>Ga0326728_10017711_pt1 | contig 14196 bp, 10 predicted proteins | sample MB3enrmetagenome_FD_207602 | JGI IMG/M metagenome (GOLD analysis project Ga0326728, IMG submission 207602) | Lab enriched peat soil microbial communities from McLean, Ithaca, NY, United States - MB31MN | ecosystem: Environmental > Terrestrial > Soil > Wetlands > Peat | place: USA: New York...
CTTCCATAAGCGCCGTTCACTATGGCCAACACCTTCCCATCCGGGGGCACGGTGGACGACAGCACGGACTCGATAGCAAACGTCCCGCTGCCCTGCATCAGAATAGCCTCAAAACCCTGGTCCGCCACTCCGCCCAATTCGAGCAGCTTGCGTCGAATGGTCCGCACCATCGTAATGAATTCCTGGTCGCGCGAGCCCAGGTCGCGAAGCGCCGCCTGTTTCACCGTAAGGCTGGTTGTTAGTGGGCCGGGAGTGAACAACAACTTGTCTTGTTTTCGGGTGCTCTGTTGCATCGATCTCTCAAATTAGGATACTACCGGGATGATGTCAACGATGATAAACTCGTTAATGAGTCAGTCTGGCGGAGGGGCGACATCACGTCGCCATTGCCCAGGCAAACTCCCCGCGACATCACGCGAAGACATCGGCACATGAAAATGGAGCAACAGACTACAACCCGGCGGTTGCTACTGTGGCAGATTCTGATCGTCAGCCTGCTGATGACCGGCTATGCCGGATTCTACATCTGCCGCTCGAATTTCTCTGTCACTCTCCCGCTGATCATTCAAGACTTGGTGGCGCACGGCATTCCGGCGGACCAGGCGCGCATTCGCCTAGGGCAGATCGTTTCACTGGGTGTGTTGGCGTACGCCCTGGGCAAATTCTTTCTGGGCGGCCTCGCGGATTTTTGGGGCGGCAAACGCCAGTTTCTAGCCGCGATGGGTGGAGCGGTTCTGTTCACCTTGCTTGCCGCGGGCGGCGGCCTCCAGGTGTTCGCGGTGGCGTGGATCGCCAACCGGCTTGTCCAATCTGCCGGTTGGGCGGGAATGGTTAAGATTACCTCGCGTTGGTTCTCTTACGCCGCCTACGGAACGGCCATGGGCGCCATCAGCCTTAGCTACTTGTTCGGAGACGCCTTCGGCCGCCAGTTCATGGGCGTCTTGATCGCTCACGGCCTGGGGTGGCGTGGCGTCTTTGTGGTGGCAGCCGGCAGCTTGTTCGTCCTTTTCCTGGCCAACCTCCTGCTTCTCAAGGAATCAAGCTCCGAAATCGGGGAAGCGGAGACGAAGGCAAGCCCTGATAACCTTTTTGCCGGGCGCAGCGATAGTCAGCGGCGGCGGAGCCTCGCCGAGCACCTGCGGCCATTGTTCCGCAGCCCGGCGTTCTGGATCGTCTGCACTCTGTCGCTGGGCACCACATTTGTTCGTGAGACGTTCAACACCTGGACGCCAACCTACTTCTACGAAGTGGCGGGCTTCACTACCGCCAAAGCCGCCAAGTTCAGCGCCCTCTTCCCGCTGTTCGGAGGAGCTTCCGTGGTGCTTGTCGGTTATCTCAGCGACCGCTTGGGGCGCGGAGGGCGGGCGATTATCACTTTCCTCGGGCTCCTTGTTGCCACCCTGGCACTGTTCTCGCTTGCCTCGCTTCGACCCGGCGCCTCGCATAACCTGCCGGTGTTGCTGGTCGCCCTGGTTGGCTTCGCCATCATCGGCCCATATTCTTATCTTGCGGGCGCGATGGCACTGGACTTTGGCGGCAAGCAAGCAGCAGCGACCTCCTCCGGAATTATCGATGGAGTTGGCTACCTGGGCGGAGTCCTGTCGGGAGACGCGGTGGCGCGCCTCTCGCTCGCCGCAGGTTGGCAGGGCGCATTCGTCGTCCTGGGGGTTGTCACAGTTTTCTCCACGTTGGCCGCGGCCTACTTCTGGGTGCTCCAACGACGCCCAGCTCCCGCTAGTAACGCGGTGGCTGCTTAGCCAGTCTGCTTGGCAGCGCGGACCTTCAGTTTAGGTCCGCGGTTCTTCCGCCGCCGGCGTGGAAGCACCGCATCTGCACAAGCGGGGACCTTGAGAAGCAGGTCCGCGCGACCTGCCGTCGCCTAGGCCTAGTGCTTAATTCCAGAAGTGAGCTATCTTGGTCGTTGGTTGGGGAAGGGCGGGGCTTTAGCCCCTGAAGTCAGATTGGCTCCAGGGCCTAAAGGCCCTTGGATCGTCCGCCCGGAGCCGGCGGGGCTAAAGCCCCGCCCTTCCCAAGGCCATCGCTAATATTGCTTGTGCATGCAACTAAGCACTCGTCATTATCCCTTGAGCAGGGGCACGAGGGCCTGTGCTACTGTTATGTAGCGGAGCCGTGTCCCCATGCCACGCGTTGACCCAGCCGAACTCGAGATTTTCAAGAACCTCTTTCACGCGGCCGCTGAGGAAATGGGCGCAGGGCTGCGCCGCTCGGCTTTCTCGCCGAATATCAAGGAGCGGCGGGATTATTCCTGCGCGGTATTTGACGGCAAGGGAAGAGTGGTGGCCATGGGCGACCACATGCCGGTGCACCTGGGGTCCATGCCCATGTCGGTTGCCGCGGCGCTCGAGGCACTCGAACTTGAGCCACGCAGCATCGCCATGCTGAACGATCCCTACGCCGGCGGCACACACTTGCCGGACATTACACTGGTGATGCCCGTCGCGCCTCCGCATCACTCGGGCCGGAAGCCGCACCCGATCTTCTATGTCGCCAACCGGGCTCACCACTCCGACGTGGGTGGCGCGCAGCCTGCCTCAATGGGCTTGAGCGAAGACATTTACCAGGAAGGCTTGCGCATTCCACCGGTGATCCTGGTTCGCAAAGGAGACGTGCAGCGGGATGTGCTCGCGATGCTGGTCGCGAATGTTCGCACGCCCGCCGAACGGGAGGGGGACCTGATGGCGCAAGTGGCAGCCTGCCGGCTGGGCGAGCGGCGCTTGCGCGAATTGATGGAAGCGTATGGAATCTCGAAGGTCCGCTTCTACCTGGATGCCCTGCAAACTTACTCCGCCCAACTGATGCGGCAAGCCCTCCTGCAAATTCCCGACGGCACATATTCCGCACTGGACTACCTCGACGACGACGGATTCAGCAGCGAGCCGGTGCCTCTGCGCGTTTCGATCAAGATTAGGCAAGGCAGGGCGGTAGTGGATTTTGCGGGCAGTTCGCCTGCCTGCCGGGGAAGCGTCAACGCGGTGACGGCGATTACCACCTCCGCCGTCTTTTACGTGTTCCGTTGCCTTCTGGGCGAAGACGTTCCTGCGTGCGCTGGTTTGCTGGAACCGATCGAAGTGCGCGCCCCGGAAGGAAGCGTCGTGAACGCACGGCCTCCGTCAGCAGTGGCGGCTGGAAACGTCGAAACCTCGCAGCGAATCGTGGACGTGCTGCTGCGGGCGTTGGCAAAGGCGCTCCCTCACCGGATTCCCGCCGCGAGTTCTGGCACCATGAACAATCTCTCGTTTGGCGGCATCGATCCGCGCACCGGAGGGGCCTTTGCCTATTACGAAACGATCGGCGGGGGAATGGGAGCGCGCCCTGCCGCGGATGGGCTGAGCGGCGTTCACACCCACATGACCAACTCGCTCAATACGCCCATCGAGGCGCTCGAAGCCGCCTACCCGGTTCGCGTGCGGCGTTACTCGCTTCGCCGCGGCTCCGGCGGGGAAGGACGATTCCGCGGCGGCGATGGTATTATCCGTGAGGTCGAGTTCCTGACGGATGTTCGCGGCAGCATCCTTTCCGAACGCCGCCGGTTCCGACCTTATGGGCTCGCCGGCGGGGAGCCCGGCATGGCGGGCCGGAACGAACTCATCGTGACCGGAATTCGAAAATCGAAGATCGAAAATCGAAATTCGGCGGGTGGCGCATACGTCCCGACGATGGTTGTCGGGATGTATGCGCCCCATTCGAGTCGAAGAAGCGCAGACATGCCAAAGAGCGGCACGTCTGCGCCACCCGCGGGGTTCGAAAAGGTGCAAAGCCACGTTCGGCAAATGCCCTCGAAGGCGATCTTCAACGCGCCTCACGGTAGTATTCTTAGAATTGCTACACCGGGTGGCGGAGGTTGGGGAAGGAAGCGGAGTCAGCGTGGAAGATCGAAACTCGAAAAGCGAAACTCGAAAACCGAAAATCGAAAAGCGGAACTTGAAGGGTCTGGGCCGGACGAGATTTGCTTTTAATTCCTCAGCCCAGGCCTGTTAGTTTCGGTTTTCGATTTTCCAATTTCCGATTTTCGAGTTTCGTTTTTCCAACGGGGGGCAAAATGGACGGCATTGATCGGCGATACTTCATAAAATCCGTTGCGGGGGCTGCGGCGCTTGCGGCGTTGGAAACGGAAGCCGTGGCTACCGTGGCGTCGGGGCCGGTGTTTCTTTCCACCTGGGTACACGGGAAACCGGCCAACGAGCGAGCGGCCCAGGTTTTCAAGAGCGGGGGCAGCCTCCTCGACGCGGTTGAAAAAGGTATCAACGTTCCCGAAGACGATCCCAAGGTGATGAGCGTGGGGTACGGCGGCCTGCCGAACGAAGAAGGAGAAGTGGAACTGGATGCTGCCATCATGGATGGGACGCGCCATCGCGCCGGCTCGATCTGCAATCTGCACCACATCAAGAATCCCATTTCGGTGGCGCGCCTGGTGATCGAAAAGACCCGGCACACCACGCTGGCGGGTGACGGGGCCTTCCGCTTTGCGCTCAAGATGGGATTCGAACCGATGCAGCTTCTTACGCCTGAAAGCCTCAGGAAATGGATGGATTGGAAAACCGACCCCCAGCACAAGACGAATTGGGTAACGGCTGAGAACCACGACACGATCGGAATGGTGGCTACGGACGGAAAAGGGCACGTCGTGTCGGGCTGTTCGACTTCCGGGATGGCTTGGAAAATTGCCGGGCGGGTGGGAGATTCTCCGCTAGTGGGTTGCGGCGTGTATGCCGACGACAACGTGGGCGCCGCCTCCGCTACCGGCGACGGAGACCTGATGACCAATTACTGCACCAGCATTTCGATCGTTCACTACATGCAGGCCGGCATGGCTCCGCAAGACGCCTGCCTCGAAATACTTCGCCATATGGTGAAGACCGACTCGAAGAACAGGAATTCCGATTGCGGCGTGATCGCCATCAACAATCGCGGCGAGATCGGAGCGGCATCAATGAGGTCCGCAAATCGGCTTCAGTATGCGGTCTGGATGAATGGCGAGAGCAATGTGCTGGACGCTGCGGCACTCTACTGATAGCAATTCTCAGCCATCACTCGCCAGGACTGGTGGCTACCCATGACGATCATGCGGGTCACCCTGGACCAGTTGTGCTGCCCACTCCACAACCTTTTCGGCCAGGGTCACAGCACGACGATACTCATCCTCGGTTACCAGCTCAGCTGGTCCGGGATAGCGCGCCTCCCATGCGAAGTCCGTCAGTGTGACTGTTTCTCGAATGTCTTCGGGAACGAACACGCCATGGCGAGCAAGTTCGTCCAGCAGTTCCGAAAGGTCGTGAGTGTAGCGAAATCCGTATCTCCTGGCACGGTAGACCGCTTTAATGGCCTTTTCCGCCGCCTGTTGGGCGTGAAAACAGAGGTCCTCGTAAAGCACGTCGGTGGGCAAGGGCGCCTTGGCCAACGCCAAGTCACTCCGCGCACGACGCAACCAATCACTAGGCAAACTTGGGCTGCGCCTTTCAGGAGGCACGATAGAGTTCCCGCCCTTCCTTCAACGCAGGATGAATGATCAACGATGGGTCGTCGCCGTACTGACGCACGTCGCTCTCCGTCACGACAACAATATCCTTCGCAACACCCAATCCTGCCAACGCCATGTACAGACCCTGGGACGTCCGGCGGCGGTGGACACCGTCCGGCATGATCACCAGCAAATCTACGTCGCTGTGCGGTCCCATCTGGCCGCGCGCGGCTGAGCCGAATAGAACTATACGGCGGGGATGCGCCGTTTCAACAATTCTTGCGACCAGTTGGTCCAGTGTTGCCTGGTCAAGGACTGTCGAGGTTTCCATCCGAGCCTCGCGTGAGCGTGAGTCGATCGCTTTCCGAGTGTTGCGGGAGAAAGATACGTTTACTTTTCGTGTTGATCTCAAATCGGTGTAGCGCCGACCTTTAGGTCGGCAGGTGCTGACCTAAAGGTCAGCGCTACAGCTAAACGCAATTTCCGCACCCAACACTAGTATACCCTACTGGACCGGCTTGGGCTCGAGCGCTGCGATCTGGGCTCGGAATTTCGCGGCTTGATCTGCCTGTTTTAGCGCGCTGTATTCTTCCACAAGGTCCTGGCGCGCGCTCTTCAGCCAGCTCTACGGTCCGACGGCGCATGACCCGTCAACACTCGTCCTGGCCACGGCCGGACTGGCGCTGTTTGCCTGCGCGGCAGGATACGTCCCGGCGCTGCGCGCGAGCCGCCTGGATCCCATGGTGGCACTGAGGTACGAATAGATGTCCTGCCACCCACGAAGCGGCCACCGATATGGATTTGTGTTACGCGACATTAGCCCTTTGCAGCGTCAAAATTAGATTCAGGTACTTGTCCACCTCGCAACTGAAATCCGGCGGCACTACGGTGGTCGAACTGTATTCGACAATCACTGCCGGGCCTCGAACCCGCGCGCCCGCCGCAAGCCGCTCCCGGTCGTAAACAGGCGTGGGACGAAAGCGGCCGTCAAACCAGACCGGTTTGGATTTCATCTTCTCAGGGGTAGCATTCCGCATCTTATGGACGCGCATTTGCGGCTTGGGAGTGCGAATCACCAGGCGAAGGCGCAGGTTCACGATTTCGATCTGCCGCCCAGGATGAGAGTACCCGTACGCCTGCATGTGTTGCTGATCGAAGAGCCTGCGAAAGTCTCTTCTGAAAGGCACTGAAAGTTCGTAGGACTGGCCGGCGTAGCGAAGGTCCAGCCGCCGCTCTACCCGGGACAACCGGCCGGGAAGGCCTTCCTGTTCAAGCTCGGCGCGCGAGGCGCGCTCCATTGCTGCAAAGCGCTTCCCGAGTTCATGCCGGAGGCCAGCTTGCCCTCCATCGGAGGGTACCGGCAGGAAAACTGACCGGACGGAATCTCTGACGATGTCCGACAGCAGGATTCCGAGAGCGGAAAAAGCGCCGGGATTCCTCGGCACGACGACTTTGGGAAGCCGCAGGGCGCGCGCCAAGTCGGCGGCGTGAAGTCCTCCGCCCCCGCCAAAGCAGACGAGGGCAAAGTCCCTGGGGTCGTGCCCGCGCTCGACGGAGATCACTCTTAGGGCCTTTTCCATGGTGGCGTTCGAGACAGCCACCATGTCAGCGGCCAGTTGCGGCGCAGTTTTCGAGCCAATCTCCCTTCGGTGCAGTTGGAGGAATTCTGCGAATCCCCGCTCTGCCGCTTGAAGGTCCAGCCGGAACTCCCCGCCCAGAAAAAGGTCAGCGTCGAGACGCCCAAGCAACAAGTTGGCGTCCGTAACGGTGGGTTGAACACCGCCGCGGTGGTAACAGATCGGTCCGGGTTTGGCGCCGGCGCTTTCCGGGCCCACGCGCAATGCTCCCCCGGCGTCAAGGCGAGCCAGCGATCCGCCGCCCGCGCCCACGGAGTGAACGTCCAGGACGGGAACTGCTACCGGCAGGCCGCCCAGGGTGGTTTCATTGGTAGTGCGAGGCAGACCGTCGATCAGGCAAACATCCGTTGACGTGCCGCCCATGTCGAAACTGATGGCGCGCGACAGCCCAAGCTGCCGGGCAAGCCATGTAGACGCCACGACGCCTCCGGCAGGCCCGGAGAGGATCGTCCGCACAGGTTCGCGCGCCGCTCGTTGCGCGGCGGTGATCCCCCCGCTGGATTGCATGACGTAGACGCGACCCGACTCGCCCGCGCCACGCTCGAGCCGCTTCAGGTATTCACCCATTCTTGGGATCAGGTAAGCATTGATTACCACTGTGGCCAGCCGTTCGTATTCGCGGAACTCGGGGAGAATCTGGTGGGATACGGAAATGGGCAGTTGCAGGGCCTTCAGGGCTTTCGCTACCGCTCGTTCATTTTGGGGATTGAGATATGAAAAAAGGAAGCAGACCGCGATGGAATCAGCGTTCAAGCGCTTGAGTTTTCTGACCAGCCCGGCGATGGCGGCTGCTGAAGGCCGCTTGAGAATCGTTCCGCCCGCCGCCGTGCGCTCCTCAATGCCCACACGCAATTCGCGGGGAACGAGCGCCGGAGCATTCCGGGCCTCGAGATCATAAAGCCGGGGGCGCGCCTGCCGGCCGATCTCGAAGAGGTCCTCGAAACCTTGCGTGGTGACCAGCGCCACGCGCGCGCCGCGCCGCTCCAGCAGGCTGTTGGTTCCTACCGTGGTGCCGTGAATGATCTCAAGTGGAGTGGCAGGTCGAAGCGGTTTGGCCAGGCGGCGCACGCCCTCGAGAATGCCGCGTGAAGCATCCTCAGGCGTCGAAAACACCTTGAGGATTTTAACCTCACCCGGTTCGAGGATTACGCAGTCCGTGAAAGTTCCGCCCGTGTCAACGCCAATGCGCATGGTAAGTACAGAAGCAGGGGCTAGGGACTAGGGGCTAGGGAAAACAAGCCGCCGGGCGGAGTGTGGTGTCCTGGCAATCCACGCTACGCTTTCTCCTCGCGGTGGATCCGGTCGTGTCCCTAGTCCCTAGCACCTGGCCCCTGCCTTTCTGAATCCTGCTTCTCCCCGAGCGGAAACGCCGCGTGTGCTGTCAGGGTCGCATCCGCAATTCGCCCGGCCTTCAGCTTGTAATAGCCCGCCGCAGCGATCATCGCCGCGTTGTCGGTGCACAAACCAGGGGAAGGGAAGAGAGCGCGAATTCCCCGCGCTCGAGAAGCCTCCAGGAAGCGTGCGCGCAGAAGGGAATTGGAGGCTACTCCTCCGGAGACGAATACCGAGTCGACACACGCGGCTTCCGCTGCCGCCAAGGTGCGCTCCACGAGGTCGTGGACCACGGCGTTCTGAAAGCTGGCGACAAGGTCCAGCGTCGCCTGAGAGCAGTGACCCCGAAGTTCGTCACCCGAGACATTGTCGCGCGTCTGGCGCCAGGCGCGCCGCTCCTCCGCCTCGAGGGCGAGAGCGGTGCCGCGGACGCGGTAGAGAACTGCCGTCTTGACTCCTGAGAAGCTGAAATCCAGCGGATTGCCCCTCATCTTGATGCGGCCGAAATCCACTGCTTCCGCATCCCCCCAGCGAGCCAGTTGATCGATCACCGGCCCGCCCGGGTAACCCAAGGCGAGCAGCTTTGCGACTTTGTCAAAGGCTTCGCCGGCTGCGTCGTCGCGTGTCTGCCCCAGCCGTTGGTAATTGAAGACAACAGAATCTGAATTGCTCGAGGGGCGAATTTCCTCAACCAGAAATAGACTCGTGTGGCCGCCGGAAACAACCAGCGTCACGGCAGGGAGTTGCGCTTCTTCCTCAACCTTACCTGCCCGCCGGCCCGTTTTGTTTTCCAGCAGCACTGCGTGGATGTGGCCTTCCAGGTGGTTCACACCCACAAGCGGTTTGGTCAGAGCCCGGGCCAGCGCTTTGCCATAGACAAGACCCACCAGCAGCGACCCGATCAGCCCCGGCCCTTCCGTGACCGCGACGCCATCCACGTCTCTTACGTTCACTCGCGCGCGCGCACAAGCTTCGTCGACCACCGGCTCGATCTTGCGCAGATGCTCGCGTGAAGCCAGTTCCGGCACCACTCCGCCATACGGGGTGTGAATTGCCACCTGCGAGGCCACGACGTTCGACAGTATCTCTTCCCCATTCGTCACCACGGCCGCCGCCGTCTCGTCGCAACTCGATTCAATCCCGAGGACCAACATGCTTAAATGCTAACACAGGTGGAAGTCAGGAGTCAGAAGTCAGGAGCCAGGAGTCAGAATAGCAGCCGACTGCCCTATTCGTTGCGAAGGGCCACGATGGGATCGACCCTGGCCGCGCGGCGGGCCGGAAGCACGATGGCCACCAGCGCCGCCGCGACGAGAACGGCCGGAACGCTCAAGAAGGTGATGTGATCCGTCCCGCTGATGCCGTAAAGGAGGCTGGCGGCGAAACGGCCCACCGCCATAGCGATGGCCAAGCCGATGGCCACGCCGACACCGGTCAGGGAGAGGCCTTGGCCAAGGACCATTTTCAGCACGCTGCCGGGCCGGGCGCCCAGCGCCATGCGAATGCCGATCTCCTGCGTGCGGCGGCGCACCAAATAGCTCAACACACCGTAGAGACCTATCACGGCGAGCGTCAGGCCGACCATGCCGAACACGCCCAGGAAGGTGGCGGAAAGCCGCGGAAGCAACAACGACTTGTCGACGTGCTCGCGCATGGTTTCCGCATCGAAGACAGCCATATTGGGGGCGACAGCCGTGATCTGGTCACGTACCGGCCGTGCCAAGGCCATCGGGTTCATGGAAGTCTTTACGACGATCGAAATGCCGAACAAGCTGAAGACTCTCTCCGGCGCCGCCTCCACAAACAGATAGGCGCAGTTGACCGCACCCTCTCCCAGGGTGCGAGATTTCGAGTTGCGGGCCACACCAATGATTGTGTAGAGAGTCTTTTCGCCGAAGTCTTCCGCAAGCATCTGGCGGCCGAGCGGGTCGTCATTGCCGAAGGCACGCTGGGCCATGGTTTCGTTGATGATCACCGCACGCTCGTCGCCCGCGTCGTGCCTGAAGTCGCGGCCCTGCACGAGAGGAATACCCATAGTCTCGAAGAATCCGCTGCCCACCTTGTAAACATCGGCGTTGAGGCTCTGCTGGCCGCCGCCTTGGGCGCCCTGCGGCTTGAAGTCATAGCTGGTTCCACCGATGCTGAGCGGGAGGCTATCCACGAAGCTGACGGAGCGCACGCCCGGAAGCGCCGCGACCCGCTGGCGAAGCTCCGACAACAACTGCTGGGTCTTCTGGCGCGGATATTTGTGCTGTTGGGGGTCAAACGCCATCAAGAGGACGTTGTCCGGCTTCATGCCGATGTCAACGGAAGAGGCCTTCTGGAGGCTGCGGAGAAAGAGGCCCGCGTTGACCAGCAACACCAGCGAGAGCGCCACCTGGACGACCACCAGAGTATTGCGCATTCCCAATCGCCGACCGCGGCCATAAACTGCCGGCTCATTTTTAAGCGCTCCTACCAAGTCTGGCCGCGTGGCGCGCAGCGCCGGGGCCAGCCCGAACAGCAGGGCGGTCAAGAGCGACAGGCCCACCGTGAAGGCCAGGACCCGCCAGTTCACCCTAAAGTCAAATACGATGGGAAAGGGAAGCGGAAGCTGGAATTGAGAAATGGCGCGCGCCGCGATCCCTGCCAACAGGAATCCCACCAGCGCGCCGGCCAGCGCTAACAGGATGCTTTCGGTCAGTAACTGGCGAATGAGTTGGGGCCGGCTGGCACCGATGGCCAGCCGAATGGCCACCTCGCGATGGCGTGCCGTGGCGCGGGCCAAGAGCAGGTTGGCGACATTAGCGCAGGCGACCATCAGCACCAAGCCGACCACGACCATCAGCACAGCCATTAAGGTGAGCGCTGGTGTATCTGAGGCGCCGAGCAGGCCACCCGCCGCTTGGAGAGTGATGGGGGCATCGTGTTGCTTCTCGTTCTTGCGATAGGTGTCGTCAATCCGCTTCTTCACCAGGTTCACGGCCGCGGCCGCTTGGGCTCGGCTCAGTCTCGGCTTAAGACGCGCGTTCAGCAGCAACCACGAGCTGTTTCGATCGCTTCTCGCTTGGTCCTTGGTGACTTCGGGCATGAGCGCTTCGGTCATCGCGAGTGGAGCCCAGAAGTCAGGAACGATTCCGTGGTCCACACCGTAGAAGCCCGCCGGGGCTACACCCACCACCGTGAAACGCTGGCCGTTCAACAGCACTGGGCGTCCCAGCACTCCCGGGTCCGCGCCGAACCGTCGCTTCCAAAGACCGTAGCTCAGGACCACCACCGCGTCGCGGCCAACCACCTGGTCCTCCTCCGGCAGGATGAACCGGCCCAGCGTGGGATTGATGCCCAGCAGGGGAAAGTACCCGCCACTCACCGCTTGTCCCCACACTCGCTCGGGTTCGCCAACCCCACCCAGACTAGCGGGTATGAACGGGAAGTGCGCGCTCACGCCCTCGAATACCTCAGCGGTCTGATCGCGATAGTCGAGGTAGTCTGGAAAGGAAAAGGAATTGCCTTCAGAAAAGGTCACCATCCGACCAGGTTCCTTAACCGGCAAGACTCCCCATAACAGGCCGTTCGCGACGCTGAAGACCGTGGCGTTGGCGCCAATCCCCAAGGCAACCGAGATGACGATCGCGGCCGTGAAGCCGGGTGATTTGGCCAGGGTGCGCAACGCGAAACGCACGTCCCGGGCGAGGTCCTCCAGAAAGCGCCCAGCCCGTATGGCCCGCACCTCCTCCTTGACTTGCTCCACGCCGCCAAGTTCCATGAGCGCCTGTCGCCGGGCTGCCGATGGCGAGAACCCCTCGTTGATCTTCTCCTGCGTCAGGAGTTCCACGGAAGACCGCAGTTCGTCGTCCAATGCCTGCTCGACCGTGCGCTTGCGCAAGAGGTTCCGGAACATACTCAGTATGCGTGTTCGCATGATGCCCCCCTCCAGACTCAGGTGGATTGAACGGCCGCCGTCGTCACCTTGCCCCCCTGGTTCCATGCAAAGGTTCCAAGGAGAGCGCTTTCAAGACCAGCGAGTCGAGAGTTCCACGTAGGAGATCGGTTCTTTTTTCACCCATGGCATCCTCTTATCGGAATACGATAGCAATTGCCCAAAGGTTCCAAGGAAATTCCAAAAGAGCCGTTGCGCACCGGCCAGCAGAGGCCAGTTGGCTCCTGATTCCTTGCTTTGACTCCTGTTGGACCGTGGCGGTACACTGGCCTGGTAGGGAAGCTCGCTAAACCTGAGAGGTGCTGAGGTGCGCATGAAGATTCGCAAAGCGGTTCTACCTGTTGCCGGTCTTGGCACGCGATTCCTGCCTGCCACGAAGGCGCAACCCAAGGAGATGCTTCCCATCGTGGACAAGCCTTTGGTGCAATACGCCGTGGAAGAAGTTGCTGATTCCGGCCTCCCCATGGTGATCTTCGTAACCGGAAGAGGAAAGACGGCCATCGAGAACCACTTTGACGTGTCGGCAGAACTCGAGCAGGAGTTGGCGGGAAAAGGGAAGCAAGAACTCTTAAAGCAGATACGTTCGATCTCGGGGCTCATGCGATTCGTCTACGTGCGTCAGCAAACTCCACGAGGCCTTGGCCACGCAATTCTCACGGCGCGCGACGTAGTGGACGAAGAGCCTTTTGCCGTTCTGCTTTCTGATGACGTCGTGGCGAATCCTGTGCCGTGCTTAAAACAAATGCTTGCCGTCTTCGAGCGCTATGGTCGAAGCGTTGTCGCGATCCAGAAGGTACCTCGCAAGACCGTGGGGAGTTACGGCATTATTCGCGGCCGGCCTATGCCCGATGCGGAGTGGCAAGGGCGGCTCTTCCGCATCGACGATATGGTGGAGAAGCCCTCTTCGCGCGAGGCACCCTCAAACCTGGCGGTTATCGGACGATACATCCTCACGCCTACAATTTTCCATGAGCTTGCGGCCACTTCGCCGGGGTCGGGGGGCGAAATCCAGCTTACGGACGGGTTGCGGCGCCTGCTCACAAAGGAGCCGATTTACGGATACCTATTTGAAGGTAGGCGGTACGATGCGGGTGATAAGCTGGGCTTCCTTCAAGCGACCGTGGAACTGGCGCTGAATCGCCCGGACCTGGGGAAAGAGTTCCGGAAATATCTTAAGTCCTTGAAACTGTGAGAGAGAGCGGGCAGCGTGACTGGCGGAACGAGGGCTGGGCTTCTTTTCCCTCAGGATCTCTTGCCGGCAACAGGCTTGTCCTCCGATTTCTTCGACTCTTGCTTCGTTGCGCCTTCGGCACTTTTCCCTTTGTCCCCATTGCCGGAATCAGAGGAACTGCTCGAGGGAAAGGTGGAAGACTTGTGAGCATAGTCCGTCACATACCATCCGGTCCCCTTGAATTGGATAGCAGACGACGATATAAGCCGTTCAAGCTTGCCTCCACATTTTTCGCACTTGGTCAGTGGAGAATCAGAGAATTTCTGGATTTTCTCAATGTGCTGTCCGCACTGCGTACACTCGTACTCGTAAAGCGGCAATTTGACCTCCTTGCAAAAACCCTTCTCAAATATTATATCGATGCCGTCCAGCCACGTCAAAGCCGCGTAGTGGTATAACGCGGCGGAGCCGCAATTCGAAATTCAAGATTCCAGATTCAAGAGAAAATCTTTTCAGGTGCAAGCAGATTCGCCAAACTAGGTCTTTGACCGCATGAAACGATTCTATACTATATTGTTTTTGGGGAATCTTTGGGCCTATACTGGGGCATGTCGCGACGCCCCCTTGAGGTGAAGGTATCTGCCGAGGATCAGAAGCA
>Ga0326728_10017712_pt1 | contig 14196 bp, 16 predicted proteins | sample MB3enrmetagenome_FD_207602 | JGI IMG/M metagenome (GOLD analysis project Ga0326728, IMG submission 207602) | Lab enriched peat soil microbial communities from McLean, Ithaca, NY, United States - MB31MN | ecosystem: Environmental > Terrestrial > Soil > Wetlands > Peat | place: USA: New York...
AGGCTCGGGCGGTTGCCTTTCCGGGTGCGCGCTGTTCAATCTTTGTAGTGTCCTTAGGTCCCATACCATCGTCATCACCTGATAATGCTTTAAAATATTCCCATATTTATATTATACTGAAAAGAATATTCCTTTAGGAATAGGTGGTCATCTTGGAAAACGTGAACGTGGATCTCGCGCGCATCGGGAAACTGAGGAGGCAGCTCGGCCTCACGCAGAAGGAGCTGGCGACGCTGGCCGGAGTGAGCCAGTCGCTGATAGCGAAGATAGAGTCCAACAAGATAGACCCGGCCTATTCGAAGGTCGTGCAGATAACGTCCGCCCTGGAACAGGAGCGGGGCCGCAAGGAGACCAGGAAGAAGGCGTCGGACATAATGACCGCCGGCCTGGCATCAGTGTCCCCAAAGGACGATCTGGGCAAGGCCATGGGGCTGATGAAGAGGATGAACATATCACAGCTGCCGGTCTTCGAAGGCCAGGCCTGCGTCGGAAGCCTTTCTGACGGCATGATCATGGAGTGGATGGAGAGATACGGGAACAGGCTCACGCACGTGAAGGCCGGCGATGCAATGGGAGAGGCGTTCCCCTCCATACCTTCGGATTCCGAGCTCGAGGTGGTCACGGGCCTGCTCAGGTTCTACAAGGCGGTGCTGGTGAAACGGAAGGGCCGGGTCGCGGGGATAATAACCAAGGCCGATCTCATGAAGGCGATTGAGAGATGACCAAGGACCTCGCGTTCCGCTCCAAGACAGCGGGCATCGGCGGCACCATCAAATCCTGCCCGGAGGATTTCATCGTAGAGGAGATAGGACAGGACGGCACGGTGTTCGGCATAGGTGAAAGGATCGAGCGGACGGATGAGAAAGGTAGGTTCGTGCATTTCGTGCTGCAGAAAAGGAACTGGACCACCGTGCTGGCGACGAAGGAGGCCGCGAGAAGGCTGCATTCGAGCCCCAAGAGGATCAGCTTCGCGGGCTCCAAGGACAAGTGCGCCATCACGACACAGCTCATGTCGGCCGAGGGCGTGGACAAGACAGCGGTCTTGAATCTAGATATCAAGGACATGCGCATAAACGGGGCATGGAACGCGAAGGACCGGGTCAGACTGGGAGGCCTCGCCGGCAACCGCTTCACGATAAAAGTTAACGGCGCGCAAGATGACGCGGAGGAGACGGTGGAGAGGATATGCTACGAACTCGAAAAGGGGTTCCCGAATTATTTCGGCGAGCAGAGGTTCGGGACCACGGCGAACAACACGCATGCGATCGGCGAATCGCTGGTGCGCGGGAACCTGGAGGAAGGAGCGATGGCATTCCTCTGCGGACGGGGCATGGAGACCAACGCTGAAGCGAGGCTCGCCAGGGAGGAGCTGCTCTCAAGCAGGGACTTCGCCTCCGCGCTCAAGACGTTCCCCAAGCACCTGAGGCTCGAGCGCGCCATGCTCTCGTACCTGGCGGAGAGGCCCGACGATTTCACCGGGGCGTTCAGGGCCCTGCCGAGGCAGACTCTGCTGCTGTTCGTGCACGCTTTCCAGTCGCACATTTTCAACCGGCTGCTCTCCGAGCGCATACGCGAGAACGGGGTGGAGATGGAGGAGGGGGAATACCTTTGCGATGCGGATTCCCTCGGTTTCCCTGACACCGCGAAGATGGATGTGGACGGATGGCTCTGCATGAAGATCATAGGCTACAATTCGAATCCCAACGAAAGGGAAAGGGAGCTGCTCGGTTCGCTGGATATATCCAAGGAGGATTTCAGGGTGAAGAGCATTCCCGAGGTAGGCTCCAAGGGGACGTTCAGGACCGCGTTCGCCCCGCTCCTGAAGTTCTCCTTCGATAAGGATACGTTCCGCTTCTCGCTGCAGTCCGGCTCGTATGCCACATCAGCTTTAAGAGAATTCATTGAGGTTGATAAGACATGATGGAAGAGGAAGGGATAGCGTTCGATGCTCCAGAGGGCGTGTTCTACAATCCGAGGATGAGGCTCTGCCGCTCGTTCGCGTCGCTCGCGGTCGGGGCGCTTCCCGAGAAGGAGCTCGTGGCCTGCGACGCGTTCTGCGCGTCAGGGATAAGGGGGATACGCTACGCGAAGGAGAACGGCAACATCGACAGGACCATGTTCGTGGACATCGGGGAGAGGGAGTTCCTGGCCGCGAAGGCGAATGCGAAGAGAGCGAAGATGAAATACGAGGCGCTCCACGGGAACATCTCGCGCCTGGTCTTCGACATCCGCGCAGACTTCCTTGAGATCGACCCCTTCGGCTCCCCGGCGCCGTATCTGTACGACTCTTTCCGCGCCTTCAACCCGCTAAAGCGAGCGTACCTCTCGGTCACAGCGACCGACGTGGCGGTCCTCTGCGGAGGGAAGACCAAGGCGTGCCTGAAGAATTACCACAGCTACCCGATGAACAACGAGTTCACGCACGAGACAGGCATGCGCATCATGATAAAGAAGATCGCGGAGACCGCGGCGGAGTTCAACATGGGGATCGAACCTTTGGTCTCGCTTTCCAAGGAGCACTATCTCAAGACCATAGTGAAGGTGACGCGCGGAGCCGACCTTGCGCACGAATCGCTCATGAAACTCGGCTACGTGAATTTCTGCCCGGCCTGCGGATGGAGGGGAAGCTCGCAATTCCCCGAGAGACGCTGCCCGTCCTGCGCGCCTAGGACCAAGAAGCCGAAACAGGAGGTGCGATTCGCAGGGCCGCTCTGGCTCGGCGAGCTCCACGATGCCAAGACACTCTCGCGCATGGGCGCGCTGAACCGGAGAAGGGCGTATACGGACAAAGAGGAGCTCGGGAAGATCATCACGAGGATGGGCGGCGAGGTCGGCATGCCCCCGTTCTATTACGACGTGCACCAGATGTGCAGGCTGCTCGGGAGGGGGAGCGTGCCGAAGATGGATGCCGTGCTCGAAAAGCTGCAGAAAAAAGGCGACAGGGCGGTGAGGACGCATTTTTCCGAGACCGCGATAAAGACCGACGCGACGCTGAAGGCTGTGAAATCGGTGATCTCATGAAGACGCTCAAGCTGCTCGCCACTGAGATCGGTGGCGAGACGGACGGGGACGTGAAGGAGGCGTTCGCGGACATCTCCTGTTTCGTCCGCAAGGGGCACAGCACGTGCGGCGATTCCGCGTTCGTGCATGCGGACGACTCGAAGGTCGTGGCGGCGGTGCTGGACGGCGTGAGCGGCGAGGCGGGCGCGGACCACGCGTCGTCGGTGGCCGCGGTCGCGATCGTGAACCACCTCAAGGGCATCGCATCGCCTGGCAAGGAGGACATCCAGGACGCGTTCGTGAAGGCGCACAGCAACATATCATTCGGGCTCACCACAGTGGTGCTTGCAGTGGTCATGAAGGACGGGAGGTTCATCTGCGGCTCGGTGGGCGACTCCATGGCCTATTCGGTAGACACGAAGGGGGCCGTGAGACTCGAGCTGCCGGGAGCCAGGGTGGTCGGCCCGGGCACCCCGATACTGCGCTTCCTGATGTACAGGAACGTGGTGCCTGCGGCGCTCGGCATGCAGAAGGACATGGAGATATTCTTCAAGCAAGGGGAGCTCGGCAATGGCGATTCGATACTGCTCATGACCGACGGCGTGACGGACAACCTCACCATCTACGTGGAGGATGGCGTGGTGAAGGACTGCGGCGGCGCCAACGACATCGCCCTCATGATAGAGAATGCGAAGGACGAGAGGTCCGTGGTGAGGCGCATAAGGGACGAGGTGGTCAAGAGGATGGACGAGAATTATGACATCCGGGACCCGGACCGGGTGCTGGTCGCCAAGAAGGACGACGTGGCGGTGGTGGGCATAAGGTACACCGGAACCGGCGTCGTCGGAAAGGGAGTTGGACGCGCGTCTAAGATTAGACGTGCGTCAAAGAAAAAAGGGAAAGGTTTATAAACAAAAAAAACGCAATTCATATGTCGGTGTGGGCTAAAAGGTCCTACGGGACCATAGAAAACCGCGCCGGCCATATGACCGTTTTTTACGGTCACATGAGAAAACTGATGCCGGGCCGGTGGACAACCGGGCGATGTTGGCTTATACCCGTGCTACGGGAAAACGCCAGGCGCCTGCTGGAATGGAATTATCCGTCCAAAACCGCTCCGGCGACAGAGAAAGCAAGCCGAACCGGTGGACAACTGGGCGATGCTGGCTTATACCCGTGCTACGGGAAAACGCCTCTCGTCTGCTGGAATGGAATTATCCGTCCAAAACCGATTCGGCGGATCTTATAGTCTGATTCTGGGTTGTAATCCGGGTTAACCGCTGCAAAAGGCTCATCCTGCCATTTTTCCGTGATAGCTACATACTGGAACATAGGATACCATGGGAAAAACGCCGTATGCGCCCAGAAAAACGCCCGGGTCTACGGTATTTAAACATTTCCGATGAAAGCACACCTATGGGTTCAGAATTGAAAGTAGGGGACATCATGACCAAAAAAGTCGTCGTCGTCCCTATGGGCGCCGGCCTCCTGGACACCGCCAAGCTGATGAGGAAGAACGAGATAGGTTCCATAATCGTCGTCGAGGGCGCTGAAGGGAAGCGGGCCAAGGGCATCATCACCGAGAGGGATATCGTTCACAAGGTCATAGCGAAGAACCTCGACCCCTACAGGTCGAAGGTCGATGAGGTTATGTCCAAGCCCCTCAGGGTGGTCAAGCCCGAGACGACGATCGAGGAAGCCGCGAAAGCGATGAGGGAGAACCGGATAAAGCGGCTCCCCGTCGTGAATGACGATAATGAGTTGATAGGCATCATAAGCGAGGGGGACATCATGAAGATATTCCCCATAGTGGTCGACCTCATAGAGGAAAGGGCCACGCTGGGTTGAAAGACCCCGTTTATGGCGTTCATGCGCTGTGCATGGATGGCCGCCCGAGCTATAAGCTTTGAAGGAACCGTCCGTCCCGCGAGGGATGGTGGGCCGTGGCGCAAAACGCCCCGGATGGTCAACAGTGCACAGTGCCGTGGCAAGGCCGTGTGATCCCCCCTAATTCTGGGCCCCGAAGTGATAAACGTGGCTACACGGACATGAAAGGTGAAAATTATGGGAAAGACGTACATAGACACTGTGAAATATCTCGTATACACCAACGTCGACATCGGCGGCCTGGTGGAGAAGCCCGACGTGGTCGGCGCGATATTCGGCCAGACCGAGGGATTGCTCGGAGACGAGCTCGACCTCAGGGACCTGCAGAAGAACGGCAGGATCGGCAGGATAGAGGTGGACCTCAACGGCAGGGAGGGCAGGACCGTGGGCACGATAAAGATACCCAGCTCCCTGGACATGGTTGAGACCTGCATAATCGCGGCGGCGCTCGAGACGGTCGACAGGATAGGGCCGTGCGAGGCCAGGCTCAAGGTCATGAAGGTGGAGGACACGCGGAACCTCAAGAGGAAGGCCCTCGTGGACCGCGCCAAAAGCCTGCTCAAGAACCTGCTCGTGGACGAGATACCAGAGAGCAAGGAGATATCGGACATGGTCCGCGACGAGGTCAAGATGGCGGAGATCGTCGAGTACGGGCCGGACAGGCTCTCGGCAGGGCCGGGCGTTGCCAGAAGCGACGAGCTCATCCTGGTCGAAGGCAGGGCGGACGTCGTGAACATGCTGAAGAACGACATCACCAACGTGGTCGCGATAGGCGGCGCCAAGGTGCCCCGCAGCATCCCGGAGCTCTCCAGGAAGAAGGAGGTCACCGCGTTCCTTGACGGGGACCGCGGAGGGGACATCATCCTCAACGAGCTCGTGCAGGGAGGCGTGGAGGTGGAATTCGTGGCACGCGCGCCCCAGGGCAAGGAAGTGGAGGAGCTCACCAGGAAGGAGCTCATAAAGTGCATCCGCGCCAAGGTGCCCTTCGAGGACAGCGCGGCGCAGAAGGCGCCCAAGCGGTACGAGGAGAGGCCGGATTTCAGGAAGAAGTTCCAGCAGCCCAGGAGGCCGGAGTTCCAGGCCAGGGACGAGCCTGCGGTGGCCGAGGACCCGGAGAAGGACAAACCCTTCGAAGCTGAGAGGATAGAGTTCGAGAGGATGGACAGCCCTCCGGTCGTGGACAAGCCGATGTTCGTAGAGACCGTCGCACCTGCGCCGGTTCCGATGCCAGTGCCGAGGCAGGCGCAGAGGCCGCAGGAGGCGACTCCGAGGGCCGGTGGCGCGCTCGACATGCAGTTCCTCATGAGGGAGCTTGACGGCCTGAACAACACGCTGAGCGCGAAGTTCTACGGCGCGGGGAGCGAGAAGATGGCGGAGATGAAGGTCAGGGACGTGATAAAATCGCTGGAGGACAGCAGGGACGTCCAGGCAATAGTCTTCGACGGCATCATAACCCAGCGCCTCGTGGACCTGGCCGCCAACAAGGGCGTCAAGGTGCTCGTGGGCGTGAAGATCGGCAATGTCAACAAGAGGCCGGCGGGCATCGAGATCGCGACCAAGAGCGTTGCATGATTTTTTTCTTTTTCCTATCCTTTTCCCTTATTCGCCGATCACTTTTATCAGCACCCTCTTCTTCCTCTTGCCGTCGAACTCGCAATAGGATATCTGCTCCCATGGGCCGAGGTCCAGCTTTCCGTCCGTTATCGGCATCTCAGGCAGCTGGACAGCGGCCAGGTCAAGAGGCGCAGCCTGGCGGCCGTGTCCCTGGTGCGGAGGATATGCGAGGAGAGGAGCCAGATTTTCGTGGGAAGGGAGTTCGACGTGCTCATCACCGAGAAGCGGCGCGGCTTCACCGGCCGGACCAGGGGCTACCGGCAGGTCGTGGTGAAGGGAGCGGATTGCGCGCTGGGCCAGGTGCTGAGGATGAGGATCACGCGGGCGGACCGCGGCTCGCTTTTCGGAGAGCCGGTGGACTAGCCCTCATTGGTAGACGTAGACGTCCAGCGTCGCCAGGTCGTTGTGCCCGTCCGGAGTGACCAGGCTGGCGACCCGCGTTATCTTATCTACTTCGTTCTTGTTGTCCGAGAAGGCGGGCGCGGTCGGGTCGTCGCCGAGTTTGACATCGTAGGATGGATCGATCTCGTCTGTAATCACTATGGACACGTTGTAGGAAGAGCCGAGGTCGGCTTTGAGCTGATCCGACGACAGCTTCTCGGCGCATTGGACCAGCGACTCGTTTATCCTCTGGTCGCTCCATGACGAGGCGAACCCGAGCGTGATGAACCCGTCCGTGCAGTCCCCGGTCGGCGGCTGGAAAAGCATGTCCGAGATGTGCGACGCGGCCTGGCCCAGGTCGTTGGTCTGGTAATCCAGATACGTCCTCACGCTGTTCCAGTATGAGAGCAGCATCACGAGCGTGAGCACGAATATCACTGTCGCCACTATCGCATCGAAGCTGAAATACTGGCCTTTCCGGTAACCGTGCGGGAGGATCATTGTGAAGCACCGTTGTATATGCTGAGTTGCGTGCCGTCGTTGCTGAGCGTGAGGATGTCCGAGCAGCCCGGCGCGGAGCTATCGAACACGTAGACGATGCCCGCTGTCTCCGGGGTCGAGGGCGCCTCCTTTATGCAGCCCCCGAGGGCGGGAAATATGTAGATGTAGTCCGGAAGCGTATAGAACTGGCTGAAGTTGCCGTAGCTGCCCTGCCAGTCGAGCACCATGACGTGCTTGGCCGGTGAGAATGTGAGGTTGTAGGGGGTCTGCATTATGGTCCTCGGGAAGGTGTAGTTGTAGGTGAACCCGTTCCCGTTCTGGACCGCCATGGCTATGGACGAGGCGAACACCTGTCCGGTGTCCATGGCAATCGTGCCCTCGGTCTGAGGGATCTCGCTGCTCTCGACCGTGCTGATCACGAAGTATGCCGCTATGGCCATGAACATGAACACGGAGACGTAGAGGAAGAACTCTGTGGCGACCTGGCCCCTGCCGCTAGCCATTGATGATCACCTGGCCGTCCACATTTGTCACGTTGAGGTCTATGAGCCCCGCCTTCCCGGTCAGCGTGGGCACGCCGGACACGTTCGCGAACACCGGCGCGGTCCCGTCGTACTCGCCGGAGGACGTCCTTATGTCCACGATGACCTCGCCGTCGCTTATGGATATCTCCTGCGTGCTGGTGGGCGCGTTGAGCAGCACCACGCGCTTGGCGCCGTCGCCCTGCGCGTAGACGTTGTTTATGCTGTCCGCCAGCGAGCGGGCGCTCGCGTCGGCCTGGTCCTTGGCCGCCTTCTCATAGCCGACCGAGGAGACCGAAAGAAGCAGGAAGACCACCGGGATGGTGAATGCTATGACAACGCCTATTGTGACGAGCATCTCCATGGACGCCTGCCCGCGCATGTGCCTTGGAGCCATCAGTCGCACCCCGCCATGCCGTTCTTGCAGGTTATGTCGCTCAGCCCGTATTCGCTTATCGCGTCCGTGCCAAGTGTGAATATGCCCGTATCAGGGGTATCGCCGCACATGAAGACGTCCTTGCATCCCGGCAGGCCGCGGATCGCGGTGCCGGATTGCTGGTTGAACATCTCGTAATCAAGCCTGCTGTAAGAGGCGCCGCTGCTCGAGCCGCCGATGCTCGCGTTCACATATGTGCCGATCAGGAACGTGGATATCCCGTAAGCATTGTCCTGGTACCGGTAGGAATCGTTCAGGAGCCGCTGCATGTAGGACGGCGCGTTCGGATCTGCGATATAATAGCCGCACATCGTGTAATCACGTATGCGCTCTATATTGTATATCTGAGGGGGCGATGGCGCCGAAGTGCCCTTTGTCTCCGAATTAGCGAGGCCGGCTCCCTCAGGTGTCGCGCTCATGATGAGCGCGCAGTGCACAGAGGAACCGGTGTTCAGGTCCGTGCAGGTCGGAGCCTGGGATATGTCGAAACCCGGCGCGACCACGAATGGATTGCTCGTCGTGCTGCCAAACCCGGCAGTGCATGCAGTACCGGAATAGGTCAGCGGGTTGATCGTGTCGCTCTCGCTCTGGTACGTGGGGCCCGTGGATCCGTTCGCGTAGACCACGGTGCAGGGCGTGTCCGTGATGGGCGTGGTCACGATGTAGCCGCCGAAGCTCTGGAAATCATCGGCGCTTATCACGTCGCTATAGGAGCCGACGAGGATATAGCTTTCCTCCTCGTTGGATGGGACCGAGGCCGCGTCCTTGGCATCGACGAGGTAGCCGTAGAGCCAGCCCTGGCCTGCTGATCCGGTGGTGATCTGCTGCGGGGCCAGGTCGGACGGACTGGTGTAGCCGCTATAGAAGTAGAACCTCCTGCCGAGTATCTGGTACGGGCCCGCGGAGGCCCTCGCGATCGCGGGGTCCGGCAGGCCGGTGATGTTCACCGAGCCGCTGATGTCGTACGACCTCGAGACCGAGGTGGTGCCCGAGAAGTCCGCCATGCTGAGGCTCATGTCATACGAGTAGTTGAGGGTCTGTATGTCGCTCTGGGATATGTTGAAATCGGATATCGTGAAGCCGTCCACGTACACGCCGATCGCGGACATCGAGTTGTTCAGGGTGGTCATCCACCCGGTCATGGATGAATCCGGCTCGGAAGGCGCGGTACCGTCAACGAAATCCGCAGTGCCCGGGCTGCCGTTCAAGAGCCATTGCCCGAATGCGGCCTGGATGTAGTAGTCCTGGTCTCCCGGCATCGTATTAAGCGGGTGGTCTATGGAGTAGTTGTTGAGCACGAACAGGCCGCGGTTCATCACCATGGAGGTGGCGGACTCGATCTTGGCCTGGGTTATCTGGCTCATTGCGAGCTCCACGTTGGACTCCTTGTACATCTCGGAATAGCCGCTCTCCGCGGTCTCGATGGATTTCACCCACACCGAGATCGAGAGCAATATGTAGGTGAGGATGAGGAATATCGTGACCACGAATAGGAATCCTTTCCTGTTGTCCGGCTGTCCCGATTTCTGCACCCTCAATCACCTATATGAATATTGTGAGCCTCACGAGCCTGAAGCTCGGGGATGGCACGTAGACCCCGGCCCCGCCGACTCCGGCGGGCGCGTTGGACGGGGAGCTCGCGCAGGTCAGCACCGGGCCGACCTGGCCTCCGTTGCAGGTCTCGTACGTGAAGGGATCCGGCGCGTTCTTGTCCGCCAGGTCGTTGGGGTTCTGGAACACCACCACCTGGGACGACACGCTCATCTTAAGCTTCGTTCTCGCATGCGGATCGCCAGCGACCGAAAGGGCGGCTGAGGAGGTGTCATAGAGGGGGATCCAGGTCTGGCCATTGTCCTGGCTGTATTCGAGCGTATAGCCGAATTGGGACGGCACCACCTTGCCTATGGAATCGTAGACATTCGTCTCGGAATTGGTCCCGAACACAATATTGTCCAGAAGCGAGCTATGAGACAGGTCGCAGGAGAACTGCGGCGACACGCAGTCCGAGGTGGACAGCGAATAGAGCGTGTCCTTGGTCAGGTACTGCCCCTGGGTCAGCAGGTAGTAATACGACGACGGTATCGCAGAGAAGAATATCAGGGTGTAGATGGCGACGAGCGCCAGTGTGAAGGCTACGAAGGAGTCTAGGGAGAATATGAATGCCTTCATAACAATCACTTTTGTTCACATATCATTTAAAACCATATGTTTTTTCTCATTTTCACCCACTTTAACACGCGGATTCACTTGTAGTCCAGCTGAGTCTGCTGGGCGTCCATTCCGGGCAGCCTGAAGAGGGACAGCGAGCCCAGGATGCCCCCGCTCGCATCGTCGTCGCTGGCCGTCACGGGTATGTCGCACACGCTTATCTGGGACGGGTCCGTGTAGGATATGCCCGCCATGTCCGCGGCCTTCTTTATCGCATCCTGCTCTGTGCCGGTCTGGTCCACCAGCCCGACCTGCACTGCCTGGGTCCCCGAAAGGATCCTGCCGTCCAGCACCTGGGCGAAGAGCGCGGAATTGAGCCGCGTGCCGCGGTTCTGCACCACTATGTGCTCGAACTCCTCGAACACCTGGGACACTATGGCGTAGGTGATGTTGTAATCCTCGTCGCTGAGCGGCCGGTACATGCTGCCTATCTCCTTCTCATCCCCGGAGGCCACGCTGGTGACGTTGACTCCGACCTTCTCCAGCAGGCCGGACATGTCCGTGAAGGTCGTCACCACGCCTATGCTGCCCGTGATAGCGTCGGGATCCGATATTATATAGTTGGTGCCGCTCGCCACGTAGTAGGCGCCGGACGCCGCCATCTCCCGGATATAGGAGACCGTCGGCTTGTTCAGGCCCTTGACAGCGTTGTAGACCTCGTGCGTGGCCACGACGTCACCGCCGGGCGAGTCGAACACGAAGACCACCGCGCCGACATCGTCCCGCTGGTTCAAGCCGTTTATGGCAGTCGCCAAGTCCGTTGAGCTCGGTTCGCCGGCGCTGAACAGCGACGGGGCTTCGCCCTGCGTTGTCAGCTCCGTGTCTATGTGCACCACAGCCACGCACCTGCCCATGAAGGACGGAAGCAGCGAGGTCGCTGCGATGAATACCAATATGAGCACCACGAAAATGGCCGCGAGGAGCAGCGCGGTCTTGAGGATTTGCGGCGTGTTTCGCTCCTGCTTTTCGAATTTCCGTTGCGGTTCCATGGTGGAAGAATCAACGCTACTAAATAAAAAGGTTGGTGAGGGAAAAACATCCCATGGCGGATTTTCTGAGCCTCATACTGTTCCTGCTGCCCATCTACATCGCCAACAGCATACCGGTGCTGCTCGGAGGCGGGCTGAGGCTTGACCTCGGGATGGGCTTCTCAGACGGCAGGCCGCTTCTCGGAGAGGGCAAGACCCTGCGCGGCTTCGTCGCGGGCGTGGCCGGGGGCACTGTGGCGGCCGGCCTGCTCGCTGCGCTCTATCCGCTGCAATGGTTCCCGACCCCGGGCTCGCAGTTCCTGGGGGGCGCGCTCATGGCGCTGGGCACCATGTGCGGGGATGCTGCCGGCTCGTTCCTCAAACGCCGACTCGGCATGGAATCAGGGAAGCCGTTCCTGCTGGACACCATGCTCTTCCTCGCCTTCGCGCTGGTCTTCGTGTTCCCGCTGGTGGACGCGTCGCTCTACTCCATCACGAACCTGGTCTTCCTGTTCGCGCTCACCATAATCCTGCATCCAGCGACGAATTTCATAGCGAACAAGGCGGGGCTGAAGAAGGTTCCCTGGTGAGGACCGAAGGGTTCGGCAGAGGATTGTCCTTACGGTTTATAGCCCAACGAGGCATGGTGGAAATCACGAACTTCTTGGAGCAGTTTCCAGGCAATCGCGTGTTCCACGTGCTGGTACTGGGAAAACGAGATCCTAAAAGCCTGTATTGGTTGCTCCTCACGGAATAAGAACACCGCCCCTACCCGCATGCCTTTTTCTTTTTCAAAAGTTTCCAGCGTCTTGTATATTTTTAGCGGTTCAGAATGGTCGTTTATTGCCAGGCAGAACGAATAGCATGAAGGAGGATCTTGGATAGTCAAATAATTAGCCAGCGCGAGGTTAGCTGCCTCCAGTTCCGGAAGCGAGATCCAATCAGCGGTTTCATCACAGCGAACCCCTAAACTATGGACATAGGCGAACTGTCCGGAGATTTTTCCTACGCGGTCTTTGTGTTTTCGTATAAGTTCCACCATCCTTTCATTCACAATTGCGAAGGCAAGCGGTTCGCCTGCCAGGTATTTACCGAAACTTCCGAAAAAGACGTCCATTGTTCTTAATGGAATATTAGAAAATTTGGAGACATGGGCCCCGTCTATAAGAATAAAATCCTCCTTTGAATGTTTCAACCATCTCAGAGCATCACTAATACCGGTATCTTGGGCCACACAGTACTCGAATGAAGATTCCACCTCTATCCCTGGAAAGGGAGTGCGAATGCCCAGGAAATTCCATTCGCCCCGTCCCAGGAGCTCGCATAAGTGCAGGGTTACCCTTGTTGCGCGCTCATTTATTTCGAACTCGTAAAAATCATAATCGGAATTGACGCCAAAAACCTGCTTTGTCGCCGCTTTTTTTGCTTCTGCAGGACTTAGGTGGGTGACGTTATAGAATTGTTCGTACTCGTACCTCTGATTTTCCGATACACGATATTCGGATTTTATTGCATAAACCATGAGATTTGACAATTCCGAGATGCTGGCTCCGAGAACGACCTGTTCCGGCTTAATTTTGTTTCTGGGGTTTTGGTTAAAAATTCTGCAGAGTTTATCCCGGACCTCCGCAGCAACCTTCACCTGCCTGTCAGCGATTTCACTTAAGCCAAGATGGAAGAGAGAATCGAAGCTATCGTGTGCGATTTTATGCAATTCGTCTGCTGACCGTATCCCTTTCGCCCAATCGTAATAATCCTTCTCAGGTCTATCCACCCATGGCCGAAGCTCGTGCCACATCCGCACGTCTCTGGGGAGTCGCATCCATTCCGGAAGTCTTTTCGGGGGAGCGAACCTGCATTTCGGCTGACTGTCCATATTTAACTATTTTCACCCAAACTATTTAAAAGAACCATTGTGGAATAACGGATTTGGATGATAGAAACATGAATCGGTCTTAGCGGACCGCTCCAGAGCGGACAAAGGTTAATATATGGAAAAAGACGCAAACGAATGCATGGCTGAATCGCCTTTGATAGTGGAGCTCGAGCAGGTGCACAAGTGTGTCAGCTGCGATGCCAGCGAGAGGCTCCATGACGCCAGGATAAAATGGCTTGCCACGCTTTCGGTCGACAGGGACACCGTCACGAACCTTTTCGAGATAGACACTGCGGAACTGGCCAAGACACTCGACAAATCGAAGGCGCTCAAGGAGGTCAGGGAGGTACGGCTGGTGCAGAAAGGCGAACAGAAGAGCTGGATATCCATACGGGCGGACAGCTGCATTTCGACCGCCCCGAAGCTCGCCAGCTCCGGAGTGGTGTGGCTGCAACCGACGTACAGCGAGAACGGAGTCGACGTGGTGACCCTTTTCGCCCCGAGCTACCATAATTACAGGAAATTCCTTGAGATGGTTGACGGGGAGTACGACATAAAGCTGAGATCGAAACATTTCCTTTCACCCAAGGAAAAGGTGAATTTCGACATATTCTCCTCGAGCGGCTACCTTCAGTTGAGGTCGGCAAGCGAACTGCTCACGCCGCGCCAATACGAGCTTTTCGACCTTGCGTGCAGGTACGGCTATTATGAAGAGCCCAAAAAGATAAGCCTGCAGGAGCTCGGCGCCAAGCTGGGCATAGGCGAAAGCACGGCGGCCGAGCTGTTGCGGAAGGCGGAGAAGAA
>Ga0326728_10017713_pt1 | contig 14196 bp, 11 predicted proteins | sample MB3enrmetagenome_FD_207602 | JGI IMG/M metagenome (GOLD analysis project Ga0326728, IMG submission 207602) | Lab enriched peat soil microbial communities from McLean, Ithaca, NY, United States - MB31MN | ecosystem: Environmental > Terrestrial > Soil > Wetlands > Peat | place: USA: New York...
GCGTCTATATCTGTTATGACCGGCATTTTCCCGAGGGGGCGCGTTGCCTGGGGTTGAACGGCGCGGAGATCGTGTTCAATCCGTCGGCAACGGTGGCGGGGCTGAGCGAATACCTGTGGAAGCTGGAGCAGCCGGCACACGCGGCGGCGAACGGGTACTTTATTGCCGCCATCAACCGCGTGGGTACCGAAGCGCCATGGAACATCGGCGAATTCTATGGATCGAGCTATTTCTGCAATCCGCGCGGGAAGATTATTGCGGAGGCTTCGCGCAACAAGGATGAGGTGCTGACCGCCGACCTGAATCTGGACGAGATTGCCGAGGTGCGGCGGACGTGGCAGTTTTATCGCGACCGGCGACCCGATCTTTATGGGCAGTTGGTGGCGCTGTAGAGCAGGGAGGACCGCATGAGCACCGCGACTCTACCTGACGATCCCCAACTGCGGGAGCGGTTTGGCGAGCTGAAACCGGCGCTGACGGCGCAGGCGGCCGTCATTGAGGCCGACCGTTGCCTAAATTGCTTTGACGCGCCGTGCACGGCGGCGTGCCCCACGCATATCGACGTGCCTGGATTCATCAAGCGCATTGCGTCGGGGAACCTGCGTGGTTCGGCGCTGCGGATTCTGGACGCGAACATTCTTGGAGCCAGCTGCGCGCGGGTGTGCCCGGTGGACGTTTTGTGCGAGGGCGCGTGCGTGCTGCACCGGCAGAATCGCAAGCCGATCCAGATTGCGCTTCTGCAACGGCACGCCATGGATGTGTTCTGGGCGTCGGGCGAAAACCCTCCGATTGCAGCGCCGGGAACGCGAAACCTGAGAGTGGCATGTATCGGCGGTGGGCCGGCGTCGCTGGCGTGCGCGGCGCAGTTGTGCCGCGAGGGCGCGCGGGCGACGGTGATCGAGCGGCGCGAGCTGCCGGGCGGGTTGAACACCTATGGCGTGGCGGAGTATAAGCTGCGCGCCGCGGACAGCGTGCGCGAGGTGGAGATGATCCGGCGGATGGGCGTGGAGTTTCGCTGCGGGGTGGATGTGGATTCGGCAGCGGCGCTGGAGGCGCTGGAAGCGGAGTTCGATTTTATCTTTTTGGGGCTGGGGCTGGGCGCGATGCAGCGGCTGAACGTTTCCGGCGAGGATTCAGCAGGCGTGCTGAATGCGCTGGAGCTGATTGCTGCGTACAAGACGGGCCACCTGCGAGAGCTGCGCGGGACGGTGGTGGTGGTGGGCGCGGGAAACACCGCGGTCGACGCCGCGAACGCCGCGCGCAGACTGGGCGCGGAGACCGTGTATATGCTTTACCGGCGCAGCGAGAGCGAGATGTCAGCATTCGATTTTGAATATGAGCACGCCAAGCAGGAAGGGGTGCAGTTCCTGTGGCGCAGGAAGCCGATGGCCATCCGGCCGGATGCGCATGGGCGGTTGCTACTCGATACGGTGCAGGTGACGCAGGTTGGCGGAAGGCTCGACGTGGTTCCCGATTCACAGTCGGCGATTGCTTGCGACCTGGTGGTTCCGGCGATTGGGCAGTCGCCGCTGACGCAGCTTTTGCAGGAGCTACGGGGCGTGGAAGTGCGCGACGGGCGGATTGTGGCCGATCGCGTAACGGGACGGACGGGCAATTCGCGGTACTTTGCCGGCGGCGATTGCGTGAACGGCGGGCGCGAGGTGGTGGACGCGGTGGCCGGGGGCAAGCGGGCCGCGATAGCGATTCTGGAAACTGCGGAGGGAACACATGCCTGATCTTCGCGTTCGTAATTTTGCAGGAAGCATCCACTCGCCGAATCCGTTCTGGCTGGCTTCAGCGCCGCCGACGAATACGGGCGAGATGATCATGCGCGCCTTTGATGCGGGCTGGGGCGGCGCGGTGTGGAAGACCATCGGCGAACCGATCGTTAATGTTAGCTCGCGCTACTCGGCGACGGACTGGAACGGACAGCGCATCATGGGCTTCAACAATATCGAGCTGATCAGCGACCGGACCGTGGAACAGAATTTGAGTGAGATGGCGGAGGTGAAGAAGCGCTATCCGAAGAACGCAGTGATCGCGTCGCTGATGGTCGAGTCGAACCGCGAAGCGTGGCACGAGATTGTAACGCGCACCGAAAATGCGGGAGCGGACGGGCTGGAGCTGAACTTTGGCTGTCCGCACGGGATGAGCGAGCGCGGGATGGGCTCGGCGGTGGGGCAGGTGCCGGAGTACGCGGAGATGATTACCGCGTGGGTGAAGGAGAAGGCGCGCACGCCGGTGCTGGTGAAGCTGACGCCGAACATCAGTGACATTCGCACGGTGGCGCGGGCGGCGAAGCGCGGCAAGGCGGATGGGCTGTCGGCGATCAATACGATCAATTCGATTACGGGGATCGATCTGGACACATTTGTGCCGCGGCCGAACGTGGACGGGAAGAGCTCGCACGGCGGGTACTGCGGGCCTGCGGTGAAGCCGATCGCGCTGAACATGGTGCAGCAGATTCTGGCCGATCCGGAGTCGGCGCTGCCGCTTTCCGGGATCGGCGGGATCGGGTCGTGGCGCGACGCGGCGGAGTTCATGCTGCTGGGATGCGGGACGGTGCAGGTGTGCACGGCAGTGATGCATTACGGCTACCGCATCGTCGAGGACATGGCCGAGGGCCTGGACAACTGGATGCGGGAGAAGGGATTCAAGACGCTGGAGGATTTCCGCGGGCTGTCGCTGCATCGCGTGACAGAGTGGAAGCACCTGAACCTGAACTACAAGATCGTGGCGCGCATCGACGAGCAGAAGTGCATTGGGTGCGATCTGTGCCACATTGCGTGCTGGGACGGCGCGCACCAGTGCATTCATCTGGACCGCGTGACGGGGCCGGTGGACGGGCACGTGGAGCTGCACCGGACGCCGGCGGCGAAGGAAGCGGAGAGCTGGGAGGCGATTGCGGAGACGCCGGTGTCGCGCAAGGAACGCGCGGCAGCATTCGCGCCGGGGCCGTATCCGACGCCGCTGGAGCGAATTCCACGCGTGGACGAGACGGAATGCGTTGGGTGCAATCTGTGTTCGCTGGTGTGCCCGGTGGAAGGATGCATCACGATGGTGCAGGTGGACTCGGGCCTTAAGCCGGAGACATGGGACGAACGCACGCGGGGAGCTGCGTGTGTGACGCAGACGCAGGCGCCGTAGGAGAAATCGTTGCATCGGCATGTTGAGGTTCGCGGTATCCCAGGTCCGAAAATCCGGACCCGGGGCACCCGACTTTGGGTGCAATGGGAAAGGATGAAAGATCGTGTCAACGACACTGATTCAAAACGGAACGATTGTGAATGCGGACGCCAGCGTGAAGGCGGATCTGCTGATCGATGGCGCGGTGATCAAGGAAGTGCGCGCGGGGATTCCGGCGAGCGCGGCGGACAAAGTTGTAGATGCGACGGGATTGCTGGTGCTGCCGGGCGGGATCGACGCGCATACGCATCTCGACATGCCGTTCGGCGGGACGAACTCGGCCGACGATTTTGAGACGGGGACAAGGGCCGCGGCGATTGGCGGAACGACGACGATTGTGGACTTCGCCATCCAGGCGCGCGGAACGAAGATGCGGACGGCGCTGGATACGTGGTGGAAGAAGGCCGAAGGGAAGGCGTGCATTGACTACGGGCTGCACATGATCGTCACCGATCTGCCGGACGCGGGCTTAGAAGATATGGACGACATGGTGCGCGAAGGCGTGGCCAGCTTCAAACTGTTCATGGCGTATCCCAACGTCCTGATGGTGGATGACGCAACGATCTTCAAGGCGCTGCGGCAGACGGCAAAGAACGGCGCGCTGATCTGCATGCACGCGGAGAACGGGTCGGTGATCGACGTGATCGTGCGCCAGGCGCTGGCCGAGGGGAAGACCGCGCCGATTCATCACATGCTGACGCGGCCCACCAAGGCCGAGGCCGAGGCGGTGCACCGGGCAATTGCAATGGCGGAGATTGCGGGCGTGCCGATTTATATCGTGCACCTTTCCTGCGAGGACGCGCTGAACCAGGTTCGCGAGGCGCGCGACCGCGGATTGCCGGCGTTTGCCGAGACGTGCCCGCAGTATCTGCTGCTGTCGCTCGAAGACATGGCCGGCAAGGAATGGGAAGTGTCGAAGTACGTGTTTACGCCGCCGCTGCGCGAGCGCAAGAACCAGCCGAAGTTGTGGGAGGGTTTGCGCACGGACCATCTACAGGTGGTGTCGACGGATCACTGCCCGTTCTGTTTTGCCGATCAGAAGGCGCTGGGCAAAGACGACTTCACCAAGATTCCCAACGGCGGGCCGGGGATCGAGAACCGGCTGCAACTGCTGCATCATCACGGCGTGGGGCAGAGGAATTTTTCGATCAACCGGTTTGTGGAACTGGTGTCGACGGCGCCGGCGCGGATCTTCGGGATGTATCCGAAGAAGGGTGTGCTGGCCGCGGGCAGCGACGCGGACCTGGTGCTGTGGGATCCGGCGGAGGACTATACGATCAGCGCCAAGACGCACCACATGCGCGTGGACTACTCGATGTTCGAGGGATTCAAGGTGCGCGGCAATGCGCGCGATGTGTACTCGCGCGGCGAGCTGATTGTGAGTGGCGGGAAGTTCATTGGAAAGCCGGGACGCGGGAAGTACTTGCGGAGAGAGGCGCGGGGCGGGGCGTGGAGATAGAGGCAGGGAATCGGGAGTAGGGAATAGGGAGTAGAAAAACGGGCCGACCGGCAAAGAGAAACCGCAGATCCTTCGGCTTCGGTCGCTTTGGCGACCTCCGCTTAGGATGACAGATTCGTCGTTATAAGAACTTTATCGATCTGAAATTACCGTTGAGATAAGGCACCCGCCACGCGGAGGAGGTCTCGTGAGCAGCGTCGATCCTTCCCTATCGAATCGCGATCTGACGCCGACCACGCCGGAGCAGCGCTCGTGGGGTTTCTACAACTACACGGCGCTGTGGTTTTCGATGTGCATGGAGATCACGACGTACCGGCTCGCGTCGGGGCTGATCGCCAAGGGGATGGATTGGAAGCAGGCGATTGGGACGGTGCTGTTGGGGAACCTGATCGTGCTGGTTCCGATGCTTTTGAACGCGCATGCGGGCGCGAAGTACGGGATTCCGTTCCCGGTGTTTCTGCGCGCTTCGTTTGGGGTACGTGGGGCGAACCTGGCGGCGCTGCTGCGGGCGGTAGTGGCTTGCGGATGGTTTGGAATTCAGTCCTGGATCGGCGGCAGCGCGATCGACGCGATGCTGGTCGTGATCTGGCCGGGAGCGGCGGGGAACAGCGGCGTGCTGTGGGCGTGCTTCCTGGGCTTCTGGCTGTTGAACATGGTGGTTGTCTGGCGGGGCGTGGAGTCGATCCGGCGGCTGCAGGCATTCGGCGCGCCGTTCATGTTCGTGATGGCGGTGGCGCTGCTGGTTTGGGTGCGCATGAAGGCGGGCAGTTTTGGCGCGATGCTGTCGACGCCGAGCCAGTTCCACACGAGAGGCGAGTTTCTGAGCGTGTTCTTTCCTTCGCTGACGGCGATGGTGGGCTATTGGGCGACCTTGGCGCTGAACATTCCCGATTTCACGCGCTATTCCAAATCACAAAGTGCGCAGTCGTGGGGGCAGGCGTTCGGGCTACCGGTGGCGATGGTGCTTTACACATTTCTCGGGATCGCGGTAACGTCGGCATCGGCAGTGCTGTTTGGCAAGCCGATCTGGGACCCTGTGCAGCTGATCGGAATGTTCCACCAGCCGGCAGTGGCGTTTGTAGCGCTGATTGCAGTGCTGGTTGCAACGTTGAACGTAAATATCGGGGCGAATGTGGTGTCGCCATCGAACGATTTTTCGAACCTGTATCCGAGGCTGATCAGCTTCCGCACGGGAGGATTGATAACCGGATTCCTGGGTCTGGCGATGTGCCCGTGGAAGCTGCTGGCGACTCCGGATGCGTACATTTTCGGATGGCTGGTGGGCTACTCGGGGCTGCTGGGGCCGGTGGCCGGGATCATGGTGTGCGATTACTTCTTCATTCGCGGAACGGAGCTGGATGTGAACTCGCTGTATCACCGCGAGGGCGTGTACCACTACACCAAGGGAGTGAATCCGCGGGCGATTGTGGCGTTGGCGCTGGGCGTGGCGATTGCTCTGATCGGCGTGTTCGCTGAGCCGTTGCACTTCCTCTACGACTACGCGTGGTTCGTGGGGTTCTTTACGGCGGGCGCGTCGTATGTAGCGATGATGAAGCTGGCGGCGCCGGTCGGCGGTGCGGAGAGAGCGGAAGAAGTGGCGTAGGGCAGCTGTCAGCTATCAGCTTTCAGCCTTCGGTTTTCGAGATCCGATGGTATGGATCGTCCCGAATTCGTTCAAGGCCGGCCGCCGTGCACGATGATCATGCGGATTGCTTCCTGGTTGACGAGCCTCTGGAATACGAACTGCTGACCCCAGCCGACCGGAGTGACGGAGCGGTATTCGTGCATCCCGGCGATTTCGTACCCGGGATGAAGCTGTTTGCGCAATGAGGCGCGTACATTGGGATCGGCGCCGTGGTCGAGCAGCAGGCGGGTGAAGGGAGCGGACGGTTTTTGTCCGCGGTGGTTCATCCAGAAGTTTGGCTGGGAAACGACAGTCGCGAAGAGCGCGGTGTGGCCACCGAACCCGGCGGAGTCGATTGCAGCTCTTTCATCCACGTTCATTCCGCGGTCGAGCAGCCAGCGCGCTATTTCGATTTCGTCGTAATCGGCACACATGTGAAGCAAGGTTGAGCCGGCGAGGGGCGTTCCGTGTGTGGCCATCACTTCATCGTGACAGCCGAGCTCGGGCGGATAGATCTCTTCGTGTGCGAAGGTTCGGCTGAGCAGGCCGGGGTCGCGGCGGAGATGCTCTTCCAGGAGATCGATCCGACCACGATAGATCGCCATGGGCGGCGTATCAGGCAGCATCAATCCGTGTTCGACGTAGAGCTCCAGGATACGGTGTAACGCGGCGGGGTTGCGGCTGTCGGTTTCGAGTGCAACATCGACGGGCGCGAGGCGGGCGCCGTTCTCGTCGCAGACACGCGCGCCGAGTTCGAGCAGGAGCTCGGTACCGGCAACGTTGAGTGTGTATGCGGCCCCACTTAAATCGCCGTCCGGCAGCCTTGGACTGCCCATCATGGCGTGCAGCTTTCGCGCTGTGGCCACCTGGCCCTGCAGGCAGGCGCGGTTGAAGGCGTACTGCAGGTCGGAAGCACCGAGGCTGCGGAGCATCTCGATGATGGCGTCCTGACCCAGGTTCGCGGCGTAGGACAAGGGCGGTCCCCAATTGCCTTTTACGCCGCGTGCATCTTCCTCGAGCAGGCGTGGATCGCGCAGAACAAGGGCGCGTACGGTTTCGACATCGCCGCGGCAGATGGCGTCGGTCATGCGGCACGCAGTTACGAGGCGCGGCCAACTGGGGAGGCCGTAGCTGCGCGCGAGGACGAGTTGAGCATCCGCGAGGTGGGCGGATACGGGATCGGGCGCGGTGGGATGAAATGCATGCAGGTCGGCAAGAGCACTGGGGTCCTTGCGGCGAATGGAGCGAAGCAGATCTTTTGCCTGATGCCGGAGTTGATCGAGGTTGGGACGGACGGGAAAGTGACGGCTGGACATGACGGACCTCCTTCAGTGTGCGCCCGTGGTCCGCTATGCCGGGCAAAGGAGATTCGTGGAATCGTTGGCGTGCAAGGTGTTCAGGTAGACTCGGTCCTTTCCGCGGACGGGCGGCGCCCTGCGCGCCAAGACCAATGTACTACGGTCACGCAAGGACGCGTCAAAATGCGTTCAAAACACGCTATTTTGGGCCACTTAATGCGGGTCTAAGTATCTTTTCGGGAAATCCTGAACAAACCTTTGCTTAAATTCGGGAAATTCTTTGGTAACAGTTGCACTCAAAATGTTCAATTTCCCGGTACATGTCTCAAAGAATCGCAATCTCGCAAGCGAACATTTGGCCGGTATTCGGCCCCGAAAAACGGACAATTCGCTTGATTTCGCTGGACTTAATGAAACACCCCATCGATTCCGGGAAAACCGCAACCCGGCGAGGGTGGGGCGCACAGTCTCAGGCTTCCACCAGCGCGTCGGCGATTGCGAGGTGTTCGTCGAGCGCGGCGATGCCGAGGTCGAGCTCTTCTTTGGTAACGATGAGCGGCGGCGCGATGACGAAGTGGCTGACCCATGCCTGAATGGAAACGCCCTGCGCCATCATCTTGGCGGCGATCTGATCGACGACGAGCGGCTTGCCTTCCACCTTGTCGCGCATGGTGTTGAAGAGCTGTTTGGTCTTGCGATTCTTCACAATCTCGACGGCAAAGAAGAGGCCGAGGCCGCGCACGTCGCCGACCGAAGGGTGCTTTGTCTTGAGCGTCTCGAGTTTCTGGCGGACGTAGGGCTCGAGCTCCGCGGCGCGCTCAACGAGTTTGAGGCGCTGCATCTCTTCGATGGTGGCGACAGCGGGACCGAGGGTGAGCGGGTGCGCCTCGTAAGTGTGGCCGTGGGAGAAGTAGTGGTCTTCGAAATACTCGGCGATTCTGGTGGTGGTGGCGCAGAGGCCGAGGGGGACGTAAGCCGAGGTGATGCCTTTGGCGGTGACGAGGATGTCGGGTTTGATGTTCCAGTGGTCGACAGCGAACCACTTGCCGGTGCGGCCCCAGCCGGACATGACTTCGTCGGCGATGAGCAGGACGCCGTGGCGCGAGCAAATTTCGCGCAGGCGCGGGAAGTACTCGGGCGGGGGAACGAGGACGCCATTGGTGCCGACGACCGGCTCGACGATGATAGCGGCGACGTCACTCTCGTTGCGGATCATGTGCTCGATGTAGTCGGCGCAGGCGATGTTGCATGTGGGGTAGGTGTGCTTGATGGGGCAGTCATAGCAGTTGGTTTCAGGCGCAAAGGCGACGCCCGCGCCTTTGCCCGCAGGTTCCATAGCCCAGCGGCGCGGATCGCCGGTGGCTGCGATGGAGCCCATGGTTGAGCCGTGATAGGAGCGGTAGCGCGAGATGATCTTGGTTTTGCCGGTGAACATGCGGGCGATTTTAAAGGCCGCTTCGTTAGCCTCGGTGCCGCTAGTGGCGAAAAAGAACTTGTTCAATCCCTCGGGGAGGACCTCGAGCAACTTGGAGCTGAGGCGGGCGCGCGAGGACGTGGCGTAGCCGGGCGCGACATAGCAGAGTTCGCGGGCCTGCTGGGCGATGGCCTCGACCACGCGCGGATTTTTGTGGCCGAGGTTGACGCACATGAGCTGCGAACTGAAATCGAGGTAGCGCTTGCCCGAGCCGTCGGTGAACCAGCAGCCTTCGGCGTCGGCGACGTGGAGCGGCTTCCAGGTTTTCTGGAAGCGCCAAGTGCCGTAGTTGGTCTGGCGCGTGAGGTGGGAAATCTGCTCGGTGGTGAGCGACGGGGATGAGGAAGTTTCAATCATGGATCAAGTTCCTCCCATGGGGACGCATCAAATCGTATCATCTGCGGCGCTCGGGGAGGACGGGAGTGTGCGGGGCTTGAGCCGGGCGGAGGGGCGACCGGATCAGGCCACGTGATGTTCACCGATGAGGCGATCGACGAGCGCAATGAGCGATTCTCCGGTACGGGGAAGGATGAACTCGTTCTTCGCAGCGTTCCAGTCGAGCTTGAAGCTTGTGGCAAGGGCGGCAATCCAAATCTGACGTACCGGCGCATTGGGAGTTATGACGAATCTGGCGCCGGGATCATCGAAGAGGACATTGAGGACGCCGCCCTGTTCCTCGACTTCGAAGGCGCCTTGCTCGTCTTCCTCCCGTGCGATCAGATGGCGCTTCAGGCCATCGAGTGCCGATTCCGCGGCGCGGCGGAACTCCTGTTCGTCCTGCATATCACTAGGGTAGCAAGCTCCCAATGTGGCTCATGGGCGGCGTGGATGATGGCGGATCTCGGGAGATGCTCGTTGCGATCTAGGTTCCCCTGGCGCAATTCTCCGGGTTTTTCCAGTGGCCTTGCCGGGGCTTCGCCGCGGCCGCGCGGTTGACCCTGAACGTCTTCGCGTGTCCGAAAACCGAACAAAGGAGCATCGGAAAGATTAAAGATTCGCATTTCCGTGCCGATAGATCGCGGCAGGAATCGAAAGACGAAGATGGAGATTGGGCCCATTCCGGGAATTCGCGCATTGCCTGCCGTGAAGACGCCGTCAGCGGAATTGCGACCGCCGGCAGTCTTTGACATTGACCCTTCGGCAAAACCGGGCGACGGGAGTGAACAGGGACGCGGTCGAAAAGCCGCGGGTGCGGAGGAGAACGATGAGGACGATCTGATGCTGGAGGGCGAGACGGAACATGGCCCTGAAGCACCGGACGAGGTTCCCGCAAAGCAAGTGGACTACTTCGCTTAGATCAAAGCCAACCCAGACAACGGTATGCGAGCTGGCTACAGGACACCGCGAGCGCGGGAATTGCAGGAGATCGGCGTCTCAGGCGGGAACGGTCTCGCGTAGTTTCTGCTCCGATTCAAGAGAGTCGGGAACGGGGAGAGAGTCGGGCTCGGCGAGACGAAGCAGGCGGTGCAGATAGGCTCGGGAGATGGAAAGGCTGCGTGCAGCCATGGTCTTATTGCCGTTATTCTCGCGGACTGCGGCGACAGCGAGCCTGATCTTGTAGTCCCGGAGCTGGCGCTCGAACGAGCCTGAAGGATGGTAATCGGAGAAGTCGACGACTTCATCGAAGGCGGCGGCATCTTCTTCCGGCTCCAAGGCTTTGAGGCACAAGTCCTCGGCGCGAACCACGCGGCCGGGAGCCAAAATGATGGCGCGCTGCATCACGTTTTCGAGTTCGCGCACGTTGCCGGGCCAGGGGTAAGCCTGGAGCATATCCAGCGCCGCGGGCTCGAGGGAGTCCATGGGCTTTTGGAAGACGTCGGCGTAATGGCGCAAGAAATGGCGTGCGATGAGCGGAATGTCTTCCGGCCGCTGTTGAAGCTGCGGCGACTCAATGCGCATGACGTTGATGCGGTAATAGAGATCCTGACGGAACTTACCTTCGGCGACGAGCTTGGCAAGATCCTGGTGGGTGGCGAAGATGAGGCGCGCGCGCAAGGGGATGAGCTTGTTCGAGCCCAGGCGGCTGAACTCCATCTGCTGCAGGACACGGAGGAGCTTGACTTGCGTGAAGATGCTCAGATCGCCAATTTCGTCGAGGAAGAGTGTGCCGTCGGCGGCCTGCTCGAAGTAGCCTTCGCGGGCGCCCACGGTGCCGGTGAATGCACCTTTCTCATGCCCGAAGAGTTCGGCCTCGATCAAGGTTTCAGGAATAGCGCCGCAGGAGACGGCGACGAAGGGTTTATTGGCGCGGGTACCGAGATTATGGATGGCGCGGGCGATGAGTTCCTTGCCAGTGCCACTTTCGCCGGTGATGAGAACGGCGGCATTGAGATTGGTGACGCTACGCACCAGCTGATAGACGCGCTGCATGCTGGGGCTCGATCCGATGATGCGGTCGCAACGCCCAGGCTCCTCGATGCGGTACTGCACGCTGTAAAGCTGATGCTTCAGCGCGGAGGTTTCGCAGGCCCGGCTGAGCATGGTCTTCAGGTCGCGAATCGAAGGCGGGCGGCGGCAGTAGCCAAAAGCCCCGGAGCGGACGAGTTCGAACGCAGTGGAACGCAGGCTGTCGTCGGCCATCAGGATGGACGGGACGTTGGAGGCGATCAAGCGCCGTGCTGACTCAATCCTTGTCTGCAGCGAGTCCTGGGAAGAATAGAGATCGAGGATCATGGCATCGCAGCCCTCGGCGGAGACGAGGGTGTTCATTCCATCTCCATCCGTTTCCAGCAGGACCTCGAAGTCCTTACCAAGAGCAGAAGAAAGAAGAGGGTGCAAAGTCCGGTCTTCTGAATACAATCCGATTCTTATCATGATCGGGCGATCTACCATTTCGCCGATTGCGCGGCGCCATTGAGAGAGGCTTGGCGATGTACGTTCATCATCGGCAATCGATGACGGAGGGAACATTCCTCTTTCGTGCTAGCAGGCCGTGACCTCGGTAATGGCGGGGAGTCCTTAGGCCCAGAGTGGAAGGTAAGGGTGAGACGCTTTGCCAGACTTTCGCTGGAAAAGGTGTTGGTTTGCGTCGAGCGGGCCAAACTTACCTTCGTAACACTTCCGGTAATCATTTGATTTAGCAATAAGTTACAAGGGTTACGGCGGGGAGTTCGAGGGCAAGACAAGGTGTATACGGCCAACTCCAGAGGATTGTTTCGGGCGTAAACAGGCGTGTACACCTCGACCAGCAATTCGCATGCATCTATTTGGATCCACGCAGGTTTCTGGCCACGGGAGTTTGGCTGGGAAATTGCTGTAGGGGAAGGGTAGCCCCGCAAGACCTTGGGGACAAGGAGCAGGGATCATGCATTCGTATGCCTGGTGGCCCACCGTGATTGTCCTGGGGGTCGCGACCTTCACAGATCTTCGCAGCAGGCGCATTCCGAACTGGCTCGTGCTTCCTTTTCTCGTCTGCGGGATCGTGGTTTCCGGATGGTTCCATGGCTGGCACGGGGTCGAACACAGCCTAGCCGGCGCGGGGCTTGGGCTTTTGATCTACGGATTCCTGTTCTGGATCGGCGGGATGGGCGCAGGCGACGTGAAGCTGTGCACCGCAATCGGGGCCTGGATCGGCGCGTACCAGTTGTTTTTGGCGCTGGTGATGACCGGCCTGGTTGGGGGACTGATGGCGCTCGTGTTGGCGGCCTGGGGCGGATTTTTAAAGGAGCTATTTCAGCACACCGGCGATCTGGTTTTCGGTGCGAAGGAGCGCGGGGAGGCAGTGCTGAGCAATCCGCTGCGGCACAAGATGCCATATGCACCGGCCATCGCGATCGGAACGTTGTTTTCGTTTTTTGCACGTTAAGAGCAGGGAATGACCATGTCGAGCTTGGAACCAGCTACGTACTTATCTCCAGCGCAGCCGATGCGCGCGCCGGAGAAGCGCAGTACCCCAATGCAGGGATCCCCAAGGAGTCAGCACAACGTGGCCGCAAATTCTTCCCTTAATTCGCTCGATTCCTATCCCGAGTCGATTGTTGTCAAGCCGCTTTCCGTCGCGTTGATCAGTCCGAATCAGGAACGCCGCGCGGCGGCGGTTCTGGCTCTGACTGGATGCGCGGGCAGCGAGGTTTCTGAGTTTTCCAGTTATCCGCCGGTACTGGACGATGTCCCCCGGCTGCTGGAAGGGAAATACGATGTGGTCATCGTCGAATTGGACAGCGATCCCGAATACGCCCTGGAACTGGTAGAAAGCATTGACGCCAGAAGCGAGGCCACGGTGATGGTGTATTCGGAAAACTCCGATCCGGAGCTATTAGTGCGGTGCATGCGGGCCGGCGCGCGTGAGTTCCTGACGCTTCCATTTACGCCCGAGGTGATTGCGGAGACCCTGGTGCGGGCCACGGCGCGGCGTCCGATAGCGCGGAGCGCGAAGGTGACGGCGGGCAAGCTCTATGCGTTCATGGGGTCGAAGGGCGGAGCAGGAACGACGATGGTGGCATGCAATTTCGCAGTGGGGCTGGCGAAGGAATCGGGCCAGAGCACGCTGCTGATCGATCTCGATCTGCCGTTAGGGGACGCCGCGCTCAACCTGGGAATCACGCCCGAGTTCTCGACTATTGATGCCCTTCAAGAGGTGGACCGGCTGGACGGGCGATTCCTGTCGCAGCTTCTGGTGAAGCACCACTCGGGCCTCTCGGTGCTGGCAGCTCCGGGAACATTTGTCCGGTACGAGGCCAACAACGAAGCCATCAACCGGTTGCTGGAGGTGGCGCGCCAGGAGTTCGAGAACGTGGTGTTGGATCTAGGGTCAAAGCTGGAGGGGATGGGAACGGACGCATACAGGGAAGCGACCACGGTCTACCTGGTGACGCAAGCGAGCATTCCGGAGCTGCGCAACTCGAACCGGATCATCACCCAGTTCTTCACCGCCGCCTTGCCCAAGATGGAGATCGTGGTCAACCGGTTTGAACCCCGCGTCCTGGGCGTGACCGAGGAACACATCACGAAAGCTCTCACCAGACCGGCACAGTGGAAGATTCCGAACGACTATGCGACGGTTCATGCCAAGCAGATCAGCGCCACGCCGCTGGTGCTATCGGACTCGTCGATATCGCGGCAGATCAAGAAGATGGTGAGCGCGGTGACGGGAAAGAGCGATTCGCCGGCCAAGAAGAAAGGTTTCAGCTTCAATCTTTTCGGGTGATGGCGTAAA
>Ga0326728_10017714_pt1 | contig 14195 bp, 8 predicted proteins | sample MB3enrmetagenome_FD_207602 | JGI IMG/M metagenome (GOLD analysis project Ga0326728, IMG submission 207602) | Lab enriched peat soil microbial communities from McLean, Ithaca, NY, United States - MB31MN | ecosystem: Environmental > Terrestrial > Soil > Wetlands > Peat | place: USA: New York...
AGTTGAGAACATATGAGCATTCAGAGCCTGTTTCAATACGGCGTCTTCCTGCTCGCCGTGACTATGCTCGTAAAGCCGATTGGTACATACATGGCCCGGGTTTTTCAGGGAGAGAGAACGTTTCTTGATCCTCTGATGCGCCCAATCGAGCGATTTCTATATAAGATTACCTGGATAAAGTCGCAGGAGGAGATGGACTGGAAGGAGTACGCCTCCTCGTTCGTCCTGTTCGGATTCGCGGGAACACTTTTACTTTATGTCATTCTGCGGCTGCAACATCTCCTGCCATGGTTTTATCCCGAATATCAGAACACTCCGATGACGCCGGATTTGGCGATGAATACCGCCATCAGCTTTTCTACGACCACGACCTGGCAGGCGTACGCTGGCGAAACCACGATGAGTTACTTCAGCCAGATGGTGGGACTGACGGCGCAAAACTTTCTCGCCGGCGCGGCGGGATTGGCGGTCGGTATTGCATTTATCCGTGGGCTTGCCCGACAGGAAACGGACAAGATTGGAAATTTCTGGGTCGATCTCGTCAGATCGATTCTGTGGGTGCTTTTGCCGCTCTCGCTTATCGGCGCACTCGCGCTGGTCTGGCAGGGAGTCCCGATGAACTTTCATCCCTATGCACAGGCATTGACCCTTGAAGGTGCGAAGCAGACCATCGCGCAGGGCCCGGTGGCTGCGCTTGAGGTCATCAAGAATCTGGGAACCAATGGAGGCGGTTTCTTTAATGCCAACGGCGCACACCCGTTCGAGAACCCAACGCCGCTGTCGAATTTTCTTGAGATGCTGGCGATTATCATGTTGCCGGCCGCGCTTACCTATACGTTCGGGCGGATGGTGGGTGATACACGCCAGGGCTGGATGCTTTACGCAGTGATGTCGCTTTTCTTTGTGATGGCGTTGCTCCTGGGTGGGTGGGCTGAGCAGAGGGGTAACCCAAACCTAACGCGGATGGGAGTGGCGTCACACCCGTCGGCGATGCAAGCCGGCGGCAATATGGAGGGCAAGGAAGTACGGTTTGGCATCACCCAGTCCGTGCTGGCTGCGGTTGTCACATCGAACGGCGCAACGGGCTCGACCAACTCGGCGCATGACAGTTATACGCCTTTGGGCGGGATGGTGCCGCTGGTGAACATGCTGCTGGGAGAGATCGTTTTCGGAGGGTTGGGAACCGGTATCTACAGCATCGTCATCGTTGCGATGCTTGCGTTACTGCTGGCAGGACTGATGGTGGGACGCACACCAGAATATTTGGGGAAGAAGATCGGCGCGCCTGAGACCAAACTGATCATGCTGTTCGCACTGGCAACTCCGTTGGCCGTTCTGACCTCAACCGCCGTCGCTGTCTCGAGCCAAGCAGGCCTTGCCGGACTCACTACGAATGCGGGCGTGCACGGCCTCACCGAAATCCTGTATGCCTACGCCTCATCGATGGCCAACAACGGGCAGAGCTTTGCGGGATTAAATGCAAACACCATCTTCTATAACTTGAGCACGGCGATGGTGATGATGGTAGGCCGTTTTGGACTTGCCCTCCCTGCGCTGGCTCTTGCCGGATTGCTCGCCGGTCAATTTCGGAGAGCAACCACGGCAGGGACAGTGTCAACCAACACGTTCATTTTTGGAGTCTTGCTGGCTGCAACCGCGCTTATTGTGATGGGGCTCAGCTTCTTCCCCGTCCTCACGCTGGGACCGGTGCTGGAACATCTGCTTGCACATTAGCCTGGAGTACTGATGAAGGTAGGTCGAGCGGCGGTTGGCGCCGCGAGATGGCGGTGAAGATGGCCTCTGCCGCAGCACTGCGGTCAGGCGTGCCGTGCAACAAACAACAGCAGGGCAAAGATCACAGAAGGAATCAAGACCAACCCAGTGTAGGACAAGATTCTCTTGATCCAAGGTGTACGGTGCTGTGGCTTCCAGTCTTGCAACTCTGTGCGGTCGGACACGCTGACCTGATACTGGTGCTGCAGGTCCCATGCGAAGTCGCGAGCCCTGGCATAGCGATTATTCGGGTTGCGCTCCAGCGCGCGATAGACGATCTCCTGGAGTTGCGGAGAAACCGCCAGATTGAGTTCGCGCGGTGGCACGGGATTATTCAACAGCCGGGCATTCATGGCCGCGAATGGATTCGCGCCTTCGAATGGTACCTTGCCGGTTAACATCTCGTACAGCATCACTCCCAAGGCATACAAGTCGCTGCGGGCAGTGCCGAACTTGCCCTCTACCTGCTCGGGAGAAATGTAGTCGGGAGTTCCCATCGTATTTGAAACCTTGGCGAAGGTGATCCGTCGGGCCCTGGAACTGTTAGCGAGACCAAAATCAATCAGCTTGATGTGGTCTTCTGCATTGATCATCACGTTCTCGGGTTTCAGATCCCGGTGAAATACGCAATTCTGGTGAATGTAGTCGAGGGCATCGCAAATGGCCAAGGTGATGGCGATGGCGCGTTCCTGAGAAAGCTTCGGTTGCAACTGGTTGAGGAGTTGACGTAGCGGCATTCCAGGCACCCACTCCATAACCATATAAACCCGGCTGCGACCGGCACTCGGAAGTACCTTCATGACCGCCGGGTGGTCGAGTCTTGTCCCGATCCTTTCTTCGCGGCGAAAGCACTCCAAAAGCACCGGGTCGCATTCCATCTCTGGATGGGGAACCTTAATCGCAACCAACTGCCCAGTGCGCAGATCCGTAGCGCGGAAGATAGAGGCCATGCCGCTGCGAGCGGCTAAGCCCTCGATACGATAGTGGTCAAGATGCATCCCAGTCCGGATGGGGCTTGCGATTGCGACGCTCGATACTGTTTCGCTAAACATACGATCTCTTCCTACATGTCGCGAGGAGAGTTTTTTCCCCGTGCCCCGGAGCTTTCCTGGGTGATTGGGAGTGCGCGGCAGAAGCCGCATCCTTGCGCGGCGCATCTTCTACCCACTGAACCCGGGTGACCGTGCGCCCATCGGACTTCCGTTCGCGGACCCACTGCATATGAAGCGGCTTCAGCTCGACCGGGCACTCCGTCGCTTCACGAACCATCACCTCAATACAAGGCGGAACGAGGCCGATGGTCTCGAACAGGTTGGATGCCATTGCTTTCAATGTTGCCATTCTCCAATCTCCTTCCCGCGGCGCTGGTTCCGGACTGCCATCGGCCAGGAGCGACGGATCGGCTTCGGCCTGTGCCGGCGTTCAGCAACCGCACTCTTTCCCCTCGCTTCCGCCCCCAATCCCCGAAAATGGCATGTCGCTGGGATTCCTGTGCGATGGCGTGCTGCGGAGTTCCAGCAAGGCAAGCCTGGTGGCGGCCACCATTCGGCTGCGCTCGTTCGCCGGGAGACTTTCCCAATCCGGGCTCGTGCCCGGCCGCAATCCGAAATCCGGCGCCAGCGCCTCGCTATAGTGGTGTAACAGCACGGCCAATCTTTCCGGTGAAACTGTTTCGCTAGACATACGGCTTTAGCCCTCCTGAAGTACGAATTGCTTAACGCTGAAACAATGCACCCGATGTACCCGAAGGCGGCCGAAGCACCAGCCGCGACCTGGAATAAACGAGCGTGATCGCGTGAGCCGGGCCGCGGACTCGAGTTCCTCGTTGAACCCGCTCAATTCTCGCGGCCGGGCGCTTTCGTGAACTCCGGACTCTGGTGTTCCTGGCGAAGAGAATCAGGAGGAAAAACAGAAGCGACGCAATGCAGATCGTAGACACCGTGATGTCCGACATTGAAACCTGCCCGGCGAGCCATGAACTCTCTTGCACGCTCCGCCTTCAGTCCGATTGGATAACGTCGCGTCTAAATCACACATGAAGAGTGCCTTAAATGTAGCTAAATTCAAGAAAGGCGGGACAGCAGCTTGCGGGCTGATACCTACGGCTTGGGAGAGCGGTCGCTGACGGCTTCGGAGGCTCGCGCGAGCGGATTACCGGGTTCGAAGCGATACCCGACCGTCCCCGTTGAAGGTGTGTCGGCTTTGCTCCGCTCAATCTCCAGATTGCCCGGCATTCGTCAGCGACCTGTTGAGTGCTCAAAACTGGATCAGCCAGAATAGCCCCGGCAATTCCCGAATCCGGATATTGAGCTGAAAGGCCTGTTTGCGACAACGATTCACTGCTAAGGTGCTCGACGACGGGAGTTTCCCTTCAAGGTCACTCTTACGAAAGAATGTCGAAGGATGTATGACGGCGGCCCTATGTCACGGGATCACCGAAAACGGATGAAAAACAAGCAGTCTCTAATCACACTGGTGCAGCTTTCGTCATGCATCACTGTCCGTAAGCGGTACAATTCCAACGACTCCGAGTTGACACAGGGCAATTCCGCCCCGAAACATTGCAGAATTGGAGAAACCTATGTGCAACGGCAATTCTGAAACTATGCCCGCACTCTTGTTTGATCTTGATGGCACGCTGATCGATAGTGTTTACCAGCACGTGTTGGCGTGGCGGGAAGCATTGGAGCGGGCTGGCATCAAGCTCTCGGTTTGGCGCATTCACCGCCGCATCGGAATGAGCGGCGGTCTTCTCATGAACGCACTGGCGCGCGAAACCGGACGCAATATCACGAGCGAAGACGCCAAAAACATACAGAAATGGCATTCCGAAGCCTTCGCCAAGCTGGCACCCGAGGTTCGTCCTCTGCCTGGTGCCGTTGAGCTGCTTGCAATGCTCGCGGAAGCCAAGGTGCCGCACGCCATCGCCACCAGCGGACTCCTGCAAAGTGCCGCTCAATCGCTCGAGGCACTCCACCTGTCACCCGGAACGCCTGTTATCACGCGCGATCTGGTCCGTCATGCCAAGCCTGATCCGGATCTCTTTGTCGCTGCTGCCGAAAAGCTCGGCGTCTCGATTCACAATTCCATCGTTGTAGGCGACAGTGTCTGGGATCTTCTGGCCGCGCGCCGCGCTCAAGCTTTGGGTGTAGGCCTTGCTTCTGGCGGCTACTCTCAGGACGAACTGGAGAGAGCCGGGGCATATCGAACCTACGAAGATCCTCTCGATCTTCTCAATCACCTCGATGAGGTAGGAATCCGGCTCGACACTTCCGTACCGTAAATTTTCGAAAACCGCTACGACACAACAAAAAAGAATGCCCGCCTAGCCGGGCGGGCATCTTGTTCATCGCTTGAGATTTGATGGAGCCGACGATCGGACTTGAACCGATGACCTGTCGATTACGAATCGACGGACGCTGACTCTAACGCAGGCTCTGTTGCAAACGTTTAAGTTCAGTAAATCTGGCTGATTGGACAAGGGATAACGGAACGCGTCTTTCCCACACTGAGCCGGACACTCCCAGACCGCTAACGTTCCTTCTCAGAACGCTACCTGAGCCCGAAACTACGGGCTGGAATACGGACTGGGAATTTCTCACAAAATTGAGCGTAGGTGCGTTCCTGCGCAGGGAACACAGGCGACCCTCTCCGGAAAAAGCAAAGTCGTCGGTCTATCGAGTCATGGCGCCAGCACGCAGCGGTTACCGCAACTCAGGCAAGTGCTTTCCGTAGAGCTTTTCGAATCAGTTTATTAGAAGCAGTCCTCGGCAGACTGTCTACAACCACGACTTCGTCCACGCGAAAGAGCGGGTTCAGATTCTTAATTGCTTGCTGCATTTCGCTCTTCAATGCATCCAACCGCACTGGCCTACACTCCTCTTTCACCACTGCAAAAACAACCAGCCGCTCAGGGCCTCCGCCCGGCGGCGGTACGGCAACCGCGGCTGTTTCCATTATTCCATTCACATTATTCAGCGTGTGCTCTATTTCTACTGATCCGACCTTGATACCTCCGAGGTTCATCGTGTCGTCGGTTCGGCCATCGGAGCGAAAACGGCCATCTTCGCATACAATCATCCGATCGCCGTGTCGCCGTAGAATGCGGTTATCGAGAATGGGACAATTGGCAAAGTAGACGGCATCATTATCTGCATTTAACAGACGCGTCGAAAGACCTATGGAGGGAGGGCGAATGAAGACTTCGCCAGCCTCGCCGGGAACACAGGGATTCCCCTGCTCATTCAAGAACACAACGTCTATGCCGATAGCTTTGGCGTTGAATTCCGAAGGCCTTTGCGGCTCAGTCACCGTGTTGGCTGCATAGCCGCCGCCGATCTCCGTGCCGCCACAATATTCGATGATCGGCCTGGAGTGGCCATCCCGCTGGTTGAGCTTCATGAGCCACGCATAATCATCGGGGTTCGAGGCTTCGCCACTCGAACTATACGTTCTTATATGACTCCAATCGAAGCCTTCTGCCGCATTTGTACTGCGCCAGGATTTTACGATGCTGGGAACGAGACCTAGCATCGTCACCTTTGCATTCTGCACAAATTCACAGAACCCTCTTTCAGTAGGAGCACCTTCGTACAGTGCAATCGTCGAACTGTTCAAGAGGCTCGCATAAACTAACCACGGCCCCATCATCCAACCCAGATTGGTTGGCCAACAGACGCGATCCCCCGGCCTGATGTCCTGATGGTACATGCCGTCTGAGCCACATTTGATTGGTGTCGTGTGATCCCATGGTATGGCCTTGGGATCACCCGTGGTCCCCGAAGAGAAAATGATATTGGTGGGGTCCTCAGGCGCGCATGGCACAGATTGAAATCGCTCATTCGAACTCAAGAAAGTGTTCCAGCGCAAATCGCCCGCGCGAAGATCGATCTGCGAATCGTCTTGCCCGGAAAGCACAATGGTCGGGGGCGCATTGGCATCGCGAATCTTCTCGTACATCGGCAGAGACTTCCCAGCTCGTATGATTTCATCCTGAGTGAACACTGCTCTCGCATTTCCAATGCGCAAGCGCTTGATAATTTCCTGTGAAGGCAAGCTATCAGGAATGGAAATGACGATTGCTCCGGCCTTGATAATGCCCAGGTACGCGGCAACTGACTCCGCCGTCATGGTCATGTCGATGGCTACGGAATCTCCCTTGGAAATACCGAGTGCCTGAAGCCCGTTTGCGACGCGGTTGCTGAGGCGGTCAAGCTGTCCAACGGTGATCGTTTCGAGGCGCTTGTCCTGACGCTGGGTGATTATGGCAGGGCTGTCTAGTGCTTTTTTGAAGCAGCTTTCCGCTATATTCAGTTCCGCTCCCCTTAGCCATTTAGCGTGTGCAACGCCCTGCGAAAGATCGAGCAACTGGGTATATGGCTTGCGTAGGCTGATATCCAACGCCCGGATTGTGCGTTTCCAAAATGCCTCAGGATTCTGCACTGACCATTGATGTATCTCGGCATAATCCGTCGCGCGCTGTTGCTGCATAAGTGCATACAAATTTGATTTCTGAACGACTTCAGCCGAAGGCACCCAAGAGAAAGTTGGATCCATATCTGCCTCTTTCGAATAGAAGCTCCTTTTTCAGCCCCCACTCGCGGGATTTTATCGCATTTCGCTCGTGTTCGGGGGCCCCCTGTCCGCTAGACGCAACGCTGCACACTACGGAGTCGCGACTGGCCGCCGCACATGCTCTCGGGGCGGGTTTGAGTCGCGGACCGCAGGTGCCTGAGGATGGTAAGCTCACGCCCTTCCTCGCCTACTCAAATTTCTTGTGCTCCTGCTCATTGTCGTAGCTGACAACCAATTTCTGCGCAGGCTGCATGCCCTGATTGTCATGAATCTGAAGCCTATTCCGAAAATCTCAGAAGTTTTCAGAAACGGTCCCTTGCCTTCTTGGGCGCGCGGGGGGATGATTTGCGGGAATGGCGAGAGTCCGATGACGCGACTGTATCCAGCCATGGTTGCACGGGCAGGCACTGCACGAGCGGAGAATCCTCCCTCGCGCCGGAGTTCTCGATCCCTGAGCCCGGAGCGCCATCCGCGGAGAGTGGAACGTGTAACCCGTGTCGAAAGACCTCGCACATCGCGGGGCAAGCGGTGCCTGCCAGCGCAAAAAAGCTCCAGAGTCCAACTTCGTGTGCGCGAGGCGATGATCCCGCCGGCGCGTGCAAAGCCGTCCAGAATTTCTCTTCCATCGAGGAAACGCCATGCTGAGAATCTCGTACTCGCCCCAAGTCAGGAGCTTGGCTTCCATCCGCCTGGCGGTCGTATTGCTGCTGGTGCTGGTTAGCGCGTGCAGCATGTCCGCGCAGAATGGACGCTGGCTCACCGGCTACTACGCCACCTACAACTACAGCGTGATGACCACCAGCCAGGTGGACTATACCAAGCTCACGCATGCCATCTACTGGCCCGTGATTCCCAACACGAATGGCACGCTCAATACGACACCTTTCGGGTTGTCCGCTTTGACCTTCAGTAACGGCGCCACCGATCTGGTCACCCGCGCTCATGCGGCAGGAGTCAAGGCGCTGATCGGAGTCGGCGGGAACGAGGAATCCGGAGCAACGGCCGGATTTGAGTCCGCGGCAGCGCCCGCCCACCAGGCTACCTTCATTAGCAACATCGTCACCCTGATGCAGCAATATGACTTTGACGGCGTCGATATCGACTGGGAGGGTTTCGCCTCCAACGGTAGTGACGACGCGAATTTTGTCAGCTTCATCGGCAACCTGCGCACCAAGCTCAACAGCACCGCGAGCAATCTGTTGTTGACGATTGCTCCCGTAACCAAGGGCAACGGCGGCCGTCCTGACCTGATCTTCGATGTCTACCGGGATTTTGATCAGATCAATCTGCAGACCTACGTCATGTCCGGTCCGTACTGCGGCTGGGTCACCTGGTTCAACTCGCCGCTGAGCAATGAGGGGCTGACGTTTCCCAGCGGCGGAGCATTGCCCTCGATCCCCACCGCGTTGAACGACTACACCAGCCTTGGCATCCCGATCAGCCGGATGGCCATGGGGATTCAATTCGACTCGGCGGTCTGGACCGGGGGGAGCGGCACTTCGAATGGAGGCGTGACCAAGCCCGACCAGAGCTGGACCTACGGGAACGACAACTGCGCGACGGCCGACCCCGGCGCACCCTCCTGGACAACCGTGCCTTATCGGACGATGATTACCACCCTGGCCACTACCGCAGGCTACACCACCAACTTTGATTCGGTCGCGGATCAGTCCTGGCTCAGCTATGATCCTTCCGGCACCGGCACTACCAACGAAGCGAAAGACAGTTTCGTTTCTTTTGACAGCCCGACGTCGATTACGAAGAAAGGCGTGGACCTTAGTCCCACCGAGGCGGGCGTTGGAGGCTCGCTGGGCGGCGTCTTCATCTTCGAACTCTCCGGCGACTTTGCGCCATCGGCTGCGGCCAGCCAGCAGCATCCGCTGCTCAACGCGGCCCATGGCATGAAGATACTTTTGCCCGGCCTGATCACGGATCTGGTACCCTCTCTCAGCGGCACGACCGCGAAGCTGGCTTGGATGGCGGACCCCGGCTCGGCCAGCTACAACGTCTACTCCGAGACGGCAAAGGGAGCGGGGCCGAGCGCGCTGGTCGCCAGTGTTACCAGCAACAGCGCAACCATTCCAAATCTGACGCGAGGCCACGAGTACTGGTATCTGGTGGAAGGCGTGAATTCCTTCGGTAAAGGCGTGGCGACGGAGACCAGCGTGTCGGTGCCCGTCCTGATTACGCCGACCATCACCTGGGCCACGCCGGCTCCGATTACCTACGGCACGGCGCTGACAAGCACTCAACTGGATGCAACCGCTTCGGTCCCAGGGACGTTCGTCTACACCCCCGCCGCGGGCACCTATCCCCCGGGCGGCAAAGATACCCTTTCGGTTGCATTCACGCCGACCGCTAGCACCGAGTACACGACGGCGACCAAGACGGTGAGTCTCACGGTCAACCCGGCAACGCCGACCATCACGTGGGCAACGCCGAGCTCAATCCCGTATGGAACGCCGCTAAGTGCAACCCAACTCGATGCAACCGCAAACGCCGCGGGCAGCTTCGTATATACACCGCCGTTGGGAAGCACGCTGCCAGTGGGCACCGACACGCTGAAGGTGAACTTTACGCCGACCTTGACGAACGACTGGAAAACGGCAAGCGCGACAGTTTCATTGGTGGTGACCGCCGCGACCTTGAGTACCTCGGACAGCTTCGGCAGCGAAAATCTCAACACCATCGGCACGGCTCATGCGATTACCTTCAAGTTCGCATCTGCCACCACGCTCAACTTCACCACTCCGGTCAAGGTGCTCACCATGGGCGTCACCGGGCTGGACTTTGAGAACTCCGGCGGCGGAAGCTGTAAGGGCATGCCCTACCCGGCGGGCAGTAGTTGCACGGTCAATGTCACCTTTGCGCCGACCGCTGCAGGTGAGCGCCTGGGTGCCGCAGTGCTGCTGGGCACGAACGGAGATCCGCTTGCCACCGCCTACATCAGCGGCACCGGCACTGGTCCCCAGATCGCCTACGATCCGGGAACGGCCAGCGCGGTGTCGTTTGCCTTCCAAACATCTCCCAACGGCATTGCGGTGGATGGAGCGGGAAACATGTACTATGCCGACTACCTTAACAAGGAGATCTGGAAGGTGACTCCGGCGAACAGCTACAGCAAGTTCGTGAGCGGGTTGAGCAACACGCCTTGGGCACTGGCGATCGACGGCGCCGGCAACCTCTACGTTTCGGCTGGCAGCAGCATTCTGAAGTTCAATCAGGCCGCCGTCCAGAGCACGGTCGGTAGCGGATGGTACGCTGTTCCCAAAGGCATCGCGGTCGATGGCTCCGGCAACGTTTACGTGGCCAACACGCTTGCCAATACCGTGGTCAAGGTTACCTCTGGCGGCAGCCAGAGCACCGTGCTCAGCGGCACGGTGCTGGGCGCAAGCCTGAGCTCTCCCACTGGGCTGGCGATTGACGGCGCAGGGAACCTCTACGTAGCCGATTCGGGCAACAACCGCATCCTGAAAGTGTCTGCGGGCGGAGCGACGAGCGTGGCGCTGGCCAGTGGAGTCGTCAGCAGCCTGTGGGGTATGGCGATCGGCGGCACGGGGAGTCTGTACATCACCGATCCGGCCAAGAACCGGATTCTGGAGCTGAACCCGGCCGGGGTACAGAGTACCTTGCTGAGCGGCACGGTGGCAGGCTATGCGTTCACATCCAATTTCATCGCGGCCGATGGCGGCGGGAATCTGTACCTCTCGGATTTCACTCGTCAACGGCTGCTGAAGATCAACCGCAGCAGCCCGCCCAGCCTCAGCTTTGCATCCACCAAGGTTGGTGAAATCAGTTCGGACAGCCCCAAGGATGTCACGGTTGAGAACATCGGCAACGCCAATTTGGTTTTCCCAGGGCCGCCGGCTCCGGGCTCTCTTCCGAGGATCTCAAGCAACTTCAGCCTGGGCAGTTTGTCCACTTGTCCCATTGTCCACTGGAAAGAGACGGCTAAATTGCTGGCCGGCGGCACGAACTGCTTTTATTCCGTGAGCTTTGAACCGGACACCGCGGGCACGATCACTGGTTCGCTGGTGATGACTGACAACAACCTGCGAGGGGCCAGCCCGAAGCAGACGATTGCACTCAGCGGAACCGGCTTGGCCGATACGGCGGCAACCGTGACGCTGGGCGAGTTGAACGCAACCTATACAGGCGCGCCCATTGCGGCGACGGCCACCACGGTTCCAGCGGGACTGACGGTGAGCTTCACGTACGACGGCACGGCGACAGCTCCAACAAAAGCTGGCAGCTATACGGTGGTCGCAACGGTCACCACGCCTGGCTACATCGGCTCGGCCACCGGAACCATGGTGATCGCCAAGGCAACGCCAGTGATCACCTGGGCAACGCCCGCGCCGATCACCTACGGAACCGTGCTGAGCGCGACACAGTTGGATGCAACCGCCAACGTTACGGGTTCTTGGGTCTACACACCCGCGGCAGGCAGTACACCGCCGGTGGGCACGGATACGCTTTCGGTTCTGTTTACGCCTACCGACACCACGGACTACAACACGGCAACCGACAAGGTCAGCCTGGTTGTCAACGCAGCGACCGCGCCTGCGCGCGTGGTCTGGATCCCGGACTTCTATGGCGACCTGCTCCAGGTCCGGGTCGGTACGGGCGCCAGCATCACGGCCATTACCGTCCCGCTGCCGGATTGTAATCCGAACAGCGTGGCGATCGACAGCGACCAACTCTACGTCGTCTGCTCGTATGACAAGTGGCAAAACACGAATCCAGACAAGATCCTCATCTATAACTCAACCGCTACGAACAGTATCCGGACGGCGGCGGCGGGGACGCTGAACATCAGTCCCACGCAGACGATCAGCAACGCCCAGTTCAGTTCGCTGGTTGGCATTGCATTCGATAGCTCCAACAACTTGTGGGTCACCAGTAACGGCAACAACCAGGTTGAAATGATCTCGGCGGCCGCGCTGAAAACGGCAAGCCCCACGGTTGCGGTCGAGCTGATCAGCTCGCCCAATGCACCGGCGGGGCTCGCCTTCGCCGCGGATGGATCGCTATGGCTCACCGGGTTGGACGGGGGCGGCCAGGGGATTCTGCTGAACTTTGCGCCCAGCCAGTTCGGCCTGGGCGAGGGCGCCAACCCGAGCTACTGCATGGCTTCCGAGTCGGGGCAAGGTTGCCAATACCAAAGCGGCCTGTTTATGAATGATCCCGAAGGCGTTGCGCTCGTCAATGACGACGTCTGGGTGGCCGATAACAGTACCGGCGCAAGTGGCACGACTCCGGGACGCGAACTGATCGACGTGAAGGTGACGCCTGGAGGTACACCGGCGGCGATGGGCACGCTGACCGTCAATGCAATCTTCGGCAACAGCGCAGTTGCCGCCGACAGTCCATTTGTCTGCCCAGGCGGACTGTATTCCACTTCAACGCATCTGTGGGTGAGCGACGAGAGTTATGGAGAAACCGATCCGCAGTGTGGAGCCAATGGCGACGTTGCCAGCAAGACGGGGGGCGTCTTCAGCTTCACTCCGACCCAGCTTACGGACAAGACAACCAGCATCGGCTCGGTGCTGGTTTTCTCCAACGTGACTGGCCGCCCCGGCTTCGGGGGCATTTTCGTGGAGAACGATCAGTAAGCTGTAAAAACGCAGAAAGCCACCGCCGGGCAGAGCCTGCCGGGTGTGCCCTCAGTCCGACGGTGGAGTTTCATACGATTCGAGCCTCCGCATGGAGCAGCAGAAGCCGCGAGCGCACGAAGGAGAAGGCTCTCTGGATTGTGCCCGGACGCAGAGACGCTGCTCGGGGCTGTCGGTTTCGCTTTCTTAAGTACGTTTTAACGACTATCAAGAGGAGGATTCATGTCCCACAATCGCCTTGGTGTAGTCCTGCGCCGTTCAAACTTGCGCTACGCCGTATTGACAATATTACTTGTGGCAGTTTTGCTCGGGTGCGCATTCGCCGAAGACAGTGTCGCCGTCCCGCGGTTGGTGAAGATCAGCGGAACCATCTCCGGCTCGCCCTCTGGCACCGTAGGCGTCATCTTTGCTCTCTACAAGGATCAGAGCGGCGGAGCCCCGCTCTGGCAGGAGGTGCAGAGCGTCACCGTCGATAGCGGCGGCCACTACACATTGCTGCTCGGCGCAAGCACCCCGGCGGGCATTCCCGTCGATCTCTTCAGTACCGGCGAGGCGCGCTGGCTCGCGGTTCAGCCCGAAGGTCAACCCGAGCAGCCGCGCGTCCTCCTCCTCAGCGTTCCTTACGCCTTCAAGGCTTCCGACTCCGAAACCCTCGGCGGCCTGCCCGCCTCGGCATTTCTGCGCGCGGCAGCCACGGCAGCGCCCACAACCTACATCGGCACCGCTGCCGTAAACTCGGCCGCCAAGGCGGTCGCTGCCTCCATCACGGTCTCCAGCCCAGCGATCGGCTATCTGCCGTACTTCTATGACGCCAGCGGCGACCTGAAAAACTCGAAGCTCTTCGAGACTAGCAATGGCAATGTCGGCGTCGCCACCACGACTCCCGCCACCACGCTTGACGTAGGGGGCGCGGCCACGGTGCGGGGCACGCTCAATCTCCCTCCCACCAGTGCCGCCACACACGCGGCGGGAGTGAACTCTCCCTTGCTGGAGGTAGGCGCCAGTTCGTACAGCAGCACCAAATCCGCCGCGGTCACCAACAGCTATGGCTGGCAGGCAAGTGCGCTGGGCAACAACTCGACCGCCCCGTATGCCACCCTGAACCTGATGTACATTGCCGGCACCGCCGCGCCGAAATGGACTGGTTTTTCGGTCGATTCGACAGGGCAGGTCATCTTTGGCGCCGGGCAGACATTTCCCTACACTGTAAACAAAGTCATCGCTGGCACCGGT
>Ga0326728_10017715_pt1 | contig 14195 bp, 11 predicted proteins | sample MB3enrmetagenome_FD_207602 | JGI IMG/M metagenome (GOLD analysis project Ga0326728, IMG submission 207602) | Lab enriched peat soil microbial communities from McLean, Ithaca, NY, United States - MB31MN | ecosystem: Environmental > Terrestrial > Soil > Wetlands > Peat | place: USA: New York...
GAAAATGCAGGTCGCGGATCGGCACGCAGATAAGGTCTCCGCGGGCAATCTCGGTTTCCACGCTGATCTCGGGCACCAGCGCCACGCCGTACCCCATGCACACGAAGCGCTTGATGGCCTGCAACGTAGGCAATTCCACGTCCATGTGGAGCGGCGTTTTATTCCGCTGGAATGCCTCAATCACCTTGTCGCGGTAAGGAGACGTTACGATATGCGCCACGAACGACTCCGCCCCCAACTGCTGGATGCTCACCTCGCCCGCCGTGCTCAGCGGATGCCCCGGAGGAACCACGAATACCAATTCGTCCAGATATACAATGATTGACTTGAGATGCGGCTCCTGTGGCTCGTAGGAGAGCACTCCCATCTCCGCATCGTGTTTCAGCACGTCATCCGGAATATGACTGCCGAGCGAACGCCGCACCGTGATCCGGACCGCCGGATGCAGCCTGCGAAATGCCCCCAGCATGGGCAACAGATAAAGCGTTGTGAATTCGTTGGCCGCAATCGACAGCCTCCCCTTTTGCAGTTCGCGTAACTCTACCAGCGCTTCCTGCGCATCCTGCCGGAGGTTCACCAGCTTTTCCGCGTATTCCTGAAGCACGCGGCCCGCGTCGGTCAGCACACCTTCGCGTGAGGATCGGTCGAAGAGCGGCTCCCCGAGTTCAATTTCCAGCTTGCGGATCGTCTGACTGACCGCCGACTGGGTGCGAAACAGCTTTTCCGCCGCCCGGGAAAATCGTCGCTCCTGGGCCACGGCTAGGAACACCTCGAGTTGGGAAATTTCCATATGCCAATCTCAGAAATCAGTGATTAATTTCGCCATTACAATAACTATTGTTAATAGTATCAATGTTTCTAATGTTTATTTAAAAATAATAATCTTTTCTTTTGTACCTCCTCCTCGATAGAGTACAGAGAGCGATTTCGATGGAGGGTCTTAGGCATGAACCAGCCACGTATCACGGTCTTCGATACCACGCTTCGTGACGGCGAGCAGTCGCCCGGCTGCAGCATGAACGTTGGGGAAAAACTGCGCCTGGCGCAGCAGCTCGACCGGCTCGGCGTCGACGTGATTGAAGCCGGATTCCCTTTTGCCTCCGACGGCGACTTCGAAGCCGTGCAATCCGTCGCAGCTTCCATTCGGCGGCCGGTCATCGCCGGTTTGGCGCGCGCCAGCAAAGCCGATATTGATCGCGCGTGGCAAGCCCTGAAGAATGCGGCTCATCCTCGCATCCACGTATTCCTCGCGACCTCCGACATCCATCTCAAGTACAAACTGCGGATCACGCGCGAGCAGTGTCTCGAGCAGGCGCGCGACGCGGTGCGCTATGCCAAGACTCTTTGCTCCGACATTCAGTTCTCACCCGAGGATGCCAGCCGTACCGATGTTGCATTCCTCTGTCAGGTAGTGGAAGCCGTCATCGCCGCGGGTGCGACTACGGTCAACATCCCCGACACCGTCGGCTACAGCACGCCCGAGGAGTACGGCCAGCTGATCCGCACCCTGCGCGAAAAGGTCCCGGGAATCGAAAACGTCATTATCTCCACGCATTGCCACAATGACCTCGGTCTTGCCGTAGCCAATTCCCTCGCTGGCGTGCTCAGTGGCGCCCGCCAGGTTGAGTGCACCATTAATGGCATCGGCGAGCGCGCCGGTAACGCGTCGCTCGAGGAGATCGCCATGACCATGCGCGTGCGGCCGGACCGCTATCCTTACGAAACCCGCGTTGTCAGCGAACACTTGTATCCATCCAGCCAGATGCTGGCCGAGATCACGCGTGTTCCGGTTCAACCCAACAAGGCCATCATCGGACGCAATGCCTTCGCCCACGAGGCCGGTATTCATCAGGATGGTATGCTCAAGAACCCGCTCACCTACGAGATCATGACCCCGCAATCGGTAGGTGTGCCCGACTCCAAACTAGTTCTCGGGAAACATTCGGGTCGTCACGCCCTCGGCCTGCGCTGCGAGCAGCTCGGTCACAAGTTCGAGCGCCGCGAACTTGACGAGGTCTACCGCCGCTTCGTGATCCTCGCCGACCGCATCAAGAAAGTTCAGGACAGCCACTTACTTGAGTTGATTCACGACATGACTTCGAGCAGCGCGTCGTCCACGGCGGCTAAGTTCCCGCCGGCAGCTTGCGAGGCATTGCCCGTATCCCGTACCGCCTCCGCCGCTGCTGTCCACGAAACGCTTTCGCCGCGTCTTCCCGCACCGCATCCCGTTCTCCGCGCCAATTCCTTCGGCGAGCATCACGAGCAGGAAGACTATCTCTGGGGAGTTTGATCAGAAGCGGGCTTTCGTTCGGTACTCGCTACGTGCCGTGATGTATCCTATCGGGCACTGGTAGCCCATGAAACTTCATATCGCTTCCCTTCCCGGCGACGGCATTGGCCCCGAAGTCACGGCCCAAGCGCTCCGTGTGCTTCAGGAAGTCTGTTCTCGATTTGGCCACGATCTCCACGTAGAAGAAAAAGAAGTCGGCGGCGTCGCACTGACCAAGTTCGGCGCACCCCTCCCCGCCGGCACGCTTCGCTCTTGCCTCGCCTCGCAAGCCGTTCTGCTGGGAGCAGTCGGCTCTCCCGCATTCGATCGCAATCCTCCGGAGCTTCGCCCCGAAGCTGGCTTGCTGCGTCTGCGCCGTGAGTTGGGGGCCTTCGCCAACCTTCGCCCGGCCGTCTTCTATCCCGCTCTTGCGGCTTGTTCACCGCTCCGCGAGGAAATCGTCCGCGGCACCGACATCCTTATCGTCCGCGAACTGCTCGGGGGCCTCTATTTCGGCGAGCCCCGCGCGATTGCCAATGACAGTGGCTTGCGCCACGCCTTCAACACCATGCGCTATAGCGAGCCGGAGGTTGAGCGCATTGCCCGTGTCGCTTTTGATCTAGCGCGGCAGCGCCGCCAGCGAGTCCTATCGGTCGACAAGGCGAACGTTCTTGAGTGCTCCCGCCTGTGGCGCGAGGTGGTCACGCGCGTTGCGGCCGATTATCCCGACGTTCAGCTCACCCACCAATATGTGGATTCCGCGGCCATGCTGCTGGTCCTGAAACCTGCGAAGTTTGACGTGATCCTCACCGAGAACATGTTCGGCGACATTCTCTCCGACCAGGCCGGCGGGGTCGTCGGAGCCCTTGGGCTATTGGCCTCGGCGAGCATTGGCGGGACAGTTGGCTTGTATGAACCGGTACACGGTTCCGCACCGGACATCGCCGGCAAAGGCATCGCCAACCCGCTGGGAGCGATCCTCTCGGTCGCCATGATGCTGCGTTACACATTCCAGCTGAACCCGGAAGCCGACTGCGTCGAAGCTGCGGTGAATTCAGTTCTACAGCAGGGTCTGCGTACCGCCGATCTGGCGCGCTCCGGCGAACGCGCAGTGTCGACCGGGGAAATGGGAGAGAAGATTGCGGAAGCTGTTCGGTTGGCTGCAGCTCCGCCAAAACGTGTTGCATCACCGCAGTGAGTACGGCGCTGGCTGCGCCGTTAGAGTTCCCCCCGCCTGGTTTTCTACACTTTTCCCGCTGAAGGCACCACCAGCCCGGTGTAGGCGCCCGAGAGCGAATTCCAGCGGATGCGCACGACGTCGCCGAACATGCGCAGGCCATCCCGGAACGGGTGCAGGCGCGTTCCCTCGCTGTGCGCCCATACCACCGGAACCTCCGTTACACTCATCCCCAGTTTCCTCGCCAGAAACAGAATCTCAGGATCGAACCCCCAGCGCTCAATCTTCTGCAGGGGAAACAACCTCTGTGCGGCGTCACGGCGAAATGCCTTAAAACCACATTGCGTGTCCGCAAAATTCAGCCCCAGAATCAACCGCAATGCGAGGTTGAAGATCCGTCCCAGCAGCTGCCGGTACAGCGGTTGCCTTTCGGTTTGCAATTCCGCACGCAGCCAGCGCGATCCGATAGCGATGTCGGCGCCGCCGGCGATCGCTTCAAACAGCTTCGGCGCCTCAGTCATCGGAGACGAAAGATCGGCATCGGTGAACAGGCAGATATCGCCGTGCGCATGCAGCATACCCTCGCGCACGCTGAACCCCTTGCCATGGTTTTCCGGATTCTCCAGCAGAGCCACTTGTGGATACCGCTGCCCATATTCGCGAACGATGGCCGTCGTGTCGTCGCGCGATCCGTCATCCACCACCAGGATCTCCAGATCCCAGCCGTGTTCTTGCCCATAGCTCAGCATCTTGTCGAGCGTCGGCCGCAATCGCCCGCTCTCGTTATAGGCGGGAATGATGACCGAATACACCATATTTCCCCAAATTAGACCGCGATTGATTCATTGAATATATCTAGACATTAAATCATTCCGGGGTGCGCGGGAAGAGGCCGCAGCTTACGAAATGCCGCACTTCTGATCCCCCGGAAAGACGACGACTACGACTTGTCGTGCCCTGAAGTGGTTATCCGGGACTTCACGCTGCCTTGCAGCGCTGCTCGATCATCGTGACGAACTCGTCCACCAGACCTTCATCCCACAGGCCGCCTTTGGCTTCTGCCCTCATGGTACTGACACTTTGCTCGTGGCTGAGAGCGGGTTTGTAAGGTCGCGCCGTCCGCAGCGCATCGTAAACGTCGACCACCTGCAGAATGCGCGGAAGCAGCGGAATATCTCCATCCTTAAGTCCGTCCGGATACCCGCTCCCATCTGAGTGTTCGTGATGGTGGCGAATGATCGGCAGCACCAACCGCAGAGATTTCAGCGGACGGCAAATCGCCTCGCCCACTTCCGGGTGCTTCTTCATAATCTTCCACTCCTCCGCCGTCAGGTCGCTGCCCTTTTTCAGAATCTCGTCCGGAACACTGATCTTGCCAAGGTCGTGCAGATACCCCCCTCGCCGCAGCGCGGTAACGCAGTTCTCTTGCAGCCCGAGATGCCGCCCCAGTTCGCTCGCCGATTGGGCGAGCCTCTCGCAGTGGCCTTCGGTGTACGGATCGCGCGCCTCCACGCTCAAGCCCAGCGTGCACAATACCGACTCCGCCGTCTCCAGTTCGTCCGTAAATTCTTTCAGCTTGAGCAGTGACTTCACCCGCGCGAACAGCTCTTCGGCGCTGATCGGTTTGCTCAGGAAATCGTCCGCCCCCGCCTCAATCGCCCTCAGGCGGTCCTCATGCGCATTCAGCCCCGTGATCATCACCACCGGAATCAGCCGCGTCGCCGGATTTTCTTTAAGCTCGTGGCAGAGTTCGTAGCCGGTTTTACCCGGCATTACAACATCCAGCAAAATAAGGTCCGGATGACTCAGCTGGATCTGCGCTTCCGCCTCGGCCGCACTCGCGACCACACACGCCTCGTACCCCCGCGTGGCCAGCAAATCCCGCAGCAACTCCGCATTCAGCCGATGGTCATCGACGACCAGGATGGATTGTTTCCGGCGCCCTGAGATAACTTCGTCCATAAAATTCTTAGAACTAGACCGCAACAATAATGGATGCCTCGCGCCCCACGCGCAGGGCCTGTTGACTACCTTTCTAATTTTACAGCGCCGTCACCGTCGCTGTCGTCTGATCTCGGCTTGAGAGCTCCATCGACCCCGCGAAACCGAACATTTCCGCTGTTCACCCGTCATAGCGGAGAAAACCAATCCATGCCAGCTTTTCAGGATGCAGCCCCGTAAAGTCCTGCCCTTCTTGATCCTGCTCGCTCTTGCCTGCCCGTGCCCAGCCACCTCAAAGCCCCACGTGATTGCCTTCGGTAAATGGATCGCCGCCAAATGGCCCGACGCCACTGGAGCCAAGCTGCTCGACTTAAAGGTCCGTCCGCTGTTTGTGGACACCCGCCTCCGCGAGTACACCACCGGCAATCCGCACGAGCTTACCGACCGGCTGTTCGTGGTGCGGCGCGCCTTTCGCATCAACGATGCCCTGCCCGCAGAAAGCGCCGCCCGCTGGCAATGGCAGCGCGGAGGCTGGCTCCTCGTCGATCGTCTCACCGGACGCATCTCCCAGCTCAACCTGCCGGAATTCGATCCCTTCTATTCCACCGCCAGCTGGTATCGCGATTACATCGCCTACTGCGGCGTCTCCGATGACGGCAAGAAACTCTACGCCATGGTGGCGCAAGTCGGTCGCCGCAAGCCGATCCTGAAAAAAGATGTCGGTGAGCCCGCCGGCGACGACGATCCCGATTCCGAGTGCCCGCCCCCAGCATGGGAGCGCTCGCCGCTGCGTGTCACTTTCATTCCTGACGACGACCAGAAGGTTGTGTTCTCTATTCGCAATCGCGTTGTCGATGTCATCAACGACACCGAGGATGCCGAAGAATAGAAGCGTCTTCATGGAAATCGGTTTAACTGAGAACTGACAACTGAGAACCGAGAACTAGATTCAATCGCCGGCGGCTTCAACCTCGGGCAGCGCCTCCGCCGCCGAACGGTGATGAATCTTCGCGCTCGTCACCAATATCACCGACGCGATAATGATGGCGCTGCCCATCGCTATATAGCGGTCAATTCGTTCGTGCAGCACCAGCCATCCCAGAAACACAGCGACCACGGGGTTGACATATGCGTAAGTGGAAACCTTCGATGTAGGGACATGTTGCAGCAACCAGATGTATGCCGTGTAGCCAATCCACGAGCCGCACACCACCAGATACAGAGTCGCTCCCACTCCCCGCGCCGTCCACACCACTGGCGCGTTGCGCTCCACCGTGAGAGCGAAGGTCAGGTTGGCCAGTCCGGCAAAAACCATCTGCCACGCGATTGCGCTGAACGGCTCGCTCGATGCCGTCCCCCACTTCTTCGAGAGCACCGAGCCAAACGCCCAGCTCAGCGACCCTCCCTGCAACGCGATCGACCACCACAATTCCCGACGTCCCAGCGATGTGGGACGAACGAGATCGGGCCAGATCAATACAATCATGCCCAGAATCCCTATGAACAGGCCGATCTTGCCTCGCCGCGAAATGTGATGATCGCCCAGCAACAAACTGTCGAGCACCAGAAACCACAGCGGGGTGACGGCAATCAGCAGCGCCGAAAGCCCCGTCGGAACGATCTTCTCCGCATAGGAAAGCGTAAGATTGCCGCCCATCAGCAGCAGTATCCCGACCACCGCAAAATGAACCAGTTGCCGTCCCGAAAACACCACTCGCCGGCCTGTGACCGCGCAGTAAGCGAGCATGAGCAGGCCCGCGGTGAGAAACCGCGCCGCGCACATATGAGCCGGCGGAATCTGCTCCACCGCGATCCCGATCCCAAGGTACGTCGACCCCCAAAACACATAGACCAACCCAAAGGCAAGAATGACCTGCCATCGAATTGGCGCTGAGCTGTTCATGGGCGGAAAGAATCAGAGTAGAACGACCAGAATATCAGAGCGTAAGCCGCGAGCGGATTACAGCAACCTGCCTAATGACCACCGCCATTGAGCAAATTGCGCAACACGGCGACCTCTGCCGTGATCCCTGTATGCAGCGCGAGATCGGCATCCGGCGCAAACAGCGGCGAGTGATTGGAGGGCAGCTTTTCGCCGGCCGCTTTCGTCTCAGCATATTTCTGTGGATTGGCCCCGCCCAACCTAAGGTAAAGCGAGGGCACTCCCTGCGCGATGAATGCGGAATAATCTTCGGAAGGCGTGATGGGGTCTCCGCCGATCACGTTTTCCTTGCCGAGAGCGGCCTCCAATGGCTTGCGCAGCCGCTCGGCCAGAGCGGGATCGTTGTAGACCGAATCGGTGAACTCTGGATGCTCGATGAGCGGCTCTTTGGTGGCCCCGCCCGCCTGCGCCTCGGCCTTTACGACGCGCGTGATCGCCGCAAGAATCTGCTGGCGCACATCCGTCTTGAACGTGCGCACCGTCAAACCCATCTCGGCGTGATCGGGAATGATGTTGTTCTTGTTGCCCGCGTGAACATAGCCCACCGTTATAACCGCCATCTCGCCGGGCTTCACTTCGCGTGAAACAATCGTCTGCAACGACAGAATGGTTTTCGCTGCGATCACAATCGGGTCGATCGCGGTCTCGGGAGAGGCGCCGTGCCCGCCTTTTCCGTAGATCGTAATTTTCAGCGAGTCGGCATTCGAGTTGTAAATGCCGGGTGTGATGCCGACCTGATTGGCGGGCAGATCGTTGCCAACGTGCAGCGCGAACCCCACGCTGGGCTTGGGGAATCGCGTAAACAGGCCGTCATCGATCATGCGTTTCGCCCCCGAGATCGTCTCCTCGGCCGGTTGCCCAATCAGCATCAGCGTGCCATGCCAGCTCGCCTTGCTGTGGGCCATGATGTCGGCAGTCGCCACCAGCGTCGCCATGTGGAGATCGTGTCCACAGGCGTGCATCACGGGAACGTCGCGCCCGTCGTCATCTTTCGTGTGCACCCTGCTCGCATAGGGCAGCCCCGTCTTTTCTTCCACAGGCAGCGCGTCGAGTTCAGTGCGCATCATCACCACCGGCCCCGCGCCGTTCTTCAGAATCGCGACAATCCCCGTACCGCCCACATGCTCCGTGACCTCATACCCAAGGCTGCGAAGCCGAGCCGCCAACTTCGCGGCCGTCTGCGTTTCGTGACTCGACAATTCCGGGTTTTGATGAAGATCGAGGTAAAGCTCATGTGCAGCGGGATAAGCGGCTTCGACTTCTTTTGAAGTTGTAGCATTTTGCGCAGCGGCCGAAAGCGACAGCACGATAGAAAGAAGAAGCAAAGATGTGGTCTTCATGACCAACGCATCATAGCGACCATCAAGGAGCGGAGCAAGGAGCGAAACGGAGCAAAGAGTAATCCGAGCATGTTTCAAAAATAAATTGGGAAGGCCGCGGCTTCAAGAACTGCGGAAAAGCTCTGCATTGCACTTGATTTTGGGTGGCGCAGCGCTTCAGCGCTGCGATACAACGTTGCTTTCAACGCGGCTTCAGCCGCTGAGGGAAAGCCTAACCGCGCCCCGGTTTTCCTGATGGCTGACCGCTGACAGCTGACGGCTGGTTCTCCGCCGCCGACCACATCCCCATCCCCGCCAGAATCTTCGCCACCGCTTCTCCGCCCGACCGCACGCAGTCCGGCACACCAATGCCCGTAAATCCGTTTCCTGCCAGCGCCAGCCCCGTTAGTTTCTGCCGCAGCGCTTCGATCCGCTGCAGACGCTCCAGATGTCCCACGCCATACTGCGCCATGGCCGCCCGCCACCGGTAGATTCGAACAAACAGCGGCTCGGCCGTCAGCCCAAGAATCTGCTTGAGCTCATCGCGCACGATGCCGACAATCTTGGCATCGTCATAACCCATCGTCTGCTCTACTTCGGGCCCGCCCAGAAAGCATCGCAGCAGCGCGCGGTTTTCCGGCGCGCGATGCGGAAACTTGTTGTGTACAAACGTCGCCGCCATCAGCCGTCGTCCTTCCGATCGCGGCACCAGAAAACCAAATCCCGGAGGCAGGCTTCGTCGCACCGCATCGTCATAGCCAAGCGCCACCGTCACCGACGAGCTGTACGCAATCCCGCCCAATTCCGCCGCCAGATTCCCATCCGCCTGTTGCAGCAGTGCCGACGCCGCCCGCGCCGGCGCGGCAATAATCAGCGCGTCGAAATGGTCGCTCTGGTATCCGGCGGAAACCGTCCATCCTCCATCCTGCGGCAACACCGATTGCACCGTCACCGATGTGCGCAGCGAACCTGCGTCCACCCGCGCCACCAGCGCATCCACCATCTGCTGCATGCCATCGCGCAGCGATGTGAATAACGGCCGCGGCGCAGCTTTCGCCACCGCCATTTTTCCCCGCGCCGCCAGCATGGCTCGTCCCAGGCTGCCGTGCTTGGCCTCCATGTCGGCAAATCGCGGCAGCACCGCGCGCACGCTCAGCTGCGACGCTTCTCCGCCGTAAATGCCGGAAAGCAGCGGATCGGCCAGCCGGTCCACCATCTCCACGCCGTAGTGGCGCTCCACCATCTCCGCCACGGTTTCGTCCGCCGAGGCCTTATGCGGCGGATGAAACCATTCCTGCGCCATCCGTATTTTTGTCCGCAGCGAAAACAGCGGCGAAAATACCGTTGGCAGAATTTTGGTTGGCACCATGAACATCAGCCCGTCGGGCATTTCGATGAGCCGGTTGCGCACCAGAATGTAAGTCTTGCGGTCGGCGTCGTTCGAGCCGATCAGTTGATCGCCCAGGCCAATCTTCCGGCAAAGCTCGGAGGCCCAGGGCTTCTCCGTAACAAAGGAGTCCGGCCCGGCCTCGACCAGGCATCCGTCGACGCGGTCGGTCACCAGCACGCCGCCCAGCCGTGGCGCGGATTCGTACAGCACATACTCCACCGCCGCCCCCGACTGCCGCTTTTCTTCAAGCGCAAACGCAGCCGAGAGGCCGGAGATTCCACCGCCGATGATGGCTATACGTGGCATAGAGAAGCTGCGAGCTACGAGCCTTGAGCTACGAGCTCAGGCTTTAGGCTTTGGAAAGCCGACTAGTAAGTATAACTACGACCTTTGGACGGCTACCTTTATGGCGTCTCCCAGCTGCCCCGCAGATCGGCAGTATGAAAGGGGCCTCCATAAGTAACACTTTCCCAATCCTGCCACTGCGCCCGAAAAAAATCAGCCATCCATCCCGCAACCGCAATTGAGGATTCGTGTGAGCTGTACACCAGCCACTCGAAGTCGCTTGTCACGAACGATTCATCGCCTCGGTAGATCGGGTCTATTAAGGACCCAGCTATCTCATAATCCACCGGTCCTTCCAAAAGCACAAAACACCGTTCTATTGCTCGTTCCTGGACGGCTTGAAGCAACAATGGCGTGCCGTCCCGTTGTTCCCAAAGCTCCTGATGAAAGGCCACGACGTTCGTATGGGGATCACATTTCGATAGTGGATACCAATAACCTCGCACGCCCCAACGTGCCCTTAGCTGCTGTGTCAAATGCTCGCTCTCAGATTTTGCGAGGACTCTCCGATAAGGGAGGGGCTCGATGCAAGCCAGTTGATCAGCATCAAGGCCACCGATGTAGAGCTCGAAGGCTTTCCATTCTTCAGTCAGCGCAACACATGCTTCTGGGCTTCGTTGAAACTCTTGAAGCAAGGAAGACAATGCACGACTTCCCGCCTCTAGCAATAGTTCGCGTGCCTCTTCCAGAGAACGAAACTGCTGCCCGGTGGTTCTCTCAACCTCGATCTCGATTGCATCATCGAGTCTGTATCGGGGAAATAGACTGTAAGCGGCCTTCGAGTAACCCTTGCCGATCCGGTCCATCCCGGACTTGACAAGGTGCATGTAATCTCCAGACCAGCGAAAGTGCTGATGGGCGCAGAATGTCCTGGCGGCGGTGTGCAATGCAAGCGGTAAGTCCATCGTTGCCCCTACGCCCTAGGTGATCCCACTCTGCTCCTAACCAACTCCGCCAGCGCCGCCGTCAGCGTCTTCGACCCGTTCAGCGATTCCGCTCGCCACAGCCGCATCCCCTCTTTTTCCGCGAACTGCTTGAAGAAGATGTCGATGTCGTAGAGCACTTCTACATGATCGCAGAGAAAGCCGATCGGCTGAAGGAAGACGCCGCGGTGGCCTTTGGCCTTCAGTCCCAGAATCGTTTCTTCCACGGTCGGCCCAATCCACTGGCCTCCGGACATGCCCTGGCTCTGGAAGGCGAAGGTCCAGGCATCGTGAGTGACATCGTGAGTGAGGCCGGCTTTTTCTGCGACCATGAGGCCCGCCGCTTCTGCCACCAACTGCGCGGTTTCTTTCGCCTGCACTTCGTAGGGATCGCCTTCCGTGATCGTGCGCGCAGGCACGCTGTGGGCGGTAAAGATGATGGGCAGCGTTCCGCCGTATTCCGCGTTTGCCTTCTGCCATCCCGCGCGCAGATTCTCCGCAAATGCCTTGGCCAGCAGCGGCTGATCGTGCCATTCCTCTACAAAGTCGAGAGCAAAAGGTGGAGCGCCATCTCCCGTCACCGCGCTGCGATACAGCCCAACGCTGGTGCGCGAATTCTGCGGCGCCAGGCAGATGCCGATGACCCGCTCGAACCCTTGTTCCGCAATCGCCTTCACCGCCTCCGCGATAAACGGCCTCCAATTGCGCATGCCGACGAACACAGGCATTCCGATTTGTTGCGCGAGCTGATCGGCCTGAAGCAGAGTCCAGCAGGCCAGCGGCGAAAAGCCGATCAGCGAATAGCGATGCCGTATCTCTTCGACGACTTGCGGCGGCAGCGGCCGCCCTCCGGTAACGTAACGCAGGAATTCAGGAATCTGCTCGGGGTTCTCCGGGCTGCCGTGGGCAAGCAAGAGGACGGCGGTTTTCGCCGATCGTTCTGACGACTGACCAAGCGCAGTGAATGAACTGACTCGGTTCGCGCAATAACACCCGCTTCCGAGGCCAAGCGGACACGCGCTCATTTCCTAGACTCCGCTTTGAACTCCGCCGAGTGCTCGCGCACCAGCTCGCACAGCGCCTTCACGTTCTCCACCGGCGTTTCCGGAAGAATGCCATGCCCCAGATTGAAGATGTGCCCCGGCCGTCCCGCAGCCCGCCGCAGAACATCTTCGGCACGTGATCTAAGCTCTTTCCACCCCGCAAACAGCGACACGGGATCTAGATTGCCCTGCACACTGCCCTTGTACCCAAGGCTCTCCCAGCCGGCGTCCAGCGGAATCCGCCAGTCCATGCCGATCACCTCAGCGCCGGTCTCTTTCATTGCCGGCAGCAGCGTGGAAGTTTCGGTGCCGAAATAAATGATTGGCACGCCGGTTTTTTGCAGCCGCTGGACGAGCGTCGTAACATGCGGCAGAACGTAGTGACGATAATCCTCCACGCTAAGGCAGCCCACCCAGCTGTCGAAAATCTGAATGGTGTCGGCGCCAGCCCGCACCTGCTCCGCCGAGTACTCGGAAGTGACAGCCACCAGCTTCGTCATCAGCTCGTTCCACGCCGCGGGCGCGGAATACATCATCTTCTTTGTATGGATGTAATGCCGCGACCCTCCACCTTCGATCATGTAGCTGGCCAGCGTAAACGGAGCCCCGCAAAAGCCGATCATCGGCAGCCGGTCGCCAAAATGTTGGCAAACGAGCTTGATGGCCTCGGCCACATAACCCAGCTCCGCGGCACGGTCGGTGCGCAAACGCGTAATGTCCTCGGCGCTGCGCACAGGCTTTTCAATCTTCGGTCCTTCTCCGGCCGAAAAGTGGAATGGCAGTCCCATCACTTCAAGCGGTAAAAGAAGGTCGGCAAAGATGATGGCGGCATCCACCTTCAGAATTTCCGCCGCTTCAATGGTGACTTGCGCCGCAATCTTCGGCTTCTTGCAGATCTCAATCAGCGAGTACTGCTTGCGGATGGCGCGGTATTCCGCCATGTAGCGGCCCGCCTGGCGCATCAGCCAGATTGGCGTGCGTTCGGTAGGCTGCCCCTTGGCGGTGCGGACAAAGAGAGAGTTAGGAGCGGACATGAATCTTCCAATTTAGCATTTTCGGGGCCTGCCCGCAGGCCCCGGGAAAAACTCCGCCCTGCAACCGATTCGCATGGTGCAGCGGCTTACTAGCACTTGATTTCAGCAGCCTGCTAGAGAGCGTCCGTTCCGACCGGCCCATTCCGCCATCCCCGTCACCTCTCTCCCCCCTGTGACCTGAATCACGGCACCGAGTGCAAGCATCGCGAAACAATGCCCTGTAACAACATTGGAGGATTCCACCTCGCGCCCACCGGCCGAGCACGATTCCCTGCCTCAGCGCAGCTCTCAGGAGAAAATCATGGAGCCGTTTCGTCATCACATTTTTGTCTGCACCCAGGAAAAACCCGAAGGCGTTCCCTGCTGCCCGGCCAGCGGATCGATGAGCGTTTTGTCCGCCCTGCATCGTGAACTCGGCATGCAAGGACTCAGCGGCGACGTTCAGGTTTCCTCCTGCGGCTGCCTCGGCCTGTGCGACGAAGGGCCGATCATGATTACCTATCCCGAAGGCGTCTGGTACCGCAAGCTCAAGCCCGAAGACGTGCCCGAGATCGTTTCCTCGCACCTGCGCAATGGCAAAGTTGTTTCGCGCCTCCAGTGGAACGATGCGCCAGCCATGAAGGCAATGGCCACCGAGCACACGCGCCAATATTTGGCGATGGTGAAAGCCAAAGACGAAGCCGGCACGCTGCCGGACAATCTCTTCGAGATGACCCGCTCTTTCATGCCCAGCCGCGCGCTGCTCACCGCGCTTGAACTGGATCTCTTCACTGCGGTGGCCGCTGGTTCGTCCGCGGAGCAAGTTGCGCAAA
>Ga0326728_10017716_pt1 | contig 14195 bp, 16 predicted proteins | sample MB3enrmetagenome_FD_207602 | JGI IMG/M metagenome (GOLD analysis project Ga0326728, IMG submission 207602) | Lab enriched peat soil microbial communities from McLean, Ithaca, NY, United States - MB31MN | ecosystem: Environmental > Terrestrial > Soil > Wetlands > Peat | place: USA: New York...
TAAAGATCGAATACTGGCTCAATAAACGTCCGAGAAAATGCCTCGGATTTAAAACCCCGGCGGAAGTCTTCAAAGCCGAGTGTTGCACTTAATGGTTGAATCCAGGCCTTGAATTTTTAAGTTTAGTTATTAAATTTGTATAGAGAGGGGGTGTTATCGATGGAAAAAAGTGATAAAAAAGCTAAAACGAAAAAAGCAAAGACCGCTACTGCTGCTTTGTATGATTGTTGTTGGTATGAACCCTCTTGTGAATTTGATTTTGATCCACTTTGCTGCGGTGGGGTTTGCGGCTGTTAGGCGTTGCAAATCGTTCTCCGAGATTAGTAGTCCTTAAGAGGCGACGGCATTTATTTCTTTGGGCTGAAAAGAAGTCCTTCCCCAACATTCTGTAAGGAGAATGTAAATAAGGGAGAGCAATGATTCCCGAAATCAAGAAAATTCTTTATGCTACGGATCTTAGTAAAAACTCTGCTAATGCTTTCTACTATGCGCTAGGCATGGCTGGAAAAAATAATGCTACAATTGTCCTATTACATGTCGTCGAGCCTCTTCCCAAATTCGGAATAGGTTTTAAAGATTTTAGAGAAATGGTCGAACATGAGAGGAAAGAGGAAGCTACCCAAGAGATCGAGAAGCGTCGAAAGGCAATTACTAAATTTGTCACTCCAGATATTAATAAATTAGTATCCAATATCGTTATTCGTATGGGTTATCCCGTGGAAGAGATCTTGAAAGTAGCAGATGAAGAGAGATGCGATGTAATAATCCTTGGAAGCCATGGGGAGGGAGTTCTGACACAGACCCTTCTTGGGAGTGTCTCGAATGCGGTATTGCATCGAACTCAAAAACCAGTTTTTATCATTCCTTTGCCATCTGAAAAAACCACTTTTGACTTGGATAGCGTTTGATACCTCATTCACATGTCAAATATCAAAGACAGGCATTTAAACTTTCTCCTCTTCCCTCCTAAGAGGATAGAGCAGCTTTTTAGGGCCATCATCAAGGCAGAAAAGCCTATATATCAGGTGGATGCCATCCTAACGACTCCTTCCTGAAGTCTTGTTTTTTAATTTCTATTCTTCTATTCAACATTTCAAATTGTAATCAATAAGAGTGGGAATAAACTTTCACCTTTTGAGGGAAGCAATTCGGGGTTTCTGTGAAAAGGTCTTCTACTTTTGTCTTTTCCCTAAAATTAGGATTTTTTGAAATGTTCGGTTTTATCGTGAACTTACGGCAGTTGATATTATTTGGTATGAATATTGCCCATATCTACACCTGGAGGAGTACATAGGAATCTGCATAAGCCCGAATCCTCCTTGATAAAGGGGCGGAGAACGGTGGATCTGATTAGTCGAAGATGGCCGAGCTACCGTAGGATCAACCAATGGTGAGGTCGGCTTTTTTGTTGACCCCGATTTTTGCAAGTGGCATCTCTTTGCTATGTTTGCAGGAGGTCGGGAGGACAAAAATATTATGTTTAGAACGATGCTCGTTGAAGACAACCATTCCTTCAGACAAGTAGTTAAACTGTACTTACAGTCTCAGTTCCCTTCCATGTCTATTATTGAAGCAGCGGATGGGGTTGAGGCGTTAATGGAAATCTATTATTCTCCGCCAAATCTCATCTTTATGGACTTCAAATTACCCGGGGAAAACGGCCTTGAACTAACGAGAAAGATAAAAGCCAGTCATCCCAATATCATCATTATCCTTTTTACAAATTATGATTTACAAGAAATTCAAAAGGTAGCGACCCAATGCAAACCCGACTATTTCTTTAATAAGGGTTCAATGGCAACCGGGGAGATCGCTGCATTGGTTAAATCAATTTTATTAGAAAAAGGGTTTAGAGCAAATGGTTCAATGGAAGCATTTGAGTTGAGGAGAAGAGGGAAAATTAGGCCAAGGGTTCTTAAAGGAAGAATTTGGTGGGAATCCGTACCCGATGCAAGCAGCTACGGAGTGTATGTAAGCAAAGATAGAACACTTCTTGAGCCTGGTCAATTTTCGTGGGAGACGACACCGGGGATCATTTCAAAAACGGTGATTGGGAAGACGGAGTTGATCATCCCGGATGAGTGGCCTGAGTTTCCAAGAGAACCTGGAACTTACCATATCGGAATTACTTCTAAAGACGATCTAGGGAATCAAAGTGATCCTCTCTTATTATCGGGGCTATTCAAATTCTTTGCGCTACCGTCTCCGTTGAGAGGTGGGATCGAATACCAAGATCCGTCGTTTCATCCATTTCTTTCTTCACTTGCCACCACTGGCACTGACAGACTTCTCGTCCAGAAAGATCGAAGACGGCGGCGGATGCGCCATAATTTTCCGCGAAACCCAATAATATGTATTGGTCTGATAATTTTCTCTTTTTTAGTGCCACTTCAGATCACAGATGGCACCAATTTCACAAGAACCCGGTGTGCTAATGTTTTGTCTAAAGTGCCGCTGGGGAAAACATTACCATATGAACCACCGTCTGAGGTTTTCGACACACCAACGTTGCCTCCATCGGAACCCACGCCCTTCAACTATGATCCCGTGATCCGGGAAGCAGCAAAGAGATATAGTGTGGATTATGCATTAGTCAAAGCTGTTATCAAGGTCGAATCCAATTTTGATCCCTTGGCCATATCCCGGGCTGGTGCTAGAGGATTGATGCAGCTCATGCCGGGGACAGCCGATGTCCTCCGGGTCAAGGATCCTTTTCATCCAGAGGATAATATCGAAGGTGGAGTCCGCCACCTACGCTATCTCTTAGACCTGTTTAAAGGAAACCTTCACCTAGTGTTGGCAGCTTATAATGCTGGGGAGGAAGCTGTCTTCCGGTATAATGATATTCCTCCGGATCGTGAGACTCGGATCTATGTCGACAGGGTCCTACAGTATTTTCGAAATTACAGCCGGGAATTCAAAAGTCCCGATTCCTCTTCGAAACCCACAAACCAAAAATAGGAAAATGGGAACACATTTGTTTTGTTCGAGGTCTCAGCCAGAAACTTGTGGAAAGCTTAAGACTTATAAAAGATCTAGTTTACAGTCTCATATTTATCTAGCCAGATGATTTCTATCGGAAATCTTCGACTCCTGAAAGATGGCTCTGCTGAAGATTAGTAGGTGATCTTCCCCCGATTTTGTGGACACACCGAAGAGTTAGAGGTATGGAAAGAAGGAATGGGGAGGTGTGTCATGGGTATGAGTAAGGACAAGAGGTATTTTAATCGGGAGTTCAAGTATGAGGCCATTCGGATGATGGACGAGGGGAAGCGTTCTGTGAGGGACATCGCTAAGGATCTGGATATTCATCCCAATGTGCTTCATCAGTGGAGGCGCAAATATCGGGCTGATATGGAGCATGCCTTTATTGGGAAGGGACATATGAGGCCTCCGGGGGAGGAGATTCGCCGGTTGCAGCGGGAGAATGAGGAGTTAAGAGAGGAGAGGGAAATTTTAAAAAAAGCCTTGGCCATCTTCTCAAAGCACCCAAGGTAAAGTATGAGTTTATTGGCGGACACCGCTCCGAATTTAGGGTGAAGAAGATGTGCCGGGTCTTGGAGGTGTCCAGGAGCGGCTATTATTCATGGTCGAGGCATCAGGTTAGCATACGTCAGAGGGAGAATGATCGGTTGCTGGTTCATATTCGGCAGGCTTACATAAGGGGTCGTGGGAGTTACGGTAGTCCCCGGATTACAGCAGAGCTAAGATCTAACGGTATTGTATGCGGGAAGAATCGCGTTGCCCGGTTGATGAAGCAGAATGGGATCAAAGCAAAGACGAAGCGTAGGTTCAAAGCGACGACGAAATCCCGGCATGAGCTGTTAGTGGCAGAGAATCTTCTGAGTGGGAGGGTTTTGGCAGAGGCTTCCAACAAGGTATGGGTGTCTGACATCACTTTTATTTGGACGAGAGAGGGCTGGATGTATCTGGCTGCGATCCTGGACGCTTTCAACCGTCAGATTGTGGGATGGTCGATGGGCGAGACATTAAATCATGGAATTCTTGCGGAGGCTTTAGAGAAGGCCTTGAGAAGGCGAAAACCCGAAGCGGGTCTGATCTTTCATTCGGATCGAGGGACCCAGTATGCCAGTTATGCGTTTCGGGATCTACTGGATCGATATGGTTTTGTTCAGAGCATGAGTTCTACGGGCCATTGTTATGACAATGCCCTGATGGAATCGTTCTTCCATACGTTAAAAACGGAGCTGATTTACTTTGAGAAGTATCGGACCAGGCAGGAAGCCCGAGGGAGCGTGTTTGAATACATCGAAATATTTTATAACCGTACCAGACGACATTCCTCATTGGATTATTGTTCTCCTGCTGAGTTTGAAAAGAGAGCGAGTGAAGCTTAACTAGGTGTCCACTTTTTTGGGTAAAGATCCGATTTGAAATCAATAAAAAGTGAGAAATCTTTTTTAAATTCTTGGAGAGGTGATTTAGAACTTTTAGGAAAATCTCTTCCACTTTGAGCCTTATCTAATGACAATAGGAATTTAAAAAAAGTGATTTTAATTGGCATGAATTATCGTGCAGTTTCATCAATTGACACGGAGGGAGGTCTTGACGCTTTTAGGTATGAAAATTGCTTAGAATAAGTATGCAGAAAAGGATCTTTAAAAACATAGATATCATCTTTAACCTCATCTTCAACACGGTTGTAGCATTAAATTTATTTTGGATCATTTTAGTCAGTCTGAGCATCGGTTAAATGATGAGGTTCGGGGAGAAGTTTAAAGAGTGAGTAAGGGATTAAGTTGTGGTAGGTTAGGGACTTTATAAACTGCGAGTTGAAGGGAGGCAAAAAGATAAGAGCGTCGGTAAACTGGGATTAGATTATTAGAGAGGGTGATGTGAAGTAAGATGAGATGAATCGGTTGAGGAATACTTGAAATATTAAGCTTTAAACAAAATCTAAAAATTTAGGAGCAAATGAAAGATGAAAAAGTTATTGTTTGCAATGTTGTTAGTGTTGGCTATGGCGATTCCTGCCGTGGCTCAGGATTCTACGTCTTGGGTTACTGGTGGTGCTACACAAAATAACGGGGCCTCTATTTCCATCCCCAGCACGCCTGGAGCCTACCCTGCACCTCAAGGTGCCTTTGCAACCGGCGGACAGAATAACTCAGCATCATTTAGTGCTTATCCGTCCTCTCCGAGTGGAGAAGATGCAAGTGGAAGTATTTCACTTAATGGTACGACTACCGTAACAGCCTCTGTCAAAGCTAATTCAACGTCGAATACCTCATCCGCATGTGGAACTACCAACAACGCTGGAACGGTTGCTGTCGATGCGGGTACTGGTTCCACTAATAACTCTCTTTATGGTACTGGCACGATGCAAACGGGTACTATTTCTGCGTTTGGGGCAACTACAACCACTGGTAGCACTGTTTCCCTTATCGGCAATGGTGCTATTGCTGGAACATCTACCAACGGCTCATTCGGATACAGTGCTTCTGGTGGGCCGGGATGGAGTGGGAATGGTTCCACAACGGGAACTGGGTCGTCAACGACTTCCGCAATTACCAATGGCTTTTCGGCATCGTCTTCAGCCACTGTTACATCCGTTGCGTGTCCAAAGAAGTAACCTTAACTGAGCAAGGGGTTTTTAAGTTCCTTCCTCAGTTAAAGAGAGATAAAAGATGAAAAAGATATTATTTATCGTGATGATTATGAGTTTGGTTTTGCCTGGGATGGCTTTTGCTGGTGGTAACGCTACATCAAATTCAACTTCAAATGCTGGGTCTGAATCACTTAGTCAGGGTGGTGGGGCAACTATCAATTCCTTTCCGAACTATCAACAGCCCCAAAATATTTACCCATACCTTCTCCAATTAATACCCGGAGTGGTGGCGGATATAACTGATACTAAAGATATGCCAGATTTCTTTGTTATTAAACCTCTTCGTAAGGGTGAGAAGGTTCTTAGAGTTGAGCCTTATACCCGTGGTGGAAGAATTGCTGGGTTTTCCCGGCTTGAAGACTTTGACCAAGATCTTTTATGTTTGGTTCCTAAGGTCATGAAACTATTTGGGCAATCAGACACTTCAAGAATTAGGTTCAGGGTTATTATGAAGATGTCCTCTAAGAGTATTGGTGCTAATTTGGGTAGTGGTGGATCTACGGCAGGTTTTGGTGGTGGGATGAATCCCATGGCTTACGGGGCAAATGGTACTGGTATAGGGGCGGTAGCGGTTAATACAGCCGACCCGAAGATTGTAATCAAGTTCTATCTCATTGCTCCAATCCCAACAGATTACGAGAAAGAGGGATGGCATCAGGTGAAATAAGATGAAGTGTCGGCTGAGGGGATTAGAAGATTAGCTAATCTGAAACATGAAACCTTTTAAAGCGTCAATGCGAAATGGAAAATGTCAAAATGAAAAGGGGTGAAACTTATATAAAAAGATTCTAATTGCAATGTTGTTGGTGTTGGCAATAGCGATGCCTGCGTTTGCAGGTGGAGGTAATTTGGGTCAATTACTCGGTCTTTTGGGATTGAGGAAGAAGTTTGAGAAGTGAATTTAGGTAACAACCGTATTCAGCACACATTGGCTTATGTTGGTTTACGAGTTATACACATTCGATAAGAAAAAAGGCTATGAGCTCATCGGGGTTCTCCCAGAGAGAAGAAAGAATTTGATGAGAATAACAAAGGACTCTGTCATGAATTGGGGGAAAATGCTTTTAGGTGATTATGTGGATAACAAGAAGATCTTTTTCAAGCGGATAACAATAGATGATTTTACAGGTAGAATGCTTTGGGTTAATCTCTCTTTCAATAATCATTCAATAATCATTAAAAAATAAGCCAATATTCAGTTTTCAAAGAGCAGGGCAGGGTCAAATAGCTCTGCCTTTTTTGTTTCTTTCTTCCTGTAGTCTTGTTTTTTGTTTTCTACCCTTCTATGCAATATTTCAATCGTAAATCACCAAGGGGAGTTAAGTTCCCGGGGAATTTTTTCTCTGTCTCCAATTCCCATTGACACTCCGTTCCTGATTTAGTACACTGCTATCGAAACCGAAGCCATCCGTTATTAACCTTTAACCCATTGGGTGGGATATGGTTACCAGATGAATTCAAACCCCATTTCTGAAAAAGGGATGGGGTTTTGTCTTATTTAGATCATGAGTATTGGGAGAGATTTGAGAAGAAGGAAAAAAGAAGATGAATGAGGGATAGATCAATGCCTCGCATTGAAAAGTGGTCTCTAAAATTTGATCGTTGTGTCCACTGTGGTAGAAATGATGTAAAACACGTAGCGAGGGGACTTTGTCTAAATTGCTATCAAAGTGAAACAGAAAAGAGAAATCGAGGACAGAAAGGACAGAAACAAGGCATAGCAAGTCAAAGAATGACGTTCAAATTTCTTTTCGAAAATTATGTAGAGAGGAAACGGTCTCTGATAGATATTGCAAAAGAATGTGGTTGTAGCAGACAAAATGTTCTCAGGAAAATTAGACAATTTAATATTCCTTTAAGAACTCGGAATGAGGCGAGAAAGCTGGCTTATGACAGACATAAAATTTCCTTCAAAAGAGTTGATGAGTATGGGAGTGAAAGATTGGTCATTCCCGGCAGCCTTGAAATTAACAAACATTTTTTCTCATCTTGGTCAAAAGAAATGGCGTATGTATTGGGGGTAATCTATACTGAAGGAAACTTGTTTTGTGACCAGAATATTTACCGTTTTACAGTCGGACAAAAAGAACCAGAACTTCTCAATAAAGTGCTATCACTAATGGATTGCAATGCAAAAGTTCATCATAGGAGGAAAAGGGGGATTTCAGGCGATTTATATTTTTTCCATGTCCATCACAAAGAAATATATGCTGATTTAATAAATTTGGGGTTGTTTCCAAACAAAAGCGATACGATAGATTTTCCAAATATACCTCAAGAATTTGTCCGCCATTTTATTAGAGGGTGTTGGGACGGAGATGGTTCAATCTATTTTGAATCGGGAGAATTAAGGGGAAGTTATACTTGCGGTTCTTTGAATTTCATAGAAAAACTTGTTCAGGAATTATATAAGATTGGGATTTCTAAAGGGGTGTCTTATAGGTATGAAAAAAGTGGTAAAAGAGTTTTAATGCCTGTCACAAGTAAGGAAATGTTGTCAAAGCATCCAGACAGCAGGTTTCCATTGACAATCCATGAAGATAAACGGTCAAATGCATACTACATAAGAACTGCAACAAGAGAAAATATAGAAAAATTATTTCACTACTTTTATGACGGCGTTGATGAATCAATGTATCTTACTCGAAAATACAATGTCTTTGTGAAGGGTTTGAATCTGGGAAAAGAGGAAGAAACGAAGCAATTAACGCTTGATTTGGAATTTTAAGGGGGGTGACTTAAATGGCAACCCCTCTTGACCCCAAACAAGTCGTTTCCTCTGAAGAACTCCTCATGTCTCAGGTAATCCGACAGGAAGCCCTTACCCGATTGCACGTTGAGAAAGGGATATTCACGAAGACGGATTTCTTGGAGATGGTGAGGGTGGTGGATTGGGAGATGAAGAGGTAGAAAAAAAGGAGATGATAATGGTAAGGCGGGGAATTCTTCGGAGTAAGGAAGACAATCTGATAAAGGACTTAAAAGAAACCACTCTTTCCTTCAAGAAACTGGGGGAAAGGTATGGAGTGTCGAGGCAGGCGGTTCATGACTTTTCCAAAAGGCAGGGGATAGAGAGACCAGTGAAACCCAGAGGGCATCAGACGGAGGGATGTCGTTTTTGTCAGAAGCTGATCCAGATTAGCAAGAAACCCCACAGCGAATTTATTTCCATTCACACAATCGTAATGAAAACAGGAATAGAGTCGAGATGGAAATGTCTTTATCATCTCCGAAGGCTGAGAGACAAGGGATTGATCAGTGAGAGGTTTGGAAGACTCCACTCAAAGAGATTAGAGAAGGCTTATGCGATCTATTTTAAGAAACGACTCCCGATTAGCACGATAGGACGGAGGGTCGGATTAAAGAATTTTCCGTCGATCATCAGACAGCATCGGAAATTGGGATACGAAGTCCCACCCTCCCTCTATGTCTCTGATGGGCGGGAGAGGGGCAGGATTCAGAGTAAAATCCAGCGGAGAAAACAGCGGTAGGAGGGAATAGTTACCAAGGAGGAGTTTTTCGAGATGGTTAGGGTGGTGGATACAGAAGAGGTCAGCCCTACTGAGAGTTCGGTGAAGTATAGGGTTGGACTGAATAAAATTAAGGAGATTGCTGGCAGAACCCACTTTGCTAACGACGGTGACGGATACGAAAAGCTTTTTTGGTCTTTGTTTAATGATAAATTTCCAAACCCTGAGACCTTTTGGCGTTACCTTCTGGTTCCTCTTACTAAGAGAATCATCCCCGGGGTCAAAGACCCAAAGGAAAGGCTTCGTTTTAGAGAAGGGGTTTCGGAAGACTTAAAGGACATTGCCACATTTCAATATTGTATGTTCTTGAACTTGATTTACTCTCATGACCACCTCCGAAATTTTAGGTTGTCCTCGTTCGAAGATTTTTACCTCCACTTAGGGTCGGCTTGCGATTTAGCGGAGGACTGTCTGCTGAAACTTTATATGGTGAGTCTTGAGTGCAAAGGGGGAAAAAGTAAAGTATTGGAGAAATTGACCAAAGAGGAATTCTTAAATCTTGCCGAAACTTGGTATAAAGAGCACTACTCCGAAGTTTATGAAAATTACCTAATGAAAGGGAAACCCCCGCCAATTAGGCTTCCCAAAAGGCAGGACGTTCTTCGGGAGTATTTTGCTGACTCAGAGGAGGTAAAAGAATATAGCAGGCATACCCAAAAGCTCAGAGAATATAGGAATATTCTGACGCATTACGTGCAAATAGCGAAAATAGTTATCAAAGAGGATATTACATTGGTGCCCAAGAAAGAGAAGATACAATCTTATAAGAAATGGAGTGAGGTTTTTAAGGCTCAAGAGGATGTTGCAAGGTTGAAAAGGGATTTCATTGAGATGAAAGAACAGATGGTTTCAGATATTTGGACACTTGAAATTATTTTGAACAAACTGTGGCTTAAGCCAATCAAAGACCTTAGAAAGTTTTTCTACGAGGATAAGAATGAAGTCCTTTTGTCAAAATACAATATTGAACTGACTTAGATAGAAGGTAGCCCAAATCAATTATTGAAAAGGAGATATTCACCAAGGAAGAGTCTTTGAAGATGGTGAAAGTGGTGGATAGGGAGATGAAAAGGAAGAAAGATTCAAGAGATGTCTGAGAAACTCGATCCTGTTTCTTCACAAATCTATGCTTGACGGACTCTGCTAAAGGGCGCATATTTAATTCGATAATTTGAGATTATTCCTACCGTTCCCTTCAAGGAGGTAGTATATGGAAGAATTAAAAATATCCTTTTCAGGTAAACGACTTGAAAGATTGGCAAAACTTAAAAAGTATTTGAGCCATAAAGTTGAACTTCCTGTTTTAGGTCAGTCTTTCAAGGACGAGGATCTCTGGATAAAGATAGTAATGCAATTCTGTGTTATGGGTGGAGCGAGGATGATTGAGAGTTTAATGAATGATTCATCAAAATACTCTGAATTTAAAAACGAAATTGGGTTGAGTAAACTCTTGTCTTTTAAGAAGTCTAAAAGAATAGGCCATATAGCTAATGTTTTGAAAACATTTAAGGCGACACGCTTTCATCCACAAGAGGCAGAGAAGATAAATGCCCTTTTTAGCAATTCAAAAGTTATAAGGGATAGGCGTATTGTGCTTCTTGATGGGCTTTCATACAAGCAACCCTTCAATAAAATTCGTGACGAACTTATTCGAAGAAACCCATATTTCAAGCTCAAAAGTGCCTCAGACTTCATGATTAAGGTTGGATTGTCACGTGACGTTATCGCCCTTGACACAAGAATTCTCGGAGTTCTCAATGACCACTTTGGCCAGAAGCTTAAACCAAACAAAGTTCAGGCAAATAAGAAGGTCTATGAATTAATAGAGGAGGCTTTCCGTAAGGCGTGTAAAAAGATTCGAATTCCCCTCGCTCGTCTGGACAGAATCCTATTTAAATACAGCGAGAAGAGGGCCATAGCATTCATTTTAGAGGATTTGAAATAACTCCACGATTCTTTCTTACTGTTGACAGGTTTCCACTTAAAAGGCAAATTAATCTCATGGAAACACGACCAACAAACCAAATCTTTATATAACTAATATATTGATCTTTTCAACCCTTCCTAACTAATCTGGTAAGAAAAACCCTTGTTTTTGACAGCCGTTATACGCCCCCCGATAATTAACGATGCTATTTAAAGGACGAAGGACTCCGTCCAGCCAATCATTGACGAGCTGAGAAGGAAAGGAGTGAGTCAAGAACGACTCGAAACGGAATACATACCGATGCTGAAACAAAGGGCACAGGCACTTTGCATCATTTATTACCATCGTTTGCTATCGGAGTGCAAAAGGAGCCACTGGGTACTTTGGGGAAGTAAATAGTCCTGAACGTTACTTAATCTGACAGGGCTGTCAAACTTCCTCTTGGTTAACGACTTCACCTACAAGTCCTCAGTTTGGGATAATCTGGAGCTCGACGATTACGGTTAGAAACATTGCATAAAAAAAGGCAGAGCCATTTCTGATCCTGCCTTTGTTCTGTGACGTTTAAATATTATCTACTCTTGAGGTTTCTTTGGGGGGCCAGCAAGCCCGGCCATGGAAAACCTGGCTATCACTCAAGCTCCTTCACATCATTATTTTGAGCTCCATCACCATGTTTCCCTCTACAGTGGCCACAGCCAGATCTCCGACTTTAGCATTGACCTGAGCCGCCTGAACGCTCAGTATATATTCGATTCCCCTAATGGTAACCGTCTTCGCGACTTTATCTATTGCTTCAACTTTCCCTTGAACTATGTATTGTGCCAGGGCGGAAAGACTGAAGGCCACCACCACCGCCAAAGCTAAAAAAAATACGAATAGCTTCTTTGTCATCTCCGTCACCTCCTTTCTCTCCATTTAGACCACTCCTACGCTTACAGAGCAAGGTACAACTTCATATTGGCGCCAGTAAACCGTCACCCTTCGAAATAGCATATTGTGTGCCAAATACAGAAACCTATAAGTGATTGAATTGCGTGGATTTTTATTATGATGTTATGGTCAAATTGACAATTTTGTAATGGTTTAGGACAAATTTAGCCCACCCTCGCTATCAACACAATTCAAAAGAGACATAGCCACAATTCGATCGCGAGAAGAAGCCTCGAACGCTTACCGACCCAGTGGCTTAAGAGGTTCTTTCCCTTCTTATTGATTTTTAATCCAAATTTGGTAAACTCATAATAAAGTGAGGAATTCCGACAAGAAATTCTTATAATCTTTCCTTCTTAAAAAGACAATAATGCCTAAAAGAACCGCCATCACGGAAAAAGGGCTTGGAGAATCACTATCAAGAGAGAGGGCAAACTTTATTATCGAGCAAAGTAAGATGAAACAGGTAACACCCAATGTTCTGGAAATAATCTTCTATGTTTTTGTGCTCATTCTTTTAATCACTGGGACTTATTCGCGGAACAGAGTTTGGAATAGTGAGTTAGAACTCTGGACTGATTGTGTGAAGAAGTCCCCCAACAAAGACCGACCGCATTACAACCTTGGACTTGTTCTTGCCGGGCATGGAAAGGCCCAGGAGGCCATTGCCCATTATGCCGAGGCCCTGAGAATCAAGCCAGACTATGCGGAGGCACACAACAACCTTGGACTTGTTCTTGCTGGGCAGGGAAAAACCCAGGAGGCCATTGCCCATTATGCCGAGGCCCTGAGAATCAGGCCAGACCTTGCGGAGGCACACAACAACCTTGGAGTTGCTCTTGCCGGGCAGGGAAAGGCCCAGGAGGCCATTGCCCATTATGCCGAGGCCTTGAGAATCAAGCCAGACTATGCGGAGGCGCACAACAACCTTGGACTTGTTCTTGCCGGGCAGGGAAAGGCCCAGGAGGCCATTGCCCATTATGCCGAGGCCCTGAGAATCAGGCCAGACTATGCGGAGGCGCACAACAACCTTGGACTTGTTCTTGCCGGGCATGGAAAGACCCAGGAGGCCATTGCCCATTATGCCGAGGCCCTGAGAATCAAGCCAGACTTTGCGGAGGCACATATTAACTTGGGCTTGGCATACTTGATGATTGGGAATAAGAGTTCGGCACTGGGAGAATACAAAATCCTTGAGAAAATCAATCCAGATTTAGCCAATATATTATACCGCAAGATTTTTGAATAAGACCTGCGGCATCTAATATCGGCATTGTTGAGAGAAAAATCTCCAGAGAGGCTCCTCCTTGCCTTCCAATCATAGAGGTAAATATCATCTCCTTTCTCTTGATTCAGAACCCATCCCCACTTAACCAACGAAAAACATCCCAGACAGGCTACCATCAATATCAAAAATGGAGGTTGTGAAAATTATCTTTTGAAGATTACTCATTCAAATCTTTAATATGGGCAGGAAATTCTACCCTGGCGATTTCAGGAAGTACTAAACGATTTCCCTTTTTCTAATTTTTTGGAGCAGGTTGATAGTAAGATTTGGCGACTTCACCTACGAATCTTAAATAAGGAGATGACCTGGGAATTGATGATTACGGGCAGAAGTGCGCATAAAAAAGACAGGGTCGTTTCTGACCCTGCCCCGCTCCTCGATCATTGGATATTGAATTGTCTTTCTGAGGAGTCCACCTCCAAGCCATCGCTCAACAATCCTATCTGTCTCTGAGGGTTACTGGTAGAAATCAGGTATCCCAGGTGAATGTATGAATATCGCAACTTTGTCAAGGCATAGGAAACAGTGGTTATGCGGCGGTATCACAATTTCCACAATGTCGTAATTCTAAATCTATTAAAAGCCAGTTGCCCCTTGTTCTCTTGGTTATTGTTTCTACCTCCTACTTCTCTTCATTCCAAAATAATTATGAATGTCGGCGATTTCGGTTTTCTTGTTCTATCCGACTGATATTATTGATGACAACTTTTCTAAGCTTTTTGTCAACCTACTTTCTATGTTCTTCCTCCTCTCTTTCAGGTTTTGCTTGAGACCGTTGTGGCTGCTCCTTCTGCTGAACCTGGGGCTTCTGAACCTGTTTTTGTGGCTGCTCCTTCTGCTGAACCTGGGGCTTCTGAACCTGTTTTTGTGGCTGCTCCTTCTGGTGAA
>Ga0326728_10017717_pt1 | contig 14194 bp, 15 predicted proteins | sample MB3enrmetagenome_FD_207602 | JGI IMG/M metagenome (GOLD analysis project Ga0326728, IMG submission 207602) | Lab enriched peat soil microbial communities from McLean, Ithaca, NY, United States - MB31MN | ecosystem: Environmental > Terrestrial > Soil > Wetlands > Peat | place: USA: New York...
GTTGATGCGCCCCAGCAGCGCCAGCGACACGTCGGTCATCAGCAGCAGGCCGATCACCGGAAACGCCAGCCGCAGCCCTACCGAAAATACATTGGACCCGAGTTGAATCACCGCCTCCGCCAACCCCCGGTGCAGCGTGAAACTGCCCGGCGGATATCGGTCCAGGCTCAGTGCAAAAGCAAGAATCACCCGCCGGTCGAGCCCCGTCGCGAAGAACAGCAACCCGCCCGTGATCTGCGCCAGCATCGAGAGAATGCCCGAATCGGCCTGCGTGTTGGGGTCCACCACGGACGCGTACCCATAGCCCGCCTGCAGGCTCAGCATCTGCGCGCCGACAATCAGCGCCTCCCCGACGAAACTCACCATCAGTCCGATGGCCACGCCCAGCGCCGCTTCCGAAAGCAGCCAGAAAACCATCAGCCCGAAGCTCGCCGACGATACATCCACCACTGGCCAGCGCGGAAAAAGGGCGATGGTGCACGCCACCGCCAGGGCGACGCGCGCCACGGCGGGACCGGCCTGCGCGCCCGGAATGGGCACAAACGAAAATGTGCCCGCCAGCCGCCCCAGCACCAGAAGGAAAGCGAACAACGTGGACGCGGAAAGAGTGAGGCTAGCGTGCATACCGTGCCAGATCGCCGAAAATGGAGAAGGCGTAACTGGTAGCGCGGTGCAGCATCCATGGCATCAGCAGCAGGAATCCAAACAGGAACGCGGCCAGACGCGGCACCGTGCTGAACACCGTGTCCTGCATGGACGTGGCAATCTGAATCAGGTTGATAATCACGCCCACGGCGAAGCCCACCAGCAGCAGCGGCGCGGCCAGCCAGAACGCCGCCATCATGCTCTCGCCGATAATATGCACGGCCATTTGCGGGGTCATGTGTAGAAGCTCTTCATCAGCGAACCAACCACCAGGTTCCAGCCGTCCACCAGCACGAACAGCAGAATCTTGAACGGCGCGGACACCATCACCGGAGGCAACTGCATCATGCCCAGCGAAAGCGTGACCGACGCCACCACCAGATCGATCACCAGAAACGGCAGATACAGCACCGCGCCAATCTGAAATCCGGCCTTCAGTTCCGAAAGGATATAAGCCGGAATGAGGACCTTTAAGCTGATCTCCGACGGATTCTTCGGCGGCGGCTCCTTCGAGACCTCCACGAACAGGCGAATGTCCTTCTCCCTCGCGAAGCGCATCATGAATTTCCGCAACGGCGCGGCGGCCAGATCCATGGCCTGATCGGTGGTGACCTGTCCTTTCTCCAGCGGTTGCCATGCGCTGGTGTAAATTTCCGACGCCATGGGCTGCACGATGAGCATGGCCAGAAACAGAGCCAGCCCCAGCAGCACCTGGTTCGAGGGCGCGGTCTGCGTTCCCAGAGCCTGGCGCAGGAAGTGCAGCACCACGGTGATGCGCAGGAACGGGGTGACGCACATGATCGCCGCCGGAAGCAGCGTCAGCAGAGTCAGCCCCAGGGCAATCTGCATGGGCGCGCTCAGGGTGATCCCATGCGCCCCATTGCCCGCGGTCACGCCCATGGAATTGAGCAGTCCGTCGGTCTGCGGCGCCGCCGCCAGAGCGATTACTGGACCGAAAAAGAAGTTCATCCATTACTCCCCGGCGAAGCTGGGTCCTCCGGCTCCGCCACGAAACTGTGCAGCGCCTGACAACTGCCCGGCGACAAGCCGATCAGGATCATGCGTCCGTCCACCCGCACCAGATGCAGCGAATGGCTTGCGGTCAGCGGCTTGCGGTCCACCAGTTGGATCCTTCCGGGAGCGCTGCGGCGTCCGCCGGCCGCGAGATTGAATTTCGCAAGCCCTTTGCGGCGCAGAAACCACAGCGACAGAATCAACAGCCCCAATACCAGGGAAACGGCGACAATGTTTTCGGCCATGCTTCCTATTCTCCTGGTATTACCGAGCGCACGGGACACGGGAGCGTCCGTGGTGCGCGGTCCAGTGGTTCGACGCGGGTCATTCGCGGTCGCGGAAATCCGTCACCCGGACGCACATCATGTTCTCCATCACCACCACCTCGCCGTAGCCGATGTGCGTGCCGCCGACGTAGAGATCGATGTTCTCGCCGGCGGAGCGCTCCATGCGGATCAGGCTGCCCGGTTCTAGGTCGAGGATTTCGCTCACCGTGAAAATGCGCCGGTCGAGCACCGCTTCCACCTCGACGGGCACCGCGGCGAGATCCCCCAGCTGCTCTACCGGCGTCATCGGTCGCCTCCGCCTAGCGGATCAGATTCGCCAGGTCCTGGCTCATCTGATCGGCGGTCGAGATCACCTTGGTGGCGGCCTCATAACCGCGCTGGTACACGATCAGGTTGGTGAACTGCGTGGCCATGTCCACGTTGGATGCCTCCAGCGAACTCCCCAGAATCTGGCCGCGTCCGCCCGTTTGCGGCGCTCCGATGGCTGGCGCGGCCGTTGCACCCGAGGCCGCGAATTCGTTGTTGCCCACATTGGTGAGCGAATCCGGGTTGCGGATATTCGCGAGCGCGAGCTCCGCTTCCACCTCGGTTTGCCCGTTCGAGAAAGTGGCCGTCACCTGGCCGCCGTTGGTGATGGCGATGGAGGTCATCTCCGCCGCCGCCGCGCCGTCCTGCGTGGAGGATGAGAGCGCCGACGATTGCGCATACTGAGTCAGCGTGGGCGTTCCGGCGGAGTTATAAAGATTCCAGCTAAAATCCGGAAGCGTCGCGCCGTCGGAGAGAGTGTTGCTGCCGAGGCTGAGTTTCACGGCGCCGGTGGCGCCCGCCGCCGGGGTTGCCAGCAATCCTGTCGTTTGGTCGAAGGTAAGGTCCTGGGTGCCCACCTGAACATCCGTCTTGGAGCCCACATCGGCGCCCGGAATCGTCACCGTCGCAGTCCAGGCGTTGGCCCCCGACTTCACGAACGTGAAAGTCAGAGTGTGCGCCTGACCCAGCGAATCGTACACCTGAACCGGCTGGGAAAACGTGGACGTCGCGTCGGCCGTCGCGTTGGCGTTCAGGTTCACGTCCAGCGAGACGTTCTGCGTGGCCACCGGCGGCAGTGTGGTTCCCGAGGGCACCACAATGTTGCCCGTCGCGCCGTTGGTATTCACCGCGCCGTTCGCCGCCATCCATCCCTGAACGTTTTCGCCGGTCTGCGTTTGCAGCACTCCGTCGGCGTTCACCGTGAACGATCCGTCGCGCGTGAACAACTGATTGCCGCTGGTGTTGTTCACCACGAAAAAGCCGTTGCCCTCGATGGCGCAGTCCAGCGGAGCGGTGCTGGTCTGGATGGAGCCCTGCGTGAACTGCTGGATGTTCAGAGGCGAGGTCACCCCCAAACCCATGCTGGAGCTGTCCGCGCCCACGCCGATCGCCTGGCTCACCATGTCCTGAAACTCCACGTTGCTGCCTTTGAACCCGGTGGTGTTGAGGTTCGCGAGATTGTTGCCGGTGGTGTCAATGCCGGCCGATTCCGCCTGCAATGCAGAAAGAGCGGATGAAAATGCGCTGAATACTCCCATCTCTTATCTCCTCACTGAACCGGATTCGCCGGTTTATTGTTGCTGATTGCGTTCGCGCTGGAGTCGGAGCCCGACCCCGTTCCGCCGCTCCCGCCGGTGGACGTTGTCGACGTGGTCACCGCCCCGGCCATTTTGTCCAGATCCTGGCGCATGGCCAGCTCCTGCTCCAGCGAGCTGAACTGCGCCAGTTGCGTGACGAACTGCGTGCCGTCCATCGGGTCGGTGGGGTCCTGATTCTGGAGCTGCGACACCAGCAACTGCAGGAAGGTTTGCTCGTTGGCGAGCGCATCGCTGGCGTCCAGAGCGCCGCTGGCCGATGAACTGCTTGATGACGAGGAAGCAGCGGAACTCCCCGTTGCCACCGCTTCCGGCGTCGCGTACGCTGTCGGAGTCGGAAGCGTGTTGCTGTGTAACAAAGAAGCGATCGTGGCCATTACCGTTTACCTCCGGAACCGCTCCCCGCCGTGGTTTCCTCGAAGTCGTCCATCCACGCGGGCTGCTGGTTCTGCCGTCCGTTTTGCTGTTTACCCTGGCCGCCCTGGCCAGAGGACTCGTTGCCGTTGGAGAGCGTCCTGCCGTTCGTGCTCGACGATTCGCTGCGCGAGACCGCCTCGGTGCGCGGCGTCCATATTTCCGAGCGGAAGTGCGCCTGATCGAGCCGCGTCGAAAGGTCGGCCATGTTGTCCTGCAGCGACCGGACCAGAGACGGATCGTCGGCGCGTACGCTCACCCGAAGTTCGCCGCCACGATCCAGCACACGCACATCGACGCGCTGGTTTTCGCTCCCGGTCAGTTGCATGCGCACGTCGCGCACCTGCGCATTGTTCGCCGACTCGGCCGCGGACGGGTCCATCTCGGCTGCACTGGGCTCGGCGGCGCGCGGCGCGGCGGCCTGCTCGGGAGCCCGAGCGGAATCGGGACGCGTTGTCTCGGCTCGCTGATAGGCGGCGGATTGGGCCGAAAGCGCCGGCTCCTCGGTTTTCTGCTGCTGCCCCCCGTTCGGATCTGCGCCGGTGTGCGCGGAGCCGCCTGCCTGTGCCGCGGTCTGGATCGCGGTGACGGTGTCCGATTCGGATGTCGTCGCGGCCGCGGGATTCGGGTGCGCGGCCTGGGGCGACGGCGGCGATTGTGGCTGTGCTGGCGCGCTCTCGGGTTGGGCGTTCAGCCGCGCGGCAAATGCCAGCGGACTCGTGGACACGGGCGCGTTCGTTTCCCCGGTCAGCGGTGTCGCCGGCAACGCCGTGCTGTCGCTCCCGTTTTTCGATGACCCCGCGGTCGCCTGAGAAACGCCGGGTGAGAGACTGGAATCCTGCTCTTCCGCGCCGGCCGTCGCGTGCACTGCGGCCATGGCGGTCGGCACGCCGCCTGCGCCCTGCCTGGCGGTGCGCGGCGTATCGGTGCGCTGCATCTCCGTCGGCTGCGGCAACGCCACGACATTCACAGCCGAAATGTTCTGCATCAGCAGAGTGGTCGGCGCCAGGCGATCAACCTGCGCTGCTTTCTGATCCGCTGTGCCCGTGTCTTCGGTGTGTTCGCTTTTTGCCGGCGTGTTTGTCTTGCCGGTCCAGCTCAGGAAACCCGGAATCGGCAGTAGCGGCTGCTGAATCACGGGCACGGCCACGGCGCCGGAGGTCGTCGCCGGCCGGGAATTCCGGTTCGCCTCGTCCCTCGCGTCATCTTTCGGGTCGTCCCCGGACCTCGCGTCGTCGTTGGCCTGGTGAAGCAGACTCGCGAAAGATCCGGGCTGGTTCGAATCGGCTGGCTGGGTAGCGGAGTCCCCGGCACTGTGCGGTGCCCCGTTGGCCACGGGATCGCTCGGGAGCGGGACAATGGCGGGCGTTGCGCTGTATGCCGGCGCGGCAGTCACGCGGCGGTAATGTGCACGGCCCGCTCCAGAAGCGAATCGCTCAATTCAGGCGAGATCGTGCGAAATGGACCGCGCGCCGCTGTCAAAAACCCGAGCGCGCACCCGGCGCGGACTCGAAATCTCGACGTTCGGGCGGACCAATGGCCCGCTCGCCGCTCGGCGTCCACCGTTCATATCGCAGGGCCATAGTCGCTTTTTCACTCTTTTTGCCGCCCCGGTTGGCCGCTTGCAGGAATCAACGTGCATTATGGACCCGCTCACCAGCATTGCCGCCAGCGGATTGCAGGCGCACATGGATTCGCTGGACATCACCGCCAACAACCTGGCCAACGCCTCCACCACCGGCTTCAAGGGCGACCGCGAATTCTACAGCACCTATGTCGCGCCGGAACTGGACGGCTCCGCGGATCCCATCGCCGGCGAGTCCCCCGTCGTCGAGCAGCCGTGGGTCGATTTCAGCCAGGGCCTTCTGCAGCCCACCGGAGTCTCCACTGACGTGGCCCTCACCGGAGCCGGCTTCTTCGCCGTGAACGGACCCAACGGGACCCTCTACACGCGCAATGGAAACTTCCAGATTTCGCCCGCCGGCGTGCTCACCACCGCCGATGGCTATGCGGTGCGCCTCACCAACAACCAGACGCTGCAGACGCAATCGAACAGCCCGCTGGTCGTCAATCCGCAAGGCGAGATCACTCAGGATGGCGCGGATCTGGGGCAACTCGAGCTGGTCGAATTTCAGAATCCGAAAGAGCTGAGCAAGATCGGGCTCACCTACTTCAGCGCCAGCGGTTCGCAGGCCGGCGCGGCGCCCGCAACCAGCGCCACGGTGTATCAGGGAAAGCTCGAGGCGTCCAACGCCGGCGGCGCCAAGGGCGCGGTTCGGCTGGTCAGCCTGATGCGCCAGTTCGACACCCTGCAACGCGCCATCAAAATTGGCAACGACATGAACCGCCAGGCGATCGAAGTAGTCGCCAAAGTCGGCTCGTAACGGGAGGGGAAAAGAATGATTCGAGCACTTTACAGCGCCGCCAGCGGAATGAACGCGCAGGAGATGAATGTCGACAATATCGCCAACAATCTCGCCAACGCCAACACCGCGGGTTACAAAATGCGCCGCGCGCAGTTCCAGGACCTGATGTATCAGAACATGCTGCAGCCGGGATCTTCAGCAGGCCAGCAGACCACGATCCCGGCGGGATTGCAGCTCGGCCTCGGAACGCGCGCCGCGTCGAACGAAGTCATCTTCACGCAGGGCAACTTCACCGAGACCGACAATCCGCTGGATCTGGTGATCCAGGGCAACGGCTTCTTCCAGATTCGCCGCGCCGACGGAACGCTCGCGTATACGCGCGCCGGAAACTTCCAGCTCGACCGCAACGGCAACATGGTCACCGCCAACGGCGATACGCTGGAGCCGCAGATCACCATTCCCTCCACCGCCCAGAGCATCACCATCGCACTGGACGGCACCGTCAGCTACACGCTGCCGAATCAGATCTCCGCGCAAAAGGCCGGGCAGATCCAGCTCGCGCTGTTTCAGAACCCGGCGGGCCTGAACAGTCTGGGCAACACGCTGTATCAGCCCACCGACGCTTCGGGCGACCCGCAGGTAGGCAACCCCGGCGGCCCCGAAGGCAACGGCACGCTGCTGCAGGGCTACACCGAGCAATCGAACGTCAGCGTGGTGGAAGAGTTCGTGAATCTCATCCAGAGCCAGCGCGCCTACGAGGCCAATTCCCGCGTGGTCAAGGCCGCCGACGAAATGTACCAGCAAGTGAACCAGCTCGCCCAATGATCTCTTCCGTGCACATATGGGGCAGGTTTGCAGCTCTGTGGGGCAGGTTTGTAACCTGCGGCCGATTTGCAATCGGCCTCTTCTTATTGCTTTGTTTCCCCGCCTTCGCCGCCCCCTGCCAAATCATCGACGCCGAGCGCATCTACGCGCGCGACCTCGCCGCCGCCGCCCCCCTGTTCTCTTCTCTGCCCCCGGATCTTCCCATCGGTTACTCGCCTGCCCCCGGCTGGCAGCGCACGTTTCACGCCGCCGAACTGCAGCGTCTGGCCGTGGCAAATCATCTCACCGGCGCCGTCAGTGAGGATGTCTGCTTCGGCTGGGCGATGGCGGTACCCGAGCCCGAGCAGATGATCGCGGCGATGAAAACCGCTCTCGCCGGCCAGAACGTGACCATCGAAATTGTGGATCGCAGCCGCGCCGCCGTGCCCCGGGGCAATCTGGTGTTTCCGCTGCAGGGCGCCAGCCTGCGCTCCAACGCGCCGGTGCTCTGGCGAGGGTTCGACGTATATGCCGGCGGCCGCCGCCTCGGCGTCTGGGCCAGCGCGCTGATCGCGGTGAAAGGAACGCGCGTCGTCGCGGTCAACGCGCTGCACGCCGACGAGCCCATCCGCGCCGAGGATGTCCGCGCCGAAGCGTACGAGGGACCGCTGCTGTCGCCGTCCATCGTGAGGGATGTGCAGTCGGCCATCGGCCAGGCGCCGCGCAAGCCCATCGGCGCCGGCGAAACGCTGACCAGCAGTCTGCTCGATCCTCCGAAAGACGTGGCCCGCGGCGACACCGTCGAGGTGGTGGTGAGTTCCGGAGGCGCGCTGGTGCACACGGCGGGCGTGGCCGAGGAATCGGGCAATCGCGGCACCATCATCATAGTTCGCAACACCACCAGCGGCCGAAGATTCCGCGCGCGCGTGGAGGACAAGGACAAGGTTTCGGTGGCGCCGTCCATCGGCGTCGGCCTCGTCGGGAAGGATCAGAAATCGTGAAAACCGCGTTGTGTCTTGCGTTGATGCTGGCGCTGGCGCCGGCGGTGTCCGCGAAAAAGAAGAAGGAAGATAAACAACCGAAGCTGACCCCGCTCGATGTTTACGTCGAGCAGGCGCACCGCCGCGCCGCCGCGGCAGCGCAGGGGGACCCCGGCTCGCTCTTCTCGGGCTCGTCGATCTTTTCCGATCTCGGCGCCGATGTGCGCGCCCGCCGCGTGGACGACGTGGTCACCATCCTGGTAAGCGAATCCGCTTCCGCCGTTTCCACCGGCACCACGAAAACTTCGCGCGCCTCCGCCGCCAATTCGTCCATTACGCAGTTGCTCAAGGCGTTACCCGCTTCCAGCAAGCTGGCCAATCTTCTCAATGTCGGCACCAATACCAGCCTCGACGGTGAGGGCACCACCAGCCGTTCCACCACCCTCAGCACCACCATCACGGCTCGCGTGATCGATGTGCTTCCCAACGGCTATCTGGTCATCGAAGGGAACAAAGCCATTGGCGTGAATTCGGAAAACCAGGTGGTCACCGTGCGCGGCGTGGTGCGGCCCGCCGACCTGTCCACCGCCAACGTGGTGCTGTCCTCCAACGTGGGCCAGCTTGAAGTCAGAATCGACGGCAAAGGCGTGGTCAACGATGTCGCACGGCGCCCCAACATTATCTACCGGACATTGCTCAGCCTGCTGCCTTTCTGAGGACCCCTTATGAAACACTTGTTCATCGCTCTTCCTGAAACCGCGCACAAGGGACGGGGCCGGCGTCCGGTTTCGCGTTTTCAGGGGGGACGCCGCCGCGTCCTGTGCGCTCTCCTCTCGCCGCTGGTCCTGTTCGGCGCTGGCGCCACCGACGGAGAGCACGTTCGCCTCAAGGATCTCGTCTCCATCGAGGGCGTGCGCAGCAATCAACTGATCGGATACGGCCTGGTGGTCGGTCTGGCGGGAACAGGCGACCGCCAGCAGACCGTCTTCCCCGCCCAAAGCCTCACCAACATGTTGCTGCGCATGGGCGTCAGCGTCAACCCGGCGCTCATTACCGTGAAGAACACCGCGGCCGTGATGGTCACCGCCACTCTGCCGCCGTACGCGCAACCGGGCATGACCATCGACGCTACCGTGGCCGCCGTCGGCGACTGCTCCAACCTGCAGGGCGGATTGCTGGTGATGAGCACGCTCGCCGGCATCAACGGCCAGATCTACGCCACCGCCCAGGGCCCCGTGGTGACCGGCGGTTTCATCGCTGGCCGCTCGCAAAACTCGGCCAGCGTAAATCACCCCACCGTCGGCCGCATTCCCAACGGCGCTTCGGTGGAAAAAACCGCGCCTTCGCCGCCCATCGGTAACACCGTTCATCTGCAGCTGCACGATGCCGACTTCACCACCTCGGCGCGCATCGCCGACGCCGTGAACCGCCGCTTTGGACCCGGCGCACCGATCGCCCATGCCGATAACGCCGCCCTCGTCTCCGTCGCCCTGCCCGCCGATTTTGCGAAGCAGCCCACCGAGTTCCTGTCGGAGATCGAGAAACTCACCGTGGAGCCGGATCGCCCCGCGCGCGTCGTCGTCAACGAGCGCACCGGCACCATCGTGCTGGGCAAGGATGTGCGCATCGCACCCGTAGCCGTGCTCCACGGGAATCTCAGCGTGGTAATTCAAACCAGGTTTGACGTCTCGCAGCCCAATCCTCTCGCCGGAGGGACGACGCAGGTCGTTCCGCAGACCAGCGTGGCGGTGAAGGACGAAAAAGCCCGCAACGTGGTTCTGCAGCAGGGCGCGACGGTTGAGGAACTGGTGAAGGCGCTGGCGGCCATCGGATCGACTACGCGCGATGTCATCGCCATTCTCGAGAACCTGCGCGCGGCCGGCGCGCTGGACGCGGAACTGGAAGTGATCTGATGACGAGTCCAATGTGGGGCAGCCTCACCGGCTGCGGCGGGCTCCCAGCCCGCCTCCGGAGGATTCAGCCATGAGCACCCCCATCTCCCCCCTCGCCTCCCACATCCACGCGCTCGGAGCCGCCCCCGCGGCGCCCTCCCCCGCAAAGCTCCACGAAATCGCCCAGCAGTTCGAGGCGTTGCTCATCGGCGAAATGCTGAAGGGCGTTCGCGAGGCCGCCAAAGACTCCGGCATGGACGGCGAGGAAGACGACGACCCCGGCGGCGACTCCGCCACGGACATGGCCCAGAACCAGTTCGCGCAGGCCATTGCCATGCAGGGTGGCCTCGGCCTGTCGCACCTGATTGAAACGGGTCTGGCGAGGGACAGTGAAAATCAGACCGTGAAAACGGTCGATTCCTCGGCTGCGGGCGCAAAACCGTAACCGTAGGGCGTCGCCGCCAGCTCGGCGCGATCCTCCCGCGCAGTCTCCGCTCTCTGTGCGTTTTCGCGCGCTTCCCGGGACAGTTGTTCCGCCGCCTTGTACCAGCCATCCAGCAACGTCGTGAGCAGCCCGATCACCTCGGCCATGGGCTCGTCTTCCTGGCTGGCGTGCGCAGCCAGCAGCCGGGTCTGCATGTACCCGTACAGGTCCTTCAGCCGCTTGCTCAGGTCCCCGCCCTTCTCGTGATTCAGCGAGAGAACCAGTTCGGTGAGGATATCGACGGCCCTGGAGATTGCCTTCGAGCGGCCCCAGATGTCTTCGGTTTCCAGACAATGGCGCGCCTGCTGCACCGCCTGGATCGCCATACAGAGCCGTCACCAGGCTCACCGGGTTTTCACTGGCGATGTTGTTGTCGAGGTACGCGTGGTAGGGATCGTTCTGGAACATGTCTCTACGCAGTACTTATCGCTCGCGTCGGAGAACGATTAGAGGGAGTTTTCCACCGGCGGGGGCCCCGCGGAAGGAAAGCCGGCCCGCCAGTGTGAGGAGAATCTCCGGCCGCCAGCCTATTGCTGCTCCACGCTGAGAAAGACGGGCTCGTCGATCTCCCGCGCATCGTCGCCGCCAGTGGTCAGCACCATGATTCCAAACCGCCCGGGCTTCAGATCGGCCGGAACATGGAACTTCACTTCCGAATCCGTCTGCTCCGTGACTTTCACCTTGATGGTCTTTTCGCCCTGCGTCAGATACACCGCCGCAATATTGGCCTTCTCCAGATTCGTCCCGGAAACCGTCACTTCGTCGCCCGGCTTGGCGGAATCGGGCTGCACTGCCTTCATCAATGGCGTGGGAGCCTGCTCGCGCGCAGCGGCCCCGGCGAGCGGCGCCCCTGCGGCCACCAGAGCAAGCGCTACGAAAACTCGCAGCATGATCTTTCTCCTTTCCCGGCAATGAGTTTGCAATTCGATATCCAGGTGCGGCCGGACCCGTTTCGCCCTGTTTCCTCGGCCCGGATGCACCCGCGGGAAACTCTGAGCGTGGATTTGAGCATGCCGCAACAAATCCGGGTGGGTCAATTCACGCAGCCCTCTCCGGCCGTTCCCTCCGGCGCCATAACCGCCTGGCGCCCCCACTTCTGCAACACCCGCTCCAGCTCCTGCGGCGAGACTGGCTTGGTGATGTAATCGTCCATCCCCGCTCCCAGACATTCCTCGCGCGCGCCGACAACCGCGTGCGCGGTCATGGCCACAATAGGGACGTGCGAGCCGCCGCTTTCCCGGGCGCGAATCTCCCGCGTCGCCGTAAAGCCGTCCATTTCCGGCATCCGGCAGTCCATGAGGATGAGATCGTACTCGGAACGGCCGGTCATCTCCACCGCCTCCTGTCCATTGCCCGCAACGTCGGTGCGACAGCCCAGCTTCTCGAGAAGCCGAACGCTCAGCCGTTGATTGACCGGGTTATCCTCGGCCAGCAGGATCCGCAGACCGGGGGCCGGCAGTGCGCCAGAGGCGGGACCAAACTGCGGGAGCTCCGCCGCGGGCGCCTCTTCACGCGTCGTGGTCAAAGGAAGACGCAGCAGAAACGTGGACCCGCGTCCTTCCTCGGTGCGGACGGTCAGCGTCCCCCCCATCAGCTCGGCCAGGCGGCGCGAAATCGCCAGCCCCAGTCCGGCGCCTTCATGTCTCCGTGCCAGCGACGAGTCCACCTGCGTGAAGCTCCGGAACAGCATCGGCACCTTGTCCGCGGGAATCCCCGGGCCGCTGTCCTCCACCGCGATGCGGAATTCCGCCCGGCCGTTCACCGGCTCATCGCCGCGCACCACCAGCTTCACGTAACCGTGCTCGGTGAACTTGATGGCGTTGCTCAACAGGTTCAGCACAATCTGCCGCAGGCGTCCGGCATCCCCCAGCACCGCGCGGCAGGCCATCTCGCTGTCCACCGTGTACTCCAGCCCTTTGCCGCGCGCCTGCGGAAACATCAGCTCCGAGATCTCCTGCAGACAATCCACCAGATCGAAGCGCGCCGGCTCGATCTCCATCCGGCCCGCCTCGATGCGGGAAACATCCAGCAGATCGTTCACCAGCGCCAGCAACGCCCGTGCGGAGCTGCGCACCGTCTCCGCGAACTCCCGCTGTTCGGCGGTCAGCTCCGTATCCAGCAACAGGCCGACCATCCCGATGACGCCGTTCAGCGGCGTGCGGATCTCGTGGCTGATGTGCGCCAGAAACTCGCTTTTGGCCCGGCTGGCGTTTTCCGCTTCGGTGCGGGCGCGCTCCAGTTCGGCGGTGCGTTTCGCCGCTTCCGCCTCCGCCAGTTTGCGCTCGCTGATGTCGCGCGCCACGGCTAACACCATGGGCACTCCCCGGTATTCAAACCGCCGTGCGTTGATCTCCACCGGGAAAAGGGAGCCATCCCGCCGCTTGTGGATCGTTTCCAGCAGCGCCTCGCCGGATGCCACCAGTGCGGCCAGGCCTTTCGATGTGAGCGTGGCATATTCCGAGCCGTCGATATCGGCGATGCCCATCCGCACCAGCTCGTCCCGGCTGTAGCCCAGGCGCTCGCACGCCACGCGGTTGACTTCGAGGAACCGGCACTCGGCGTCGATGATGAACACCGCGTCGCTGACGTTGTCGAACAGCGTGCGAAACTCGCTTTCCGACCGCTGCAGCGCCTTCTCCGCACGCTGCTTTTCCAGCAGCCGCCTTCGTGTTTCCACGCCGTAGGAGAGATCGTCGGCCAGTTCCTCCAGCAGCCGCCGCTCTTCGTCGTGAAACGCGTCCGGTTCGGGCGCGTAAATGTTCAGAGCGCCGAAGACAGTCCCGTCGCACAGCAGCGGCAGGGATATCAGCGATTTGAATCCGAAGCGCTCGGCCGCGATTCGCCATGGTTCGAACACCGGATCCCGTGCGGCATCGCTGCAAACCGCGATCTCCCCGGCCCGCAGGCACATCCCCACCGGTCCGCGGCCCCGCGGCTCGTCCGCCCAGGTAATCGCTACCGAATCGAGGTACGCTTCCCCCCGGCCGGCCGCTTCCACCACACGCACCGATTTCGCTTCATTGTTCTCGGGCGCGGCGATCCACGCCAGCGGGTAGTCGCCAACCGATGTGATGGCGTCGCACACTTCCCGGTACAGCGATTCCTCGCCGCCCGAGCGGATCACCGCCTGGTTGCACGCCGAAAGCACGCGCAGCGCCCGCGTGACCCTCCGCAATTCGCCTTCCGCCCGCCTCCGCTCCGTGATGTCGCGAATGACGCTCTGGCAGAAGTAGCGGCCGTTCAGTTCCACTACCCGGGCGCTCGACTCGACGAACAGGGGCGAGCCGTCCTTGCGGCGGTGCCGCGCCTCCGACATTGCCCAGCCCTGTCTGATCAACGTCTCCCAGACTTCGTCCAGCGCCGCCTGCTCCGACTCGTCCCGCAAATCGCGCACCGTCATCCGCAGCAGTTCTTCCTGCGTATAGCCGTACGACTCCGTGGCACGGTCGTTCGCTTCGACAATCCTGCCCGTTTCGTCGGTGACCAGCACGATGTCGTTCACGCAACCGCGCAGGTGCGCGAACCGCGCTTCGATCGACTTCCGCTCGAGATCGGAGGCGAGTTGCCGCCGCTGGTAGAGCCCTCTCTGCAGCCGCCACAGTAACCCGAAAATCATCCCAATGAAAGCCACCCGCAATGCCAGCGCCAGCACCACCTTCCACAACCGTTGCGGCAACGGCGCATAA
>Ga0326728_10017718_pt1 | contig 14193 bp, 11 predicted proteins | sample MB3enrmetagenome_FD_207602 | JGI IMG/M metagenome (GOLD analysis project Ga0326728, IMG submission 207602) | Lab enriched peat soil microbial communities from McLean, Ithaca, NY, United States - MB31MN | ecosystem: Environmental > Terrestrial > Soil > Wetlands > Peat | place: USA: New York...
GACCGGCGAGAGCATGATCGTCATGGACGACCGGCAGGAAGTGCTGGAGAGGCTGTTCCAGGTGGTCCGCAAGGTGGCCCGGGTTGAGCACCCTTACTCCATGCCTTATAACCATTTCGACGTGTTCTATTGCCGCGGATTGAGGATGCCACTGAAAGAATTGTGGCCGCAAGTGAAGAAGTGGAATTAGGGCCGCCGGCGCTACGGAGCGGGCAGCGAAAAGGGCACGCGGCGCTCGCGGTTCAGTTGCAGGCTTAGATCGCGGTCCACCGTGTCTAGCGGCGCCTGCTTCTGTTCGTGCTCGAGCGTGACGTAGTGGAGGGTCTTGCCATCCAGCCAGTAGGCCGCGGCCGCGCGAATCGTGTGGTCCGTGAACGCCAGCAGGTAGATGGGTCCGCCGCCGCTGGTGGATGCCTTGATCTCCTGGCCATACTGATCGTATTGTCCGACGACAGGATTGGCACGCTCCGCGTATCCCGCGCTGGGCGCGGGCGGGTCCGGCGCCGGATAGATCACCGTCGTGTTGGGTGACGGATCGTAGCTATAAGGATAGTAGCCGTAAGGACTGTAGGTGTAAGGATTGTAGCCGTAGTCGTAGTATCCCGGCCAGTAGGAGTAGCCGAAGCCCCAGCCGGGCCAGAAGGGGTAGCCGTAGAAACCGCCGTAGTAGCCGCCGTAGCCGTAGGAACGGTAGCCGAGTCCGCCGCGGAAGCCGGAATATCCCCATCCCCCGCCGAGCCGGGAAGTCGCGCCGATGCTGCCGCCGTGGAAGCCGCCCACGGCAACGCCGCCGTGGAAGCCGCCCATAGCCGCACCGCCGCCATGGAAGCCGCCCCCACCGCCATGCCCACCGCCGCCTCGCTGTGCCGTGGCGGCTGCCGCTACCACGCAAGCGCATAAAGCAATTCGCAGAAGAACCCTCATAAAATGTCCCTCTACTTCGGAGCTTACTCCCGGGGGCGGGGCGCCGCAACTCCCTCTCCGTTCGTGCCCCAAGCGTAGCGCCCCTGGTGCATACTAGATTCGAAGGAGACATACTATCGTGATACCGAAACATCTGCCGCGTTGGCTGGGCGTGGGTCTGGTTTTGGCCGCGTCGCTCATGCTTCCGCGGGCATCCGCGCAGGCGCCCAAGAACCCCTGGGCCAGCGCCACCGACGTGGCTTGGAGTAATGCCGGCGTGAACGGACCAGGCACTTTCGACAAAGTGCTCTTGACCAAAGAGAACGGCATGATCGACAACTCCGTCCGCGCTTTCTACATGATGAAGGTGGACCCGGGCGGCACGTTCACCGTGGCCCCGGCCCCCGACGAAGACCGCCTCTTCTTTGTGGCGTCCGGACAGGGGCGTTTCACCTTGGGCGACGAGCAGGTCGACGCCAAGCCGGGCGACGCATTTGGCGTGCCGGCGGGGGTCAAACACGGGCTGACGAATACCGGCAAGGATGCGGTCGAGATGGTCGTGCTGGCTTCCCCCTTGACGGCTCCCAATCCAACCGCTAAGCCGCGCTGGGCCAGAACCGAGGAGCAGAAGTGGGAAGTCAATAATGTTCATGGTCCGGGATGCACGGAACGAAGCGGATTGCGTGGAGGCTTCAGCACCGTGATCGCCGGCATGTGGCTCATGACCGTCGCTCCGGGTGGGATCAACTACGCGCACACCGGTAATTACGATCACCAACTGTTCTATATCTGGGCCGCGGCCACGCCCGATCCCAAACCGAGAGACAGCCGCACCCATGCCGCCAGGTGGATCATTGACGGCAACTTGTTGCAGACCAAGGTGGGCGATGTGTTCTACGCGCACGGCGGGCCTACTCCCATGCTGCACGGCACCATCAACGAAAGTCCGGACACGCCGCTGATCTACGTCGCTTTCGGCGTGAACGTACCGGGAGCGCGTCCCCCTGGCCGGAGAGGCGCTGGCGGGCCGCCCGGAGCGGGAGCGCCGCCACCCCCGGGACGTTAGGCATTCATCGCCGGCATGTGCCGGGCGCCTGGCCGCACTTTGACGATCAGGGCAAGTGGTGAGACAATTGCCTTTCCTGCCGGTAGGGCGCCGCACCAGAGGCCAGATAGGACATTATTGAGGGTCGCACGCGCACGCCGTTGCGGCGTTCGACTTGCCAGAGAACAAAAAGACGCAGTACGAAAACAGAAAGGCTTACTTTTGTATGAAACACGATAACGCGAGAGATTTGAGCCGGCGCGCAATGTTGAGCCAGGCCGCCATTGCCAGTGGTTTGGGCGGGATTTATAGCATGTCCGCCGCGGCGCAGCAGGGCGTCCCCGGTCGAGTGCCGACTGGCGGCCAGAACCCCGGCGGAGGCGCCGGAGGCGGACGCGGCGGGGCCATCCATTATGGGCCCATCAACAAGTTCTCCGCGCCCAGCGACCTGAGAATCACGGACATTCGGGCGCTCAGGGTGGCGGCCAATTTCGACTACCCCATCATCAAAATGTTCACCAACCAGGATGTCTACGGCTTGGGCGAGGTGCGCGACGCCGGCAATGAGAACCTGGCCCTCTCCATGAGACCCCTGCTGGTGGGAAGAAATCCCCTGGACATCGGGAGCATTCTGCAGAGCGTACGCCCGTTCGCGGGCCCCGGACGACAGGGCGGCGGCTTCAGCGCTATCGATATCGCCCTGCACGACATTACCGGCAAAGTCTACGGTGTGCCGGTCTGGCGCCTGCTGGGCGATAAGAGACGCGATCGCGTGCGCATGTATTGCGACACCACCGGAACCTCCGACCCCAAAAAGTATGGGGCTCGAATGGTGGAGCGCATGAAGAAAGGTTTCACGTTCTTCAAGATGGATGTGACCACCAACTTCGTGGGCGTCAAGCCGGATTATCTGGACACCGAAGGCGTCCCGACGGACAAGGGCCTCGAGTACGGAGCTGAGTTGATCATGGCCGTGCGGGATGCCATCGGCTGGGATAAGCCGCTGGCGGTGGACGCTTCCAGCCTCCGGTGCGGAACCGTCACCGACGGCATTCGCGCCGCCAAAACGTTCGAGAAGTGCCGCCTCTCGTGGCTGGAAGATCTGTTCTACACCGGCGGTTTCTGGCGATGGAAGGACTTCAAGGAAATCAAGGCTCATACCAGCACGCCGTTGCTCACTGGCGAGGACGGTTTCGGGCTGGAGGAAGGGTTCCAGCAGTTGATCGACAATCGCGCCGTCGATATTATCCATCTGGATCACGGCACCTCCGGAGGATGTCGCGAGACCAAACGGATTGCCGATTACGCCTTCGACCGCGAGCGCATCCCAACCGCCATTCACATGGCGGGATCGCCGCTCGCGACCATCGCCGCCGTTCATACGGCCGCCACGCTGCAGTCCTACATTGCCATGGAATGTCATGCCGTGGATTTCCTCGAGTGGTGGCAGCAACTCATCACGGGAGTGTCGCAGCCGCTGATCAACAAAGGCTACATCACGGTTCCGGATGCTCCCGGTCTGGGCGTGGAACTCAACGAACCGGTAGTGAGAGAGCACCTGCGGGTGCCCGGCTACTTCGACCCGGCCACCAAGTGGGACGACAGCATCACCGGACGAGGCTTAGGCGGGCCGTGGCCGCACTTCAACGTGGACGGCGTCTGGGTCAACGAGCGGACCTCGGATTACTGATCCTGGTTCGGCTGGCAATTGCTTCGCCACGGCCATTGGCTTCGCCCGGTGGCCGTGGCGGGCGCGTGTTTTCGGAGAGACTATGAGCAACGTTTTGAATATGAAGAGGCTGGCAATTCTCTGGGCCGTCTCGAGTTGCCTTTTTGCCGCGGACCCGATCTTCCTGCGGCGGCAGGTATCGGACGTCAAACCGCAGCCGGACGACCTGACCGCGGCCAGCGCGAAAGCGGCTTCCTACAAGCCGCTGTTCGGCATCGGCGACCAGGATGCCGGTCAGCTCAAGGGCGTGGCCCGCTATGGCGAGCTCACTGTCGCGCCCGGCGGGACCAGCGCCATGGTGAGTTACCCGGCCGAGGAGCAGATCTATTTCGTCGAGGAAGGCAGCGGGACGCTGTTGTACGGCGATGACAAGGCGCCCATCAAGGCCAATGACTTCATGTACCTTCCCGTCGGCGTCAGGCACGGCGTCGCAAATTCGTCGGGCGCGCCGGTGAAAGTGATCGTGATGGGATACAGGATTCCCGCCGACGTGAAAGTGCAGCCTACGCCCAAGCTCATGCTGGCCAATACGGACGACGTACAGTTACAGGACCTGGGTCAGCACGGCCCCACCAGCCACTACAAGCTGATGATGGGGACCACTTCCAGCCAGCGCGATAAACTGCCCGCAGCCTACCTGATGGGCAGCCTGTTCATCATGGACTTCGAGCCGGGCGGGACGAATATTCCGCACAATCACCCGGCCGAGGAGGAAATCTACTTCCTGCTGAGAGGTTCGGGAGACATGGTGGCGGGACTCGACGCGAATGGCAAAGAGGTGCGCTACCCGGTGACGCAAGGTGCCGCGTTCCTCTTTAAGCCGGGCACGGAAGTCGGCTACTACAGCAACTCGAAGGGCCAGCCGCACGATCTGATACTGGCCGCGCGGTCGCGGGTTCCGGGCATGAACATGCCGGGCCCAGGTGGCCGGAGAGGTGCGGAAGGCCGGAGCGGTCCGGCAAACCCGCCCGGGCGGCAACCATAGCCCGCAAGAGCAGGCGCTACGCCCCGACGCTTCCTCAATGCTTCCAGTGGGTGACTCTTCCGTCCGGGTAGGTGATGTCCCCAGGCTGGGCGCCTGCCGGACAACTGCCCACATACTTCGAGTCCGTGATCGACGTGGTCTCACTGATGCCGCCCATCGCGGGAGTATAAGTGGCATGGGACTCGCCATGGACCGCCGTATCGCCTTGAAAAGTGGTCGTGCCCTTGCTGTCAACAACCGTACTGCCGATCACGCAATGCATTTCGACGGAATACTTGCCGCCCTGGAAACTTTCGCTGACCGTGGTGCAGCCCTTCATCCCTTTCATAAGAGACAGGACATATTGGTCATAGGCGCGATTGCGGCAGACCGTCGTTGTTTGTTCGCTCTTTTGGTTTCCGGGGTTGTCGGTAGTCTGCCTGTGGTTCGACCAGAGGCCCTCCTTCTGTTCCGGCAGGTCGGCTGCATTCGCGATCCCGATCGGCAACAAGAGTGCCGCGGCCGCGAATACCAGTATCTTTTTCATCGTCCCCTCCGTATGCTTGCTCTCTCAGTGTACCGTGCCCAACGCCAGAAATGCGGCGCGCAGACGGGGATGGCGCTGCATCAGTCGCAGGTACCGCGCTTCACTGGCACTCTCTTTGGCCTGGAGTACCTTCGCCGCGGCGGTCTTCTCTTCCGCGGTCCAACACGCCAGGTCCGGAATCAGGCTGAGAACCAGCGCCAGGCCGCCGGATGATTCCGTACCCAGGGCGCCGGCGGCGCGCGCTCGCTCGATGGCCAGCCCGAGGTTGCGCACGCGGAAGTTGTCCCACACGCCCTTCTCGCACGATGGGCCTTCGAAAAGCATGTAACCTTCGGCCAGCCTTTCCAGGGTCCGCCTGGAGCTCCGGTAGCCCGGCGTTTGGCGCATGCGGCGCTCTTCACGCTCCATCAGCGCGGCAACCTTCGGATCGACCGGACGGAATCCCAGCTTGCGGTAGAACCAGAACGCCCCGGAATTCACGGCTTCGGGGTTCTCCAGGCCGATCTGGTAGGGGTCCACTGAGAAGCAGCTCACGCCCAGAACCTGGCGGAACAGGCGCAGGAGCCGCGCATACAGCCACGCGGATTCACCCTCGCGAAAAGTATAGTAGAGGTTGAAGCCGACCTCGGCGCGCTCAAACAGCGAAAGCACTTCCACATAGCCGGCTGGCACACCGTTCTTGAAGAACATGCCGCCATGGTAAGCCCGCAGCGGCAAGCGCCATGCGGGTGGCACGCCGAAGAAGAAGATCTCGACGCCACGGCCCGCGTCGGCGCGATAAACCGCGTCCTCCTCGGGGTGGCTGAAGCCGTATAGCTCGCGGAAACGCATGGCGGAGGTGTCGAGAATCAGATCCAGAATCTTGCGCGCCTCCGGGCGGGCGAGGCGTCGTACGGGAACGGGCGGTGCTTCCAGTTCCCGCGCCAGCGAAATGTCGCTGCGCCGCAGCAGCGGTTCCTGGTGGCAGTACAGCTTTCGTCCCGGCAGCCGCAGCCTCGATCGCGACGTGCGCGCGTCGCCCACGTTCCAGGTCAGCGGCAGGTCGAGCGTGTCGAACAGTTCCGGCAGAGCGGCCAGGCGCTCCAACAGCCATGCCAGGTCGGTCGTGCCCCGAGGCCGCGCCGCCGAGATCCACTGGCGGTAGGGAACGTGGGCTTCCACCGGCCAATCCTCTCCCAGCAGCGGCAGGAAGCGGCGCAGGACCGGGCCGAGCCTGTCGATGCCATCGTAGCGGTCCCAGCCGATTTCCAGGCTTCGTGGATGGCGGACAGCAAGACGACGCGCCACTTCGTAGCTGAACACCGCCGTCAGCGAGGTGCCCGCGATGCCCGAGATCTCCGGCTCCTCGAAGGCGGAAATGTCCGCGCCCGCGGCTTCTAGCTGGTCGACTCGCTCCGCGAATGAGAAGAGAATCGCGTCCGCCAGTCGCGCCACCTCCGGATTGCGCGGATAGGCGCGCAAATAGAGCGCGGTCTCGTGCAGCTTGATCAGGCTGGCGGCATCGCCGAACCGCCGCTCGGCTGCCACGGCCAGAAGCCGTTCCAGTCGGCCGTCGCCGGGCGGGCCAAAGCGGTTCTTCCATTTCTCCAGTTGGTCCAGCAACGGTGAAGGCATTGTCTTACCTCATCAGATCGGCCGCGATGGCTGCCTGGCCCAGGGCGATACCGCCGTCGTTGGGCGGTACTTTGGCGTGCAAAAAGACATCGAATCCCGCGCCGCGCAGGCCGGCCACGGCGAGCCCCAGCAGCCGCATGTTTTGAAAGGTGCCGCCGCTGAGGCAAACCCGAGCCAGCCTGGTCTCGCCGCGGATGCGCCGGCAGGTTTCGACGATGGCGCCGGCCAGGGTGTTGTGGAATTTGGCCGAGATGGAGGCCCGTGACGCGCCTTCCGCGGCCTCGCGCGCGATCCACGTGATCGCCGGGCGGAAATCCACTTGCCAGGGCGGGCCGGCCTCGATCTCAATTGGGTACCGAGCCGTGTTGCCCTCCTCGGCGATCATCTCCAGCTCGATGGCCGCCTGAGCCTCGAAGTTGACGGCTGTGCGCAGGCCGATGATGGCCGCCACGGCGTCAAACAAGCGCCCACAGGAGGACGTCGGGACGGTGTTCACACCCGACTCGATCATGCGCCGCACTACGCGCAGGCGATTCGCCGCAATCCCTTCCATGCGCGCCTCGGCGCCGAACGCGTCGATCAGGTAGGCCAGCGCCGCCCGCCAGGGCTCTCGCACGGCCGCGTCGCCGCCGGCCAGCGGGATGTAGCGCAAGTGCGCGTGGCGCTCAAACCCGGAATAGCCGGCCACCAGAAACTCGCCGCCCCAGATGGCGCCATCCGCGCCGTACCCGGTGCCGTCGAATGCTACGCCAATCACTTCGCCGCCGAGGCCGTTCTCGGCCATGCAGGCGGCGATGTGCGCGTGATGGTGCTGCACGCCGAATTTCGGCAACCCAACCATCCCCAGCGCGTACTTGGTGCTGAGATACTGCGGATGAAGGTCGTAGGCCACGGCGCGCGGCTGCACCCTAAAGAGTTTCTTTAGATTGGCGAGCGTTTCCTCAAAGAAGACAAGGGTTTCGTAGTTTTCGAGGTCGCCGATGTGCTGGCTCAGGATGGCATGCTGTCCCTTGGTGAGGCAGAAGGTGTTCTTCAGCTCTGCGCCGCAGGCCAGCAACTCGGGGACAGCGCGGCCCAGGTCCATGGTCTGAGGCGCGAAACCGCGCGACCGGCGCATGACGCGCTCCGTGCCTTCGAAGGTGCGCACCACCGAGTCGTCGGTCCGCATGTAAATGTCGCGGTCGTGGGTGAGGAACCAGTCGGCCACGCCGGCGAGGCGCTCGCGGCCTTCCGCGTTCGACACCACGATGGGTTCCTCGCTGAGGTTGCCGCTGGTCATCACCAGCAGGGAATAGGGCGCGCCGGTGAAGAGCAGGTGATGCAGCGGCGTATAAGGCAGCATGACGCCGATGGTGCGGTTGCCGGGAGCAATCGCGTGGGGCAAATCTTCGACCTGCCGCTGGAGGATCACAATCGGTCGGCGCGGGCTGAGCAGGGCGCGGCGGTCGGCGTCGGAAACGGCGCAGATAGCTTCCACCGCCGCCAGGTCGCGCGCCATTACTGCGAACGGCTTGTCGCTGCGCCGCTTGCGATCACGTAGACGGCCAACGGCCGCCGGGTTGCGGGCATCGCAGGCCAGGTGGAATCCGCCCAGACCTTTGATAGCCAGGATCTCGCCCGCGGCTAGCCGGCGGCGCGCCTCTTCAATGCTCGCGGAAAGCGCCGGTCCACACTCGGGGCAGGCGTTGGGCTGGGCATGAAAGCGCCGGTCGCGCGGGTCGTCGTACTCCGCCTGGCAGGCCGCGCACATATGGAAGGCCGCCATGGTGGTGTGGGGGCGATCATAGGGGATATCGCGGATGATGGTGTAGCGCGGGCCGCAGTTGGTGCAGTTGGTGAACGCGTAGCCGAAGCGGCGGTTAGCGGCATCGGTGAAATCGCGGAAGCAATCGTCGCAGGTGGCCACGTCTGGCGATACCAGCGCAAACTCGCCGGTTTCGGCGACGCTCTCACGGATAGCGAAGGCGGCATCGCCCACGGCCTCCAGCTCCAGCACCTCCATTTCCTGAATCCAGGCGAGCGGCGGCGGATCTTCTCGCAGGGATTTGACGAAAGCGTCCAAGGCGGCCGGATCGCCTTCCACTTCGGCCACCAGGCCGGCGGAAGAGTTCAGGACGTAGCCCGCCAGGTCGAGTTTGAGCGCGAGGTTGTGAACGAACGGCCGGAACCCGACTCCTTGAACTATGCCGCGGAGACGGACGCGAATGCGCCGGCGGCTAGTGGTGGGTGGGAGCGGCTGCATTATGCGCGGCGGAAATGCTCCTTCCGATGAAACGGGACGGTGCAATCGAAGATGGCCTTGCAGGTGGTCCCATCCGCCGAGCGCGACGGATCGAGGGCGGCGCCGCGGACGCCGGGTATGAAGACCGTGTCCGCATCGCCCTGGTAGCGGACGGTCATGGCCCAGAGCACGTCGTTGGTGTCGAAGATGTTCACGTCCTCATCCACCAGGATGACATGCTTCAGCTCGGGAAAGGCCGCGAACGCCGTTAGCGCCGCCTGCCGCTGGCGGCCTTCGTCGCCGGCCGAACGCTTGCCGATTTGCAGGATGGCGAGGAATTTTCCGCCTCCCGAAGAATGCGCGTAGACGCCGCGCAGAAGGCCCGGCATACTGTTCTCCACCGCGCGCAGGATGCTGGCTTCGGTGGGAATGCCGACCAGGTTGGTGTGCTCCTCGGACAGGCCGACGATGGTCTGGAAAATGGGCGAGCGGCGATGCGTCACGGCGGTGACGCGGATGACGGGGAGATCGGGCTGGGCCAGGCCCATCGAGCCGGCGAACTCCGGCATGGAGTAACCGGTGAGGGTTTGGGAATCCTCGCGGACGCGGACGCCGGGCAGGATTTCGCCTTCGATCACGATCTCGGCGCGGGCGATGGCCTGCGCCGCCACGGAAACGCAATCCACCAGCTCGACCGGCCTGTGGCGCAGGCCGCCGGCGACCGTCAGCTCGTCGAAACCCAGCGGCACGGTGGGCGGCTCGAAGCAGGCAGCCAGGTAAATGGCGGGGTCCATGCCGATGCTGATGGAAACCGGAAGCGGACGGCCTAGGCGCTCGGCTTTGGCGCGGAACTGGTCGATGTGGCGGCCGGGAACGAAGTAGATGCTCAGAGTATCCGGGCCTTGCAGGCAAAGCCGGTGAATGGTGACGTCGGATGCGCCGGTTTCGGGGTCTCGCGCGCGGACCAGCCCCGCGGTGATGTACGGGCCGGCATCGAGGACGGTATGGGTGGGAGCCGGTATCAGGCGGCGCAGATCGAAGGGAGGACGGATGACGACCTCCTGGCAGGGGCCGGTTGCGATACACACTGGCGCGCAGGTATGATTCAGCGCGTCCAGCAAATCGAACGGCAGCCGCTCCATAGTGCTGCCCATGAGCAGCGCCGTGCGCTCGCGGGTGGCCAGAATCCCGGCCACCACCGGGATCGTAAAGCCCTTGACGTTTTCGAAGAGCAGGGCGGGGCCGGCGCCCACGCGTTTGTAGACGGCGGCGAGTTCGGCGTGGGGATCGACGGGCTGGCGGGTGGTCGAGAGCTGGCCGGGGATGGAGGCCAGGAACTCCAGCGCAGAGCGGAGATCGAAAATGCTACCAGTATCCATTGGTGAAGATCGGTTTCCGGCAGCCGCGGCAAAACTCGGCGCCTTTGACGTCCAGCCGCTCGACGGCGTGGCTGGATGTCATGACGCAGCGCCAGTCCTGGCAGTGCCGAAGACCGAAGGTGTGGCCGAGTTCGTGAGCCGCCTCCTTGAGCAGGCGCTCGCGCAACAGGTCCGGGCGCGGCGGCATGCCGTAGAACTCCTCTTTCAAGCGCGCGGTGGATACCACGGCGCAATTGCCGTCGAGCTGCGCCTCGCCGAACACGAACGTCAGTACCGGCACGTAGAGGTCGGACGCCGTGACGCCCAGCACGCGCGCGTCGGGATCCATGGCGCGCTCCATGCGCTGGATGATGGCGGTGGAGTAATACTGCTGGCGGCCGGCGTCCAGCGCAAAAGAAAGATCGAAGGTCTCGGGGCGGATCTGGCACGGGGTGCGGAAGGTGCGGGCCAGCGCCGCGGCGAGATACTCGAGCAGATCCAGTCCCGGCTCCGCGCCGGGCCCAAGGGGCGCCCCGGAAGGCGCTCCGAGCGGAATGAGATGAATCGGTTTCACCGCAAACCGTAACGGCGCAGCTTGTTGTAGAGCGTGGTGCGGTCGATGTCCAGGATGCGCGCCGCGCGCGAGAGATTGTGCTGGGTTTCGCGGAGGATGCGCTCGATGTGCGACCGCTCGACATCATCCAGGGTTTTTCCGCCCTTGGGCTCATCGGCCTGGAACTGGAAGGAGAAATCGGCCGGGCGGATTTCCGAACCGCGGCCCACCACCAGCGCGCGTTCGACGGCGTTCTCGAGTTCGCGAACATTGCCCGGCCAATCGTGGCGCAGCAGCACCTCGAGCGCTTCCGAGGAGAGCTGCGGCATGGCGCGGCTGGTGGCCATGCAGAACTTGTTGAGGAAATGCTCGACCAGCAGCGGGATGTCTTCGCGGCGTTCGCGTAGAGGCGGCAGGTCGATGCAAAAAACGTGCAGCCGGTAATACAGGTCGGGGCGGAAGGTGCCCTCTTTGACCAGCGCCTCGAGGTTCTTGTTGGTGGCGGCGATGCAGCGGAAATCCACCTTGATCTGCTGGTTGCCGCCCACCCGCACGATCTCCTTTTCCTGCAGCACGCGCAGCAGGTCGGTTTGCGTCTTGAGGCTGATGTCGCTGATCTCGTCCAGGAACACGCTGCCGCCATCGGCGATCTCGAACTTGCCTTTCTTGCGGTACTGCGCGCCGGTGAACGCGCCCTTTTCGTGTCCGAACAGCTCGCTTTCGAGCAGGGTTTCGGTGAGCGCTCCGCAGTGGATGGTCACCATGGGCATGTAGCGGCGCGGACCGGCCGCGTGGATGGCGCGCGCCACCACTTCCTTGCCGGTGCCGCTTTCGCCCGTGATCAGCACGGTGGCTTCCGTGGGGGCCACCATCTCGATCAGCTCCGTCACTTTCTTCATGGCGGGGCTCTTGCCGATCAGTTCCGTGCTCGGAAACACCTCCTGGAGGTTTTCGCGCAGGCGCACCACTTCGCGCCGGGCGCGTTTGTGCTCGAGGGCGTTGGCCACCAGGTGGGACAGTTCGTCCGGGTCCACCGGCTTGGTAATGTAGTCGTACGCGCCGTGCTTGAGGGCTTGCACAGCGGTCTCGACCGAGGCGTAGCCCGTCATGATGATGACGGTCAGGTCCGGGTCGGCCTCGTGCAGCCGGCTCTGGAGCTCCATGCCGTCCATGCCCGGCATTTTGATATCGATCAGCGCGATATCGAACTCCATTTGCTGAATCAGCTCAAGGGCTTCACGCGCGCCCCCTGCCGGCCGGGCGGTGTAGCCTTCGCTGGCGAACCACTTTCCCAGCGAATCGCGCACTACCAGTTCGTCGTCGACGATCAGGATCTTGCCCCTGGTCTTGGTCGCCGTCGGAGCATCTACCGCAGTTGCCATTGGTTCCTCCCCGTTCAGTCTGTCTGGTTCCGTCACTATCGTACCCCTGCACTCACGGCTGCCGTGGCTGGCAGCGTCACCGTAAACTCCGCCCCCTCGCCCGGTGTGGAACGAACCGCGATCTCGCCCCCGTGCTGCTCCACGATACTATGCGCCACGGCCAGCCCCAGTCCGGTCCGGTTCTGGTCCTCCTTGGTGGTGAAAAACGGATCGAAGATGCGCGGCAGAACGTCGGCTGGGATGCCGCCCCCCGTGTCCTTGACGCGCAGCGAGCAGTGCTCCGCGCCGGGTTCGAGCCGGGTGGCGACTTCCAGCACGCCCCCCTTGGGCATGGCTTCCGATGCGTTGACCATCAGTACCAGGAACACCTGCTGAATCTGGTTGGCGTCGCACTCCACCGGCGGCAGGCCGGGCGCGAGGTTTTCCTTCAGCTCAATGCTCTGCAAGTCGAGCTTGTGCTTCACCAGCGAGATGGCGCGCTCGACGATGGTGTTGAGATCGTTGGGCTCGCGATTGCTAGGCGCCTGGCGGGAGAAGGTGAGCAGGTTCTTTACCAGGTCGCCGCAGCGCTTGCTTTCGCGCTCGATGGTGCGGAGCTGATCGGCCAGCTCCTCGCGCTCGGGGAACTCAATCTTGAGCAGCCCGCGCAGCACCAGCCGGGCGTAGGTCAGGATGCCGAACAGCGGATTGTTGATTTCGTGCGCCACCGTGGCGGCCAGCTTGCCGATCGAGGCCATCTTTTCGGATCGCAACAGCGTCTTATGTACGCGCTCCAGCTCGGCCGTCTTGCGGCGCACCTCTTCTTCGATCTTGTTCTGAACGCCCGCCAACTCCGCCGTCATACGGTTGAACGAGCGCGCCAGATCGCCCAGTTCGTCGTCCGGCCCCGCCGGCAGGCGATAATCCAGGTCTCCGCCGGCTACGCGACGAGTGCCGTCGATTAACTTCTTGACCGGCCGGTACACCACCACCCAGATGAACGCCACCGCCGCCAGCGAACCGAACAGCACCGCGCCCACCAGAAACCACGCCAAGGTGGCCTGGTGCTGGGCGATCTGGGCGTCCACGGTGGCCAGCGAAAGATCGGCGTCGATCACACCCAGCACGCGCTGGCCCGCGGGGTGGACGTGGCAGGCGGCGTCCGAGCACGCGGGCGAGTTGTCGATGGGGCGAATCACGGCCAGCAGGTGAGTGCCCTGCTTATCCCAGAACATACGGGCGCGGTCGGGGCGGTTGAGCTTGGTGAGCGGCGCCGATTGCGCATGGCACCCGTAACACGCCTCCGCGCGCTTGTTGACCACGGTGTCGACTTCGCGCGCGTCGGTGGAGAAGGTGATGCGGCCATCCTTATTGAAGATGCGTATGCGCTGGATGCCCGGCTGGCTGCCCAGCTCCTGGATGATGTTGTACAGCGCCTCGCGGTCGTTGTGCAGCATTTCGTAACGCGTGCTCCGCAGGATCACGTCCGCGATGCGGTCGGCGGACTGCTCGACGAAATCCTGCGAGTGAACGCGCTCCGCCCGCAGGTTGATGAAGCCGAACACGGCAAAGAAGACCGCCGTGCTCGCGGTGACCGAGATGGCGAGCTTGGCGGCCAGTCCCAGCCGGATTGTCTTGCCAAGGCTCATCCCACTGCGACTGAATGCGCCTCCGTTTCTTTCATTTTCTCCCGCGCATGCTCATGCGAGGGCGCTTCGAAAATGGGGAAGTACTCCGCGATCACGCGGAAAATCGCAAACCCGGCGCCGACAATCGTAAGCGTCACCGCAACCTCGGTCCACCTGGGAATGTAATGCCCCCCGGATCCCGCTTCCATTCCGGTGACGGCCACGTTCAACCGGTTGGCGATGAACCCGAACACCACCATCACCGAGCAG
>Ga0326728_10017719_pt1 | contig 14192 bp, 15 predicted proteins | sample MB3enrmetagenome_FD_207602 | JGI IMG/M metagenome (GOLD analysis project Ga0326728, IMG submission 207602) | Lab enriched peat soil microbial communities from McLean, Ithaca, NY, United States - MB31MN | ecosystem: Environmental > Terrestrial > Soil > Wetlands > Peat | place: USA: New York...
AAACAGATCAACCGGGTCGAGGCCATCATCAACTCCATGACTGGGTATGAGCGCAACCATCACGAAGCCATCAACGGCAGCCGCCGCAAGCGCATCGCCCGCGGCTCCGGCACCAGCGTGCAGGAAGTCAACAACCTGCTCCGCCAGTATGCGCAGATGAAAAAAATGTTCAAGCAGATGGGCAAGCCCAGCTTCGCGCGGCGCATGGCGGGGATGAAGTTTCCCATGTAGGCAGTTGCCAGCGGCGCAAACTCGAGAAGTGTTCCACGTGAAACGTTGTACGGGTGTTTGTGTTAGTATAGCCGTGTACTTACAATGAGGCGTAAATGAAACCAAAGAAACGAGTTACGAAGCGGGCACGAGCATCGCGAAAAGTGACCAAAATCGAGGCTTCGGCGGGGCCGAAGCGGCGTTCGCGGTACCTGCCGGCGGAGTGGGAAGGCATGTACAAGCCGGTGAAGAAGCCGGTGACGCTGCGGCTGGACGCCGATGTGCTGGCATGGTTCCAGCGGGGCGGGCGGGGCTACCAGACGCGAATCAACCGGACTCTGCGGAAGGTGATGGTCGACGAGAGAAAGAAGGCGCGGGAGTGAGGTTGTAAGTCATTGATAATGCCCAGGGTCGAATGTCGTTAAAGGGGCTGCCCCGCCTCCATTACGGTTGTAATCTTGGCGCGGACATCTCTCGCGGGCACACTCGACGAATGCCCGGCATGGGCGCCGTTTGGCCATTCTTGAATCTTCTTGCCGAGCCTGCACGGCGACCAACAAACATTCTCTGAGTAAGCTCAGGGATCCTCAACCAGTTAGGACGATAGGAAGCAACGTGAAACAAGTTACGAACCTCTTGCACTTGTTGGCTGGCGTTGCTTTACTGACTATTGGCGCGTACTTTTTCCTCACTGTAATCCATGGCAGAAAAACTTGGCGGCAGCAGCAATCATCTATGCAGGCGCAGCCGGCGAGACCAGCGCAGTCCGATACTCCTGGCGACGATTTCACTCTAAGCGCGGCCGAGGGAAAAGTGGATGTGTTCTCCCCGCCAGACAATGCGGCAGATGGTGACGACGCCGTTCCGGCGCCGAGCAGCGGACCCCCTTCAGCACTTGACCATGTCAACGCGGCCGATGCCGACGCACCCAATCACTTTCTCCATAGGCGCCTGTCGGTAGAGAACTTCCAAATTTTCGCATTCGAGGTACCGCCGCGGGCGCTTCGCCCAGAGCTGCGGGGAACATTCCGGTCGGTTGCGACGCAGCGAAATCTGGACGGCGGCGGCTCCGTGGAAGTCTTGCTCGTGAATGAGAAAGAGTTTGCCCGCTTCGTCAACCACAGACCCGTGACCGCTACGTTTACCTCGAATCCATCCCGTCGCGGCGAGATTGCTTGGAAGCTCGACGCTCCTGCAGATAATCCGCAGAAATACTATTTGGTGTTCCGGAATTCCTCGGCGGAGCAAGGCCCGATCCTGGTGGACGCTGACTTTACCGCCAGCTTCGAGTGATCCCGGCAGCCGCGCACTCGGGCCGAGGCCACCCGGCATTCGCCGAGATATCGGCTGTGCAAGGCAGATATCAGCGCCAATCCTGCGCACCGTGATAGATATGCAGGATTTCGACAGCTTCAGCTTTTACGGAATAGACCACGACGTAAGGGAGCGGGGTAAGCGCCAGTTCTTTTGTGCCGCTCCGGTGGCCGGGCCTGCCTCGGTTGGGTGAGGTTTTCAGAAGGCGTATACGCTGGTAAATTGCCCGCACCGTCGGTTCCGCGAAATGCGGGTAGTTCTGTTGCAGATAGTTCTTGATGTTCTGGAGATCATCGGCGGCGGGGACGGTCCATCGTATGCGCATCGGGCGGAACGCGCCTCAGGACTTGCGCGTTTAGGCCTTGAACATGGCTTCAAGGCGGGCGTCCATTTCTTCTTCTTCGATAAACTCGCCGCGCTCGGCGGCCGCCAATCCCTTTTCCACGGCAGCAAGGAAGCGGGCTTCTTCGCCGAGATAACGGACGACAACATTGGTCACCAAGCGCTCGGGGACGGTCCCTGCCTTCGTGGCGACCTGGGCAATCTGTGCTTGCTGCTCGGGGGTGAAGTGTACTTCCATAGCCTTCAGGGTACGAAAAAACCTCGCGGGTGGCAAGGAAATGATGTCATACAAAATCCCCGGATTAACACGACCGTGGAATCCCAGGTCTCGAAAAGCGCGAGACCTGGGGCACCCCCGGCTTTCGTCTGTCAACATATAAGGCGTAAATACTCGGTGCCGCAGATGTCGGCCACCCGCCGATGAGCACGCTGGCGTCGAGGATCATTCCCATGAAGAGATTTCGCCGGGCTAGTTGTTGCCCGTGAAGGTGCCACCAAGACTGGACATTCCTCCTTCTCCATTCGGGAACATACAGGAGGGCGCATAAGCACACATCCAGGTTCCCGTCATCCCGTCTCCGGTGAGCGTTCCCGTCAGGCCGGCGAACACTGCGAGGTCGCCGTACTGATTCGGGTCTGCCTCAATGAAGGTTATACCAAAGGCTATCGGACCATTTGACACAGAGTTCGCGTATGACTCAACCAACACTGCATACGGCGGATAGAAGTACGATCCAGTTTCACTAATCGAGCCTTGTACTTGGGTATCGGCGATATAGCAATAATCGCTATCTTCTCCGAAGACGCCCGCAGCCGTTTGAATAGTACAGGGACCTGAGACGAGGTTTACGTGAAACACACTGCCTGAGAAGCTGGGAGTGGTAGTAGAGACGGTAATAGTCCAGTGTCCAGCTAGTTGGGTTACACCGCTGGCAGATCCAGAGCTAGAGCCAGAGCCACAACCGATGGCGAAAGCGATCAATGCAAACACAACGACCGTATTCAGTTTCATATTGTCCTGCTTTCTGACGGCTAGATCACGGGGAAGTCTTCTCAGCGCGTCCGGCCTAACCGATATAGCTAATAGACCTTCGTGACTGTCATCACGCCAAGGGGTGATGTCATCGCGCTCATGCCGCCGTTTTCGTGCCTTTCTCCCGGGTTTTTTATCCAGAGGTCCCACACTGCCTGCACCTCCTGTAGGCATTAGGCCCCCCTTCTTGGGCAAAGCCGGTCCGGGCTGGTTCTGTGGTGCTGCTGAACGTACGTGCCGTTCTTCTTTACATAGCTTCGGACGGGGGAGTTGGCGAAGGCGGATCCCAGGAGACTTAGGAATAGAGCCACGACTACTGCATATCTGATCATCATTTACTCTTCGCGGATATGTCCCCGCAAGACAGACTCTAGTCCGGCACAGAGGGCAGTCCAAGTCTCCCATTTGCTGGCCCACTTTTGTATCCGTTCGAAATTCCACCGCATCTAAACCTTGACAATGATTCACTCAGGTTATAGCATGGTCTAGAGCGTAATCATCATTTTATTGATTGTAAAGCACTTATAGTATCGGAGGATACGCTTATGGGTAAGATTATCGGAATTGACCTGGGCACTACCAACTCCTGCGTTGCGGTTATGGAGGGTGGAGAGCCTAAAGTTATACCGAACGAGGAAGGTGGACGGACTACGCCTTCGGTCGTCGGATTCACCAAGACCGGCGAACGGCTGGTGGGGCAGGTCGCCAAGCGGCAGGCCATCACCAATCCTGAGAACACGGTTTACTCGATCAAGCGGTTCATGGGACGCCGCTACGACGAGGTCAGCGAAGAATTGAAGATGGTCCCTTACAAGGTCGAGCGGGACGGCGACAACGTGGTGATCGTGGCGCAGGGCAAGAATTTTACCCCGCCCGAGATCTCGGCGATGATTCTGCAAAAGCTGAAGAAGGCGGCGGAAGACTATCTCGGCGAGAAGGTTACCGAGGCGGTCATCACCGTGCCGGCGTATTTCAACGACGCGCAGCGGCAGGCTACTAAAGATGCGGGCAAGATCGCTGGGCTCGACGTGAAGCGCATCATCAATGAGCCGACCGCGGCCGCTTTGGCTTACGGGCTCGACAAGGGCAAGGACGAGACCATCGCGGTTTACGATTTTGGCGGCGGCACGTTCGATATTTCGATTCTCGAAGTTGGCGAAGGTGTGGTCGAGGTGAAGGCCACCAACGGCGACACGCACCTGGGCGGCGACAACATCGATCAGCGGCTGGTGGATTGGCTGATTGACGAGTTCAAGAAGAATGAAGGCCTCGATCTGCGCGGCAAGGGCAACGAGATGGCTTTGCAGCGTCTGCGGGACGCGGCCGAGCGCGCCAAGATTGAGCTTTCGACCACCATGGAGCACGAGATCAATCTGCCGTTCATCACGGCGGATGCTTCCGGGCCCAAGCATCTGGTGGTTAAGCTGACGCGGGCTAAGCTCGAATCGATGGTCGAGGATATTTTGCAGCGCTCGGTGGGGCCGTCGAAGCAGTGCTTGAAAGATGCGGGTATCGACGCCAGCAAGATCAACGAAGTGGTGCTGGTCGGCGGACAAACGCGCATGCCGCGCATTCAGGCGATCGTAAAAGAACTGTTTGGACGCGAAGGGCACAAGGGCGTGAACCCGGATGAAGTGGTGGCGATCGGAGCGGCGATTCAGGGCGGCGTGCTCAAGGGCGAGGTCAAGGACCTGCTGCTGCTGGACGTGACTCCGCTGACTTTGTCGATTGAGACGCTGGGCGGCGTGGCTACGCCGATGATCCCGCGGAACACGACGATTCCGACGAAGAAGACGGAGACGTTTTCGACGGCGGCGGACAGTCAGACGTCGGTGGAAGTGCATGTGCTGCAGGGCGAGCGTCCGCTGGCGGCGCAGAACCGGACGTTGGGGAAATTCCATTTGACGGGATTGCCACCGGCGCCTCGGGGGATTCCGCAGATTGAAGTGACGTTTGACATTGACGCGAACGGCATCCTGAACGTGACCGCGAAAGATAACGCCACGGGCAAGGATCAGAAGATCACGATCACTTCGTCTTCGGGCCTGTCGAAGGAAGAAGTCGAGCGCATGGCGAAGGAAGCGGACGCGCACTCGGCCGAAGACAAGAGCCGGCGCGAAGAGATCGAGGCCAAGAATCAGCTCGATTCGATGGTCTACAACATCGAGAAGATGCTGAAGGAGCATGGCGACAAGATCTCGGGCACCGAGCGCGGCGACGTGGAGAACGCACTGGCCGATGCAAAGAAGGCCATCGAAGGCGGCAACAAGGCACAGATGGATTCGGCGCGCGAGAAGCTGACCACGGCGTCGCACAAGCTGGCGGAGCAGATGTACAAGGCGACGCAGGCGACTCCGGGGGCGGCACCGGGCGCGACTGGCGCGGGTCCGGCCGATGGAGGAGGCGCGGCGTCTGGCGCGGACGGCGCGGCCAAGAAGAAGGACGAAGGCGTGATCGACGCCGAGTATGTGGATGTCGATGAGAAGAAGTGATCGCGTTTGGCGGGGCGTCTGAGCCCCGCCGCGATCATCCCGAGCGTAGCGAGGGATCTACCCGCTGCTTTTGGCGGGTGGCACTTCGGTGGGGGCGCGTATGCGCCCCCAATTTGCATCACACTTAACGACTTGTCATCCCGGGCCCAGAAAGAGGAAAGCGAATTGAGATTTGAAGTCAATGGACAGATGTTTTTCGTGAACTTCATCCCCGAAGAGGGGCGCTGGTATTGCTTCGCGCCGACCGCGACCGGAGTGCAGCGGATTCCCGTATCGATGGATGCTTCGCCGTTTGAGGCGTATACCGTGGCGGTGGATGAGCAAGAGAAGGAAGTGGTGAACTGAATTGTTGGTGCGCTTTTTCAGAATTGTCATCCTGAGCGGAGCAAGAGCTTCACGAAGTGAAGTTCTTGCGGAGTCGAAGGACCTCATACCCGCGTGAGCTGCGCTGAACCTGACAGGACATTCTCCCGATGAAGTCGAACCTGCGAAGTTCGCGGCGACCAATACACATCGACGTTATCGGGAGAACTCCCTGCGGCGGCATTACCTGAAATTACGTAGTTGGGGTCTTTCGACTCCGCTCAAGATGACAGAGTAAAAAGAGGTGAGAGTGACGGACCAGAAGAAGTACTGGGTCTACATCGTCGCTAGCCGCACTGGCACTCTCTACATCGGAATCACTAACAATTTGTATGTCCGCGTCCTACAGCACAAGAGTAGAGAGATCGAGGGTTTCTCCAGCCAATATCATTGCGACCGTCTGGTCTACTGGGAGAGTTTCGATGAAGTTCTCAAAGCCATCGACAGAGAGAAGCAGCTCAAGGGATGGCGGCGGGCGAAGAAGATTGTTCTGATCGAGTCCATGAATCCGCGATGGGAAGACTTGGCGGAGAAGGCGGGCGCGGAAATGGCGTTTGCGGGACAGTTGATTACAGCACGGCGAGAACGCCTTGCGTTGCCGCTGGTCGTATTGACAGGCATGGGGTCCTTCGACTCCACTTTGTCATCGGCTTCGCCAATGACAAAGTTCCGCTCAGGATGACACAATTGAGGGTTGCGACGCTGATGACTCGAAACTAGACACTGATCGCTAGACATGGCCACCCAAACCAAAGACAAAGACTATTACGGCGTTCTCGGGGTAAAGAAGACCGCCTCCGTCGACGAAATCCGCAAGGCGTTTCGCAAGCTTGCGCGCAAATATCATCCGGACGTCAATCCCGGCGACAAAGCCGCTGAAGAAAAGTTCAAGACTCTTTCCGAGGCCAATGACGTCCTCAGCGATCCCAAGAAGCGGAAGATTTACGACCAGCTCGGGTTCTATTCCGACAACATCGATGCGGCAACAGCGGACGCCTATGCGCGCGGCGGCGGCCAGCCTGGGGCCGGCCCCGGCGACTTTGGCGGAGGCTTTTCTGGAGGCCGACAGCCCGGTGCGCAAAGCAACGTCGATTTCGGCGGCTTTGACTTTTCCGATCTGTTCGAAGGCGCGCACGCTGGCGGACGGAAGAGTCCGAGCGGCGGGAGCGGCGGGTTCAAGGATATCTTCTCCAGCATTTTCAGTGGCGGCGGGCACGGTGGGGCGGCCGAGGAAGGTCCGGAGCCGGGCAGCGATCTTGAGTATCAGGTCAACGTGCCGTTCTGGACGGCGATCCGCGGCGGAGTAATGAAGCTGAATATCGCCCGGCGCGATGTCTGCGGGAATTGCCACGGCAATGGCTTCATCGAAGCTCCGGGAGTATGTCCGCAGTGTCATGGCAAGGGGACCATTGAGCAGACGGGCGGACGGATGAAGTTCAACGTCACCTGTCCGCGATGCCATGGGACGGGCAAGAATATTTCGACCTGCCCGGTCTGCCACGGCGAAGGCAGCGTCGAGCGCACCGATCCGCTGGAGATCCGCATCAAGGCGGGAACGCGCGACGGGCAGCGCATTCGCATCGCAGGCAAAGGCAATGCCGGCCTGCGCGGGGGCGGAGTCGGCGATCTTTACGTCATCATCCGCATGGGCGAGCACGCGCTCTTCCACCGCGAGGGCGACGACATCTACATCACAGTGCCGGTGACGGCGGTGGAAGCGGCGCTGGGATCGAAAATCGAAGTGCCCACTATCGATGGCCGCAGCATGTTGAAGATTCCTCCGGGAACGCAGTCCGGCCAGAAGCTGCGTCTGCGCGAAAAGGGTGTGCCGTCGGCAACCCAGGACGGCGTGCGTGGCGACGAGATCGTCGAGGTGAAGATCACAGTTCCGATGCCCCGCGATGAGAAGACCAAAGAACTGCTGCGCGAGTTGGCCAAGCTAAATCCAGAAGACCCGCGGGCCGAGTTGTGGGGGAAAGTCTAAGAGCTTTAACCACGGGGTACACAGAGGAACACGGGGGAACCCCCAGTTTTCCCCCGTGTTCCTCTGTGTACCCCGTGGTTACGGGTTTTTTTCTTAGCTCCTCCACTCAGCGTCACTTCCCCCAATTCCAGCCGTCTACCATGCGCTTGATGCCATCCTTCAAGTGAGCCACGTGGAAATTGATCAGCAGGCCGACGTTTTTCTTGCTGAGGCGCAAATAAGAGAGCAACTGGGCTTGGTGGACGGGATGAATGGCCTCGACGCACTTGACCTCGACTATGACTTGGTTTTCCACGAGCAGATCGAGGCGATAGCCCAAGTCCAGTTTCTCTCCTTCGTAAATCACGGGCAGACCAACTTGCGTGTCCACGTGGAAGCCGCGTTTGCGGAGTTCGTGGGACAAGCAAGCGTCGTAGGCGCTCTCCAGCAGGCCGGGACCCAGGATGGAATGCACTTTCATCGCGGAACTGACAATGGCGGCGGAGACTTGGCTTACTCGGAGAGTCGGAACAATGCATGGGCTGGCCATGACTTCATCTTTAGCACTCTGCTTCGGGCTTGGCTGTGATCTCCGGGGGTATCTCTTGGTGATGAATCTCAAGGGCCTGTAACCACGGGGTACACAGAGGAACACGGGGGAACCCCAGCTTTCCCCCGTGTTCCTCTGTGTACCCCAGTGTGTCAGGTCTTAGGTGTCAGGGTCTCAGAAAGATCCAAGGCCTTCGTGATACCTGAGACCTGCTTTTCAGTGCCCTTCTTCTTCCAGAAATTTCTCCACTTCCGAAGCGGCCATGCAACCGGAACCGGCGGCGGTGATGGCTTGGCGGTAGCGGCGGTCCTGCACGTCGCCGCAGGCGAATACGCCGGGCACTCGCGTGAAGACGTTTTTCTGCGTAACCAGGTAGCCATCCGCGTCGGTTTCAAGCTGGCCCTCGAACACTTTGGTATTCGGGATGTGGCCGATGCCAAGAAACATCGCGCTCGCAGGGAGATCCCAGCTTTCGCCGCTCTTCAGATTACGCAGACGCAGGGCGGTGACTTCCTTCTTGCCGACATCGAGAACGTCGTCCACCACGGTATCGGTGAGAAACGCGATCTTGGGATTGGAGCGGGCGCGATCGAGCATGATTTTCGAAGCGCGAAATTGTTCGCGACGATGAATGAGAGTGACCTTGCTGGCAAAGCGCGTCAGAAATGTCGCTTCTTCCATGGCGGAATCGCCGCCGCCGATTACCGCGATTTCCTTGCCCGAAAAAAAGAAACCGTCACAGGTAGCGCAGGAAGAAACGCCGTGGCCGATCAGCGCGTGCTCGTTGGGCAGGCCGAGCCAGCGCGCCGACGCTCCGCTCGCGATGATGAGGGTCCGAGTCTGAATGATCTCTTTGCCGACGGTCAGCTCGAACGGTTGTTTGCTCAAATGCTTGCTCAAGTCGGCTTTGACCACGTGGCCCATGCGATAGTCGGCGCCGAACCGCGTGGCCTGTTTGCGCATGTTCTCGATCAGTTCTGGCCCCTGAATCCCCTCGGGAAACCCGGGAAAGTTTTCCACCAGCGTGGTCATCGACAATTGTCCGCCGGGTTCGTGGCCTTCGATCACGAGCGGCTTGAGGTTGGCGCGGGCGGTGTAGAGGGCAGCCGTGTGACCAGCGCATCCGGAGCCCATGATCACGACATTGCGTATGTCCATAGTAGTAAAAATAACGTTAGTAGATAGATTCTGAAAAACCGGTTTCGCTTCAAGCTTGCTGGTGGAGCGCCGGGCGTCCCCGTCCGGCTGGACCCTTCGACCGCGCTCAGGGCAGGCTCGCGAGACACCATCCCTCCCACCGCATGGCTCATCCCACCGTGACGGCGCTACTTGCTCTTCTTGCTGCCCACGCCCGGCTTGGACGTCGGTCCGGCTGAAGTTTTCACGCCCAGGTGCGCCAGTTCCTGAGGCACCGTTTTGCGCGCGCCCAGAGCGTCGCGATAGCGTTCCATGATCGAAGAGGCGGCGTGGAAAATCGGATCGTACGCGGTCTGATCCGTCGCCGGATTTTCTTCGCCTCCGCCGCACCGCGCCAGCACCACGGATGGTTTCCCAAAGCGCTCCAGTTTGACGCGCGAAACCGGCGTAGTGGAAGACAACATCGCGGTCGCGGAAGCAACCGCCGAAGCGCTGTCCTCGATCGACACCTGCATCATATCTTTTGGTTCGCGCACGCGCAGCGCAAGCGTCTCCACCATATTCTGCGCATCCACGCTGAACGAGTATTGGACATTGCTGAACAGAGTGGCGTCGGGAAATTCGCGCCGCACACGCACCCAGTCGGCCGCCGAAACCGCACCCGGCGGCAAGGGTTGCATGCCGGGGATGGGGGTGGTCGGGTCGAGGGTGGAATGCCCGCGAGCGACTTCGTAATCCTTGCTGAACGCCGGCTTGCCCGGCACCTTGGCCAGCGCTGAGGATAGTTCCTTCTGCTCGTCGGCTGAAGGCGCGCACACATTGAGGACGTTCACTTTTACGGGAGGCTGCTGGGCGTTTACCGGGGGCTGCTGAGCGGAAGCCAGCGCGGCCATGGCGGCGGCCGTCGTCATGATCAGAGTTTTGAGAGGGAACACTGCGAGATTGTATCAGGGGAATGCAGAGGTCAGAGCTCAGATTTTAGAAGTGAAACCCTATGAGCGGACATAGTAGTCCAGCAGCCAAAGGTCTCACCTCTGCAATCTGACCTCTGACCTCTGCAATTCTTACTCGGCGGGCTCTTCGATGGCGCCATGCCTCCGCAGCAACTGCGGAAGATTTTGCGAAAATGCCGAGCGCGGAAGCACCATATCACAGCCTACTTCGTGCGCTTTCTGCTTCAAGTCGCCCTGCACGTGCGAGAGAAATCCAATGATCGACGTCCCCTTCTTGAGCTTGCTTTTCAGTTTTGGGATGAGCGTCAGAGGTTTGGCATTGGCGTTGTTCAAGTCGAAGATAATCAGGGAAGGCTTTTCCTCGCCGTTGCTCTTCATGCGCTCGGTGAGTTCCTTCTCGTTCTTCACGAACTCCACCTTCACGTTCATCTTGCGGCCGGTGTCCTGAATCTTGCTCAGGAAGAACAGGTCCTCGACAAAGGCGAAGACGCGCGATGCCGCATCCTCTCGTGGAGCGGGCAGCGGTTCGGGATCGAACACAGGGTAGGACGCGGAAAAACCGGGCCGTCGCGGTCCTCTTCCCTGGTTGCCGTTCCCGTTGCCATTATCGATGCCCATATTACCGCGATAGCTGTGGTCCATGGGAGCGGTGAAAATGCCCTGATGCTCCTGACGCTGGCGGCCCATCGGGCCACCCGCGCCTCGTCTCGGCGGACGCCGTCCACGGCGCCGTTTGTGTTTCCCTCCGCCTGCGGAGGAATGTCCCGGTCCTGCATTCATATTTTCTTCTCTGGTCGAGCTTTGAAGTTAATCCGGCCTGGATCACAGGCCCGATCGTTTCGTCTTTTTTTGCGGCCGCCAGGTTAAACGCCAGCCACGACGCGTGGTTCACTGCGCGTGGCTCACTGCAAACCAGCTACTGGCAGACCGAACCCCACATCGGCTGGATACTCTTCGAGAACGATATTCAAACTATCGATGTCAGAACTGTCGTTGTTCAAACTGTCGCTGTCAAACTTGGCGCCCTGGAGTTTTACTTGGCGCGAACGGCCAGCCTAGGAGCGTGGCCATCTGGGAACACCTTGATGTTACTCATGAAACCGTCAACTGCGCAAGGGGGCTGCCCTTAAGTTTTCCACATCCGGACATTACCATAGTGGCCGATGGACCATCCCTCACGGCGCGAAGACGGTGGATTGGCTTCATGTCGCCATGCTGACGGTCCCTATTTGCGGAACTTAACCGCCGCGAAGTTCTCCCTGAAGTTCCGCCCCTGACACGCCGATATAAAAGGGGTGAAACCCGCTCCCGCCCGAGAGAAAACCTCTGCATCGAACTCGCTTGCGTTGCCGGGGCAGCGCTTCGTTGCCCGTCAGCCAATTTTTGACCGGTCGCAGAGCGTGTACGGCTACGAGATTCTCTTCCGCAACGGGGTCGAAGACTACTTCAACGCTGACCCGGAACTTGCCGCTCGCTCCACCCTGGACAGTTCCCTGCTCTTCAGCATCAATACGCTCTGCGATAACCGCCGTGCCTTTGTGAACTGCACCCGCGAGGTCCTGTTCAAGGATCTGATCACCCTGCTGCCGCCGCATCAGACGGTGGCCGAAATTCTGGAGACAGTTGAGCCCGAAGACCGCGTCATCGCCGCCTGCAAGCGGCTCAAGTCGTTTGGCTATCTCATCGCCCTCGACGACTTCGCGCCCAACGATCCGCGCCTGCCTCTGGTCGAGTTTGCCGACATCATTAAAGTCGACATCCGGGCAACCCGGCCCGAGGAACGGGCTGGCATGATGCGCCGGTTTGCGTCGCCGAAGTGCAAGATGCTGGCGGAAAAACTCGAAACGCCCCTCGAGTTTCATCAGGCCCGCGACATGGGATTCGTCTATTTCCAGGGATATTTTTTCTGCCGCCCCGAAATCGTCATTGGCCACGAAGTTCCCGCCAGCCGGTTGCACTATATACGGCTGCTCGAAATGGTCTCCCGTCCGGAAATCGACATGCGTGAACTGGAGAAGATGCTCAAACAGGAAGCCTCGCTTTCTTACCGCTTGCTCCGCTATCTGAATTCCCCGGTCTTTGGATTTTCCCTCGAGATCAAGTCCATCCGCCACGCCATGGCCGTTCTGGGAGAGCGGGAAATGCGGCGTTGGGTCCGGCTCGTCGTGACCGTGGGCGCGGCCGAGCAAACCTGCAGCGAACTGGTGCTGATGGGATTGGCTCGCGCCCGTTTTTGCGAACTGCTATCCAACCGGCTGCGAGCAGACACTGACTTGTTCCTGATGGGGCTGCTTTCCATCATGGACGCCATCCTTGAAGTCACCATGGACGTCCTGCTGGAACAACTGCCCGTGGATCGCGAAACCAAAGCCGCGCTGCTCGGCCAGAACAGCAGCCTGCGGCCGCTGTACCAACTCATGCTCGCCCAGGAATCGGGGGAGTGGTCGCAATCGAGCGAACTCGCCAGACAATTAGAACTACCCGAAGAGGAAGTCGCCTCAACCTGGTGGCAGGCATTGCACTGGGCACAAGAAGCCAGCGGAGTGTGAGACACGAGGTCAGAGGTAAGAGGTCAGATTGCAGAGGTAAGGCCCGGTACGGATTTGGTTTCACCTCTGAAATCTGACCTCTAACCTCTGCAATTGCTTCTACGGCGCTTCGATCAGCTCCATCTTGCCGTCCCGTGTCCGGTGCAGCACAAACAATTTGCCCGTGGGATCGCGGAACACGAAAACATCTTTGTCGCGGAAATGCGCCTCTTTGATCGCTTCTTCGAGCGTCATCGGACGAAGCGCAACCGAGTCCTTGGCATGCAACAGGTGCACTTCGGTGGTCCGCGCCACCGATGGAAATTTATGAACGAGCACGGAAACGGTGGCATTCTCCGCTAGTCCGAGCGCCGCCTCGATGTTCTCTTGCAGCGACTGGCCCTCGAATTTCTTGACCGCTTTGCGCTTCTTGCTCAGCCACTTCGTCTTGTGTTTGAGCGCCTGCTTTTGCAGGTGGTCGAGCGCTTCATTGACCGCCGAAAGCATGTCGTCGGTCTGGGCCAATCCCACAATAGGACCGTTGGGCGGGTCGATCGTGATTTCGGCTTTGTGTTGGCGCTTTTCGACGGCCAGAACTACCTTGGTCTCGAATCGGTCGCCCAGAATCTTTCGGATTTTGTCGAGGCCGGTTTCAACTTCTTTGCGGATGGCGGGAGTAATTTTGTATTTTCGCGCGGTATATTCCACGTTCATTAAGCAGCCTCCAACAAGGTCAGAGGTGAGAGGTCAGATTGCAGAGATGAAAACCTTCACGCTCGCGGCGATTGGGTTCACCTCTGCAATCTGACCTCTGACCTCTGCAATTACTTTTTCACTCTTCTCTGATGCGTGCTCGGAATCTTCATATCTTCCCGATATTTCGCGACCGTTCGCCGCGTTACCTGGATGCCTTGCGATTGGAGAATGCGGGTGATCTGTTCGTCCGTCAACGGGCGGCTGGGATCTTCTTCTTCGATCAGCTTCTTCACGCGGCGTTTCAAAATCAGGAGCGAAGTGCCGCCGCCTTCGGGGCCTTGCACACTCTCCGAAAAGAAATACCGCAATTCGAATACGCCCTGCTGCGTGTGGACGTACTTATTGGCGACGGCGCGGCTGACGGTGGAAGGATGCACGCCGATCTCTTCGGCCACTTCCTTGATCATCATCGGCTTGAGCTGATCGATTCCGCGTTCGAGAAAATCCTGCTGGCGCGCCACGATCGAGTAGCAAACCTTGGTGATCGTCTGCTTGCGCTGTTCGATGTTCTTGATCAGCTGGATGGCGGACTTGTAGCGGTCTTTGACGTA
>Ga0326728_10017720_pt1 | contig 14192 bp, 13 predicted proteins | sample MB3enrmetagenome_FD_207602 | JGI IMG/M metagenome (GOLD analysis project Ga0326728, IMG submission 207602) | Lab enriched peat soil microbial communities from McLean, Ithaca, NY, United States - MB31MN | ecosystem: Environmental > Terrestrial > Soil > Wetlands > Peat | place: USA: New York...
CAGATTTCACGGCACGTTTTTCAACGTGAAGGTAAATGAGGTTAGTTTCGGTGCTCACGCCCTTTATTCGTGAGATGAGACGGGGATTAACGTGTTCAATTGCGTCGCGAACTGGATGATGAACGGTAATGACGTGAGGAGCGTTCGACAGTCGTCGCGGCGCGAATGAGTAACAGTTGCCGTTGATGTGGATGATGTCAAAAGGTTCGTCTTTTTCTGCGCGCCTTATCGTGTGCGGCAGCTTCAGCCAAAACTGCACCATAGGAAACCGCAGCGCGCTCGTCACGTGCACGGGTGCGATTTGCACGATACCCTCCATCGGTGGCTCATCGTTCTCGCGCCCTGCCCGTGGAGTAAAGACAACCATCTCGTGTCCGAGTTTCGCTAGCTCGATAACTACGTGTTCGGCGTACACCCCCGCCCCGCCCCTCGTAAAGGGCGGAAATTCAAACGTGACGAACGCAATTCGCATACGTCTCCTCCAATCGCCGTGCAACGGTCTTCCACGCCAGGTTCTCCTTGATGTATCGTTTGGCCAAGTCGACCATCCGCTTTGACTCGTCTGGACTCTCGACAACGCGGATCATGACGTCCGTCAGCTCGCTTACGGCTCCGTACTTGACGACGTAGCCCAGATCAGCGCTTCGTACAAATTCACCGCAGCCGCAATCATCACTCACAATGACCGGAGTGCCACAGAGCAAAGCCTCAAAAGGTACTAGCCCAAAGACTTCGTAGAACCCAGAGTATACGACGACTGTGGCATCAACATACGCCGCTCGTGGGTCATCGACGAATCCAATGAAGAGCACACGCTCTTCTAGGCCAAGAGCCCGAACCATATTGCGCGCACGCCCCCCATACCCCGCGTCGGGACCAGCAAGGACCAAAACCGAATCAGGCGCTCGGTTCGCCACGGCGCTAGAGGACTTGAGTAAGAAGTCGATCCCTTTTCGTAGGTGGAGGCGACCCGAATACAAGGTGATGAATCGGTATCTTCCAGCTTCGCCGATAACAAAAGGGGAGTACTCAAGCGTGAAAAATGCGATCCTCACGCAAGCTCCGGCTTCGTTCCAGCGATTCGCACGCGAATTATTTCAACATTCTGTTGCATCTTCGCACTACTTCTTTGTCTTCGAAAAGGACAAGCACATAGGGAATCTTTTTTTGAACTTCTTTTGTATCTTGGTGTTTCACGAGGCAACTGCAATTCGCCTCTTACTTCTTTCTTAACACTCTTTGAAGACAATAGCCGCACCTCCGATGATGAACGGTAGATACTCAAAGCTGACGAACGCAACCCTCATGTGCTCCCCCTCCCTTTCGAGCGATTAGTCCAGAGTGAGGTCGGTTCGACGTATTGCTTGGCTTTCATGTATCCTTTTCACTCTCTTTGGGGTTATTGACGATATGCGTCGCCTTTGTGCGTGATGACCGATACTGCAATGTTCAACACCTAGTACCATTCGCTTTCTCGGCGATACACTCCCGCCAACAATTCGCATGCGTTGCCCTCTTCGGAATCGCCCAGCCGAATGCTTGTGGTCAGTCGACGCAGCTTTCATAAACTTCTTCAAATTTCGTTGCAACCTTCTCCCACGGCAGATGCTCTCTTATGTATTTGGCCCCGCGATCCACCATCTCTTTTCCTTGTGCTGGATTTTCAATCAACGCTTTCATGGCTTCCTTCAACCCCGTCACATCGCCGTGCCCTACAAAATATCCGCAGTTCGCGTCCTTAATGACTTCACCACACTCATCAGTGACGATGATTGGAGTGCCACAGAGTATAGCCTCTAGCGGTGTCAGACCAACTCCCCCCATATAGCGTACTGGATGCACGAACATTACCGCATCAGCGTACGCAGCTTTCTTGCAGCTTTCTGACAAGAATCCAGTGAACCTTACGCTGGCCTCGATGCCCATTTTCTTTACTAGCCTACGCAGCTTAGGCTCCGCCCCGTGATTTCTCCCAGCGATTACGAGCGTAAGCCCATCGGCTTCTTCAATTAGCTCAGCAAACGCCTGTATAGCAACTTCGATGCCCTTGAACTCAACAAGGCGACCGAGATAGAGGATCATCTTCTCGTCGACACCGAACTTTCTCTTGAAGCTGTCATTTTTTGAGACATTCTCAAATCCAGTGATGTCCATTCCGTTGTAGATGACGGAAATCTTCTCCGGATTCGCCTTCATCTCTCTGTAGTGCCCTCGCTCTTCATTTGAGACCGCTATTAATCTCGCCGCATTGTCTATGATCCGGTGTCCATATAGCATATCAAATGCCCGCTTAGAGCGCTTAAGCCGAATGCCCCTTGAGATGGTTCCGTGTCCGTGCACAACGTAAGGGACGTCGTATTTTTGCGCATAGTAGTATGCCGCCACGCTTTGGAAGGTGCGGAAATCGTGCAAGTGGATGACGTCAAAATCAGTGATGGTCCGTTTGAGGTACGGTGCCATTTCAGGAGTCACTGCGAACGTCTTGTAACGTGCAATGCTTGGGAATAGGCGCACGGCAATCCCGTCTACAGCCACTGAAGCCTGCACATCGACCTCTGGCGCAGCGAGATACGTACTTGCATAAACGGACACTTCGTGTCCTTTTTTTACGAGTTCCTTGCCGAGGTTGTAGGCTACGTTGATAGAGCCCCCCCCTGCATCCAGCGGAGATGTGGGGAATCGTTGGCATATTTGTAATAGTCTCATAATGGTTCGGTTCTTCTCGGTTTTCGCACGGCTCAAGTTCGGCTATTTATCGAGCGGAAACTGGAGCATAGTCAGCTGACTCCCCCTGTGAAATACGTGTGAGACTCTTCTCGCTCCTTGAAAAACTGAAACTGCTCGACATTGCCGTAAACGTCGGAATGGATATTGACAAGTGCAGTAAAAGGGAAAATTCGATTGTTTTTGCCAACTATCAGTTGCTGGAGCCGTCGACTCTCGATAGACTGCAATGTCTTGTACCTTCTGTTACAGGCGCATGCACCGTCGGCCCAAGCTCCAAAAAGCCCGGTTCTGCACCGAATCAACGGAAATATGAAGTTGTTAAATCCTGTCGTCACAATTTCGCCCCGCGCATCGGCGTAGATGTTGTAGCGCCATCCTCTCCGATGAGTTCAATAAGCCCATATTCTGGAAAAACGTACTGTTCCTTGTACATCTCGCTTCGCCTGCGAGCGCACCCATTTCTGATTGACCGTACCAGCTGAAGACTCTGCAGCGGAAAACTTGCTTTAGCAATCCCCTTGCCGCGGATAAATGTTCTCGGAGCGGCATAGGATGACCTTTAGCGTTGCAAATGGTTTAATCATGTGCCTTCGCACGAAATTAGCTATTATGATTATTGTCGAATAGTAGGCCCGCACGAATTTCGGCTTGAATGCTCTTATGCGTGCGATATACTTTGGCAGGCTTACGTCATTCACGTGGTAAGAATAAAGGATCAGCCAGCGACCGAAAAAAGCCGGGGCTTTCAACATTGTCGAATCTGCAAAACTCATTTTTGACCCAGCGCCTCGCGATATTTCTCGTTGTACCTGGCGACGATCATCTCCATTATCCGGACCACTTCCCTGCCTTCCTCGGCTGTCACCGGTGGTTGCGAACCGTTTAAGAGGCTGCCTACAAACCGTTCAATCACGACGTTGGTACCGATCTGTTTCCTACTTAGTGCTGCCTTGAGCGCGTTTGACGCGACGCCTCCTACCTCCTGAAACACGGTACTCAAAGCCGAGCTCGCGATAGGCATATAGCGTAGCTCCTTAAGATTCTGACGAATCACAAGCATGCGCTCCGTGTCGATGCGCAGCATGGCCTTGGTCCCGATGATGTCAGTGAGGTTCGCCCAGTAATTGCCAGTATACGAGAGACTGACTGAACTGAGGCCGTTTTCTCCTTCAAGCTCTATGCGAAACTCATCAAACGGCGCCCACGGATGCTTCAAAACGTTCTTTGCGTAGATGTCCGCAGCGCTGATGTTCCTCAGGAACGCCATTGACATGTACGCGATGTGCGGCCCGGTTTCCCCGATGATTCCTCCAGGAAGCTTATGGTACCAATGGTCCTTGATGTCGATAAATTCTTGTCTCGGTGAAGCGAGGAGCAGTCGCATGCCGGTGAACTCGCCGATCGCCCCACTCGCAACGAGCTCTTTGGCCTTTACAAACGGCGGATGAAACACCTGATTGTGGATCGTGCACACCAGCACGCCGTGCTTCTTCGACGCGTCGATCATAGCATCGCAGTCGGCCGTTTTGAGCGCCATTGGCTTTTCCATGATGACGTTGCACCCGTTCTCAATCGCCTCTACTGCTATTAGGGCGTGGATCTGGGGCGGCACGCAGATATCAACCGCATCTAAGTTCTCCTTGGAAAACATCTCTGACGTGCTCGTGTATGCCTCTGGTACGTTGAACTCGCGTGCCGTTTCTTGAGCGAGGCTTTCGCTGAGGTCACAGACGGCGCACAGATCGACTTTGCGATTCATCTTCTTAAACGCAGGAATGTGCCTCACTTTGGCGATAAACCCGCATCCGATTACGGCAACTTTGACTTTTTCCAATCGCATCGTCTCTCTGGATTCGCTACTCGACCGAGGCTCAATTCCCAGCGTTGCTCACAAAACCAACCAGAATCACGTTATGAACCCACCCCTCTGATTAGCGGCCGTTTGCCTGCACGCATTCGAACAGCACGTTGTCAAACGCGTCCACAACATTACCCCACACATTGTTTTGGATGAATTTCCGCCCTTTTTCTCCCTGAGCTCCAATTGCATTCGTTGCGATCAGTTGCAGTTATACGTCTTCCGCCCTGTAGACGTACACCAAGAGTATGTTCCCGATGCGTCGCTTATGATGTGTTATCCTCTTGCAAAAAGCAGTGATTGATAGGGAGGAACAGAATTGCAGCAAACTGCCGCCATACGTCGTACTTTTGCACAAGCCCTATTCAGTTGCGGGTGTGTTCACCTTGTCGACTGCATTCCTCGCTTTCTTCACCCTTCCGTAGTACCTCCCGTTTAATGAGCTAAAGTACTAGAGTGCCGCTGCTTACAGACTTGAGAGACTTCCAGTCCTAGTTGATCGGTCATGGACCCCATCTCCACGTGGGTGCGCGCAATCGAGCAGAACTTCTTCAAATTGATCGACAACAGTACCCCAATCATTATCGCGAACAAATTGCCTCGCTTTTTCCCCGTGCGCCTTAATCGTGCCCGCCTTGATTAGTTCCATGGCCTTGCCCAACGCGTCTTCCGGCCGATCGACGTACAGCACGCCGTTATCGGTACCAAACTCCTTCATAACGCCGGGCAATCTCGTCGCAATCACGGGTTTCCCCATCGCCATGTATTCGTACATCTTTATCGGGACGATGTCGCGCATGATCTCGTTGTTGTAGGCCGGCAGCAAGCACACGTCAGAGGCAGCTATGAATTTGGGGACTCTTTTATACGGCTGTTTCCCTGCCAGCGTCACGCAGTTCTCAAGGCCGAGATCCACACGCAAGCGCTGAAGCTCCTCGAACGCATCCCCGTCGCCCACAATCAACAGTTTTACGCCTGAATCCTCGCGCCCGAGTTTCGCCAATTCAGCCAGAACCTCTTTCAGCCCTGAGAAGTGGTAGAGCCACCCCATAAAGAAGAGCACCTTGTCCTCCTCGGCGATTCCATACCGCTGTCGAACTATTCGGTCATCAACGTGTGGCCCGAACTGTTCGTGATCGATGCCCGCCCGTATCACGCAGGTCTTGTCCGGACGGGCCCCCATCCGTATCGCGTGCTCTCTCAATCCCTCATTGATCACGACCACTCTGTCTGCATCTTGAAAAATCCTCTGTTCGATGAGCTTTCCGATCGGCTGAATCAGCCTCGAAGAAACCATCTCGGAGTTCGGTTCGAGGACTTGAAACACAAAGGGGATGCCCGCCTTCTTAGCTGCCCTCAGTGCCAAGTAGTTAGCCAGGATGTACATCCCGATGACCACGTCGGGGGGCGATTCCCTGAGCTCGGCAGAAATCGCACGGCTATACGTGACTAGCATGGATAGATAGTCCAAGAAAGGCAGTCTCAAGATGCCGGGACGAATGACCGTGACGTGAGCATCGGGCACTACCTTTGACACGCCGCGAAATACCTGTTTTTTCGAGAAGGGTGTCCGCTTGCCAGTGCCATCGGTTGGCCAGAGGAGGTCATAGTCGATAACCGTTAGGTCGTGCCCTCTCACGCAGAGTCGCTCTCCAACGTGATGGTGCTGGTGGATGTTTCGAGCCAGCCAGTCAGTGTCTTGCACGAGCAGGATTTTCATTCTTCAACGCTCCTCTGACACGTATCCCGTGAACCGCGCATCTCAGTGTTAGTTTCGACGTGCGTTTGACCGACGTTATCGTACACGTGTTTCAAGCGTCGCTTCCACAAAAACAGACCGATTTTAAAGCCGTCCCTCAGTGACGACAGCTTCGGTCGATCCGTTCGAGCGCGGTAGGTGATCGGGATTTCTGTGATGCTCAACCCTTTCCGCACGCACTCGGCGAACATTTCAGCTTCAATTTCAAAGCCGCGCGCTGCGAGCTCCAAGCGTCGAATCGCATCGCTGCGGTACGCCCAGAAACCCGTGCACACGTCGCTGATGTGCGTACCAAACAGCGCCCACGCGAGGAGCGAGAGGAGGACGTTCCCCACGACGTTCAGTCTGGTCATGGCCCCCGGCTCTATCGTACCCTTGAGTCGCGATCCGATGACGACGTCGTGCGTCTGGAGCAGGCGGGTCATCTCCGTCGCCAGTTCGATCGGGTACGTATCGTCCCCGTCAACCATAATCGCATAGTCGGCAGAGATGGACTTGAATGCCGTTTGAATGGCCGAACCCTTTCCCTGCCGCTCTTCGAGTATGATCGTAGCACCCTTTTCGACAGCGATCTCCCTGGTGTTGTCAGTGGATTGCCCGTCGATCACGTACACGGCAGTTTTGAGCCCGCTCTTCAAGAGGTCGACAGCGGGCACGCCGTCGATGACCTTGCCGATTGAACGTCCCTCGTTTAGCGTCGGAATAATGACAGCTACCGTCGCCATAGCCTGGCCTGATCGTACGAGATCGTCGTTAGCATCGGCGATTCCCCCCTTTGATCTTCGCGCAGGCGCTCAATTCAGCAGCGTTAACTGCTCCATCCCTCAAACGGCACTTATTAATGGGTTGTTGTTACTTAAGGATGTTGTCTAAAGGTCTCAATATTGCCAAATGGTATAAATATAGCAAAAACCTTAGTTAGTATCCCAAGCACGGGCGCGCGCTTTACCAGATGCTGAAATGCGCTCTGCCGCATACGCTATGGCTTCGGTTCTGAGAGTTGTCTCAGTTTTAGGTATCAGAAGAGCGGAACTTCGCCTCGGTATCGCGACTCGCTGTTAATATTGTCAAGCGCCCTACGTAACGCGTCACGACCTACAGGCGGTTTCGCGGCTTAGGGCCCATTACTTCATTCCTTTGCCCGGCGTGCGAAAACGAGACCCCAGCTCCGGCGCTTACCGCGGTACGGAAAAGACGCGGCCCATTGGCACGCGACGGGAAGCTTTTTTGACGGCGGGTGCCCAAGCTCGAGCACCGCAAGAAAAGAGCTACTGATGGAGCAACTGCAAAATCCTCGCGAAAAAAGCAAAATCGCCTAATAGGCGACCTCGCCCTGGCGACGAACAGAACTGCGGGAGAAGATTGCCCTTTCCGCTCTTTGGTTCTACTACGGCAGACGACATAGCCACGTCACCACGCGTCGAAAGTCGATTACCGCTGAGTCCTGTCGAAACCCTTCAACCGCACGTACCGCCAGTATGTCGACCGTAGCAGCTAGAATGCTCCAAACCACTGCATTAACGCCCTCCCACGATAGGAACGACTGTCGAATAGCACAATGGAGAGAAAAGCTGCTGCTTCACTACTGGTAGTTTACCGGCAAACACACTGAATAGAGTCTATGGCGCCAATCATCCGCGTCACGGTGCTGTCGAAGATTTCCTTGCTTGCAAAAGTTCATTGCATGGCAGCACACACTAAGTCAGCGCGAGCGGCGCGGTTTTCCAACGCGCCACATTGCTTATGCTAGTATCTAGCTGCTTTTTATCGACGGGTCCTTCGTCTGTTTTAAAAAGACGACGAATAAAGCGCTCATATGAAGCGACAGAGCGATCAAATAAGCCCGCAACCGTAAGCAAAATCATTCCCGGCGACGCTCGAACAAATGCAGCAATCAACCCTCATTAAATGGTATTTGAGGTCTCGGCAGATACGTGCCATCCTCTTCTGCGTCCATTTCTCGCTCACCGTAGTTAATAGAGACGGAAAAACTGCGTCAACGCATTCCTCACACATTCTGAGGACCCATATCCTTAGACGCGATCGCTACAATCTGTCTCCTTTCACGATCACGGGTAAACAAACCAAAACCGATCTGGCAGCTATGCCTAAAGTAACTGGTTTACGATCGCCATCTTGCCACGAAGCCACAAAAAAAAGGGCATAATGCCCCGACTTCGCGGGAGGGTGCATGCGCCATCAATCTTCCCAATAATCACGTTCGCGAGGCCGCTCGATGTCACAAGGAATCGGGCGCTTATCCTGACTGCTTCAGTGTCAGAGCTCATTCAGTTGAGTACCATACTAATCTTCTTTGTGGCGCTCGCAGAGGAGCTCTTTCGTGGCATCCTCCAGCCGCAGCTCTTTGAGCGCAGCAGTGCGGTCGTAGGAATCCCCATCATGAGCGTGATCTTCGGTGCGATGCACGCAGGCTACGCCAACGGCTACGAGCTGCTTTTTGTCACCGTGGCCGGCGTCTTCTTGGGCGTCGCTCTCTACAAAACGAGAAATTTGACGTTAGTCGTAACGATCCACGCCGTGAGCAGCATCATCCTCTTTGGCGTGCTCGGCTTCTTTATAAATTGACCGGAATTGTTCTCAAGGTGAGTGCCCTCGCTCTTAGAGGAAGTGGGGTATACTGAACGCAATAAGGGCGCAAAACGTCACGATGAGGGGCAATAAGATGACCCGCAAGACTCCCGCTGTTCTTGCGTTCCAAGAGTCGCGCTCAGACATCACCGCATTTAAAGCAAGCAAGAAGATAAGCGCGCCTATTGCAATGGCGGCGCCGGTAACGATAGTAGTGAGCGTGACCGCTGACGATGTCGTCGACGTCAGACTACTCATACTTGCGCTGCTCGAAGCTAACAGCGACGTAAGGGACATAACACGTACCATACGTCCTTATTTGTATAAACGCCTTGCGCTATACGGTCAACATGCATCGTATCGCCATTATGGCCATTCCACGCCGTGAACAACATCGTCCTCTTTGGCGTGCTCGGCTTCTTTATGGATTGACCAGAATTGCTCTCAAGGTGAGTGCCCTCGCTCTTAGAGGAAGTGGGGTATACTGAACGCAATAAGGGCGCAAAACGTCACGATGAGGGGCAATAAGATGACCCGCAAGACTCCCGCTGTTCTTGCGTTCCAAGAGTCGCGCTCAGACATCACCGCATTTAAAGCAAGCAAGAAGATAAGCGCGCCTATTGCAATGGCGGCGCCGGTAACGATAGTAGTGAGCGTGACCGCTGACGATGTCGTCGACGTCAGACTACTCATACTTGCGCTGCTCGAAGCTAACAGCGACGTAAGGGACATAACACGTACCATACGTCCTTATTTGTATAAACGCCTTGCGCTATACGGTCAACATGCATCGTATCGCCATTATGGCCATTCCACGCCGTGAACAACATCGTCCTCTTTGGCGTGCTCGGCTTCTTTATGGATTGACCAGAATTGCTCTCAAGGTGAGTGCCCTCGCTCTTAGAGGAAGTGGGGTATACTGAACGCAATAAGGGCGCAAAACGTCACGATGAGGGGCAATAAGATGATCCGCAAGGCTCCCGCTGTTCTTGCGTTCCAAGAGTCGTGCTCAGACATCACCCCATTTAAAGCAAGCAAGAAGAGAAGCGCGCCTATTGCAATGACGGCGCCGGTAACGATAGTAGTGAGCGTGATCGCTGAAGATGTCGTCGACGTCAGACTACTCATGTTTGAGCTGCTCGTAGTAAACATCGTAATTAGCGACATAACACGTACCATACGTGCTTATTAGTATAAACATCTTGCGCTATTCAGTCAACATGTATCTAATTTTAAATTATTGTAATTTTTAAGATACTATTGTCATAATTCTCCAATTTTGCGCCAAGCAACCCGAAATCCAAGAGATCAAATGAAGGAAGGAAGACTTTCGTTTGCCGCCGTGTAGCCGTGCGGGACTACAGGGGTCAAAGTGGCGGCGTCAGACGTGGCGGTTCGCGGATCGGGACTCATAACGGGCACAGGATTTCTGGAGCTGCACGCCAACCACGCCCAGACGGCGCAATCGACGATTTCGCGGTAAGCAATACAACGACGCATAGCACAAAACTAAGCCAGCGATTACCGCACGGCCACCTATAGCGTGCACCACTTCATCGCAGTACAGTCACTGTTGTTTAATAGGATGATGGCGAACCCGATGACGCAAATGACGACAAATATGGCGATGTTCTCTCTCCACATATAGTGATCACAGAGGGCTTCGTCAGTTTGACGAGCACGAGGAATTGAATGAAAATGAGTATGAGAAAGATCTCGAGCGCGTTGACGTTGAATACGACCACGAGAGCGATGGTGACAAGCGTGAATGCTATAGCGGTACACGAGACGCTGCATCTCGGTGATAATCACGCTGTTCAACAGGGAGAGCTATTTATCAAAAAACGTCAAAACTAGATATAAAATGCGTCTGATATGCTCGTTACCCCTATGCCTCGAGAGGCTCACTAGATGAGCGTGCTGAATGACGGCGGACAAGGAGAACTCAACTTTTTGATAGGTCCCCGATGAGGCGATGGAGCGACGATTCTTCTCGGGAAGCAAATAGACACGCAAATGTAGTGACGTTTCTGTTGTGGCGCTGAGACGAGACGAGTTTACGCTGACGGCGATAGAAAGATGAGCTCAATATCGCCAATAAAAATGTCCTCAAAAAAGAGCGTTCGACGTCAACGGATTTTTCAAGTTTTATCAAGCAATGGTTTAAAGATCTCCCTGTCGTTTGAATTATAGTGGTCCCAAAACGAGCGGATAAACTCAGCTTCTGCCGTTTTGTTTAATCTGTTGAAGTTAAAAAGCCAATGATACTGTTTATTCGGTTATTTCTCCAGTTGGATTCTGTGCTATTATTTTCGAATGAAAAATCAATCGGTGATTCGTTTATACATAGATTACGTCGACTTGCCCTCGGACTCGTCTCTGCTCACGTTGAGCATCTCGCCAACCAAGAACCGGATAAGGAGCTGTCCGCGGAGTGTCAGAATTGAAACCGTATCGAGGTGAGCCCTTAGACACACTACCCATATGCAAAAAAAGAGAAAATAGAAAGTAGCCACCACATATAGTGGCTACGTCAAACTAAGGCGTACCACCGCTTCGGGGCTTATGAGTGTTCCCGCCAGAGGCCAGGAACTTACCAGTGCTTCTGCCAGAGACCGTGGGTTGGCAAGCGCCAATCCGCGGTTACGATGCTCTGGGCTGGCATGCGCCAATCCGCGGTTAAGACGCTCTGCGCGGGCTTATTCTGCGGGGTGTAGCCGGTGTCGCCGGCACCTCCCGCCTTTGGATCGGGGGACCACGCCCACCAGAACATCCCCGCAAACCACGGCTTGTTGGCAAATACCTGCAAGGCTGCCTTATAGCAGTTGGCCTGCCCCTGTGCATTGTAAGCTCCTCTTTCATTGCTCGCGGTGTAGTCAATGCTTCGATATCCAATCTCGGTGAATATCACCGGTTTGTTTATAGTCGCCTGCCACGTCTCGATGTCGTGCGTCCAGTTGTGCGTTCCCTCGTTATCGACGTAGTGCGACCACCCGCAAACAAGGTCAGCCACCGAAGGCGTCTTCGCGTTGCTCAGCTGGAAGTACGCGTCGATTCCCGCGTAGTCGAGCAACCCCCAGAAAGGAACATGCATATACGACTGCTCCCAGTTGCTGGGCGCGTAAGTGAGCGGCCCGTGGTAGATTGCTCGCACCCCGCGTATTATAGTGCGCCAGTTCGAGTAGTAGGTGCTCGTGTCAAGTTTGCCGAGTTCGCAGCCCACGCAGAACAATTCCACGTGGTTTTTTTGTGCAATCCGTGCATAGTGGTTGATAAACGTCGCGTAACTCGCAAACCACGCGGCAGGATTTGTTGGGGCGAGGTCACCTGGGCCCTGACCGTCTTCGCAATTCAACTGCGGTTTGAGCATGACGCCCATCCCCCGAGCGTGGATGTCGTTAATCGCATCAATCACCGAGGCGTCGGTGGGGGTGGAAGGGTCAGGAGAAATGGCGTTTGACGTATTGGAGGAGAGATACTGCGTAACGAGCACGGAGACGTAGTTGGCTCCCGTGCTCTTCAAGGCGTTGAGCGACGAGTTGGAACCGGCAGAAGCGTACTCGTTTGGTGCGTAAGAGTAGTAGGCAACCCCCTTGTACTTCAGGGCGGCCCCTTCAACCGGAGACGATGTTGCTGTGCCTATCGTCGCGTGTATCGTGACCACGCCGACGAACACGACGGTTAGCAGGAGAATGATTATTAAAGGAGTAACACGCTTGTAGACGTTCATTTCTAGCTACGATGTTGTTCTTTTTTCAAAGACGCGCTGTTCCACGAGAACCGAAAGTGGTGTCTCAGCACAAGCGCAGCAAGACGGAGATAGTGAAGTGCACGACGGGGAAAACCCCGTAAAATGAACACGCACCTAGGGTAACGCCGCGCTCAGCTATGGCATGCTTTGGTTGTTGCCTGCTGTCGCGTGAGGGACGATAAAGTTTTTCATTCGTCCTTATTTCTACCACCGCTAAACAGTGCGCCCAAAAACCGACCCTGGGCTTAGGCGGCGGCAATTGATATTGAACAAGCCGGGACCGCGGTTGTGCGCAGAGGTTGTGACATTGGTGCCGAAGTCGCTCGCACTGCGCTATGGGTCGTCCTCCCAGTCAGTCCCTTCGATTCCTTGCTCTCCTGACGAACGGGTCACCGCGAAGGAGCGGCTCGTGAAGCGCCTACATCGCGTTTTCGATTCCTGACGGCGTTGCACCAGCGAAGATTGTGTAAACGGCAACAAACCCCGCGATAGTGGTCAATGTCGCTCAGCTGAAATAGCGCAGCTTCAGTAAGCGACACATCCGCCAACAATCGCCTCTTCGAAGGTCTTGCAGAGCATACGAGATGAACGCCACCGTTTGCAACGCTCCATATCAGGTTTGAGTGATCTGCAGCGTTTCACGGCTTCGATCGCACATCTGAGGATACTCGCACGCAGGTGGCAGCGCGGCTCTCGACAGTTGATGTCGGCGTGCTCGCCGTGATCGTCGTGTGCACTACGAGCGTGCTGCGGCGCCTCTCTGGCGCGTCAGTGCTGCGGGCGGCTTCGGTAACGCGAGGCTTATCAACATCAGCATCAGCACGCCCGTCTCGACCAGCTGAACTATCAGTGGATCGGTCCGATCGGTCCGAGGTCAACAATACCATCTGATCGCTCTTCTTCGCTGGATAGCTCGGCGACGACTCGCATAGTTAATTGCCGGTATGCTAGTCGCTCCTTGTTAGAGTGGTACGCATTTCTGGCTAAGAAGGACTACCGCTTTCGCGCAAACGACGGTCACCGTACGCAAAGGACGTTCAATGCATCAACATCATACGCGGCCGAGCTAAGGAAGGGCGTGTACAGTCAAATGGGGTTTGAGGGTTTGCTAGCCGTTGTTGCACGAACTGCTGCTTTCTAACTTCTAGATCGGCGAGAACTGCACTCCGAAGAGCACAGCTGATGGCTCCCAAGAAATATGGCATTCTCTTCTTTATGACTATCGAGGCGCCCTTTCCGCGGATTGTCTTTCCGAATGAGATCCAGAGCCTAACTCGGAAGAACAAACGGTGCAGTAGCAGCGACAGTACCTTGGTGACGCTTTGAAGCACTCCGCGCGAGACAACCCGGCAGAGTAAGTTCCTGTGCTGACTGAAATAACGCCTATCGCGTTTTGGGAGGGCTCACCGTTTCTCCAGCCTAAATGCCCTCTACCGGGGACATCGCAGCTCATCCGCCAGGTGTGCGAGTAAACAGACCATCGACGACGCCCTCGCAAAACTTTTTCA
>Ga0326728_10017721_pt1 | contig 14191 bp, 8 predicted proteins | sample MB3enrmetagenome_FD_207602 | JGI IMG/M metagenome (GOLD analysis project Ga0326728, IMG submission 207602) | Lab enriched peat soil microbial communities from McLean, Ithaca, NY, United States - MB31MN | ecosystem: Environmental > Terrestrial > Soil > Wetlands > Peat | place: USA: New York...
AGTGGTCGGGTTATTACACCGCCAGCGTCTACGAAATGACGCACGAGCACGAGTACAACGCCATCCGCAGCACCGCGGCTTTGATCGACATCACCCCGCTTTTCAAATACCGCGTCAGCGGCCGCGACGCCAGCAAACTCGTCAATCGCGTCATCGCCCGCGACATCAACAAGGTCGCCATCGATCAGGTCATCTACTGCTGCTGGTGCGATCCCCACGGCAAGGTCATCGACGACGGCACCATCACGCGCCTCGGCGAAAACGACTACCGCTGGACCGCTGCCGATCCCAGCCTTCGCTGGTTCCGGCAGAATGCCCTCGGCCTGGATGTGCAGATTGAGGACATCTCCGAGAAAGTCGCGGCGCTCGCGCTGCAAGGCCCCACCTCCGGCAGACTGCTGCACGCCGTTGCGGACGCCGACATTGCCAAGCTGAAGTATTTTCGCGTCACGCACGGCAAAATTGCCGGCGTTCCCGTGGACATTTCGCGCACCGGCTACACCGGCGACCTGGGCTACGAGATCTGGGTCAACTGGAAAGACGCCGTCAAAGTGTTTGACGAATTGATGAACAAGGGCAAGCCTTTCGATATCCACGCCGCGGGCATGGTGGCCTTGGATATCGCGCGCATCGAAGCAGGCCTGATCCTGATCGAAGTGGACTATATCTCCAGCAAGCGCGCCCTGATCGAAGATCAGAAATACTCGCCGGGCGAAATCGGACTCGGCAAGCTGGTGGATTTGAAGAAGGAAAACTTCGTCGGGCGCGAAGCCCTGGCGCTGGAAGCGAAGAAGGGCGGGCCGGCGCGCCGGCTGGTGGGCCTGGAAATCAATTGGAGCGAGGTCGAAGCGCTCTACGAAAAAATCGGCATGGCGCCGCAAGTGCCTTCCACAGCGTCTCGCGTGGCCGTGCCGGTCTATCGCGGCGGGCGTCAGGTGGGCAAGGCCACGTCCACGACCTGGTCGCCCACGCTGAAGCGCATGATTGCGCTGGCTACCATAAGCCGGGAAAGCGCCACCCTGGGCCAAACACTAAGCATGGAATTGACGGTGGAAGCCTCGCGCAAAACGGTTTCCGCCAAGATCGTGCCTTTGCCCTTCTTCAATCCGCCGCGCAAGACCGCAGCGCTCGCACTTTAAGCTTGAATTCCGAAGTTGAAGAGGGATTTCTCCACTCCGGGACGGCAAAAAGCGCCGTCCCTCCGGTCGAAATGACAGGTTTCGGACCGCCTCCGTTCGTAGGAATCTCACGGGTTCAGCCGGTTGTACTTTTTCAGCACCGCGCGCAGTTGGTCGTGCGGCAGCGCGCTGACGTGATGGTTGTCGATCCCGGTCATGGTCTCGGCACCGACCACCGCGTTGACGATGGACTCTTCCGTCGCTTCCACTGTCGCCTCAAACAGCGGTGCGAGTAGATCGTTCGGCAACATCTTGACGTCCACCAGGTGGTCTGTCGCAGCGGCGCCGGGATTCGCCGTTGAAAACGCGATGAAAATGTCGCCCGAGCCGTTGTCGGAGATGCTGCCGTTCCGGCCCAGCCCGAGGGAAACGCGGCGCGCCAGGCGCTTAAGCTGGTGCGACATCAGCGGGGCGTCCGTCGCCACCACAACAATGATCGAGCCGCGCTCGGAAATCTCCGACGGTTGGTAAGCGTACGGATCCTCCGGCCATATCTCGCGGCCTATCGGGATGCCAGCCACGCGAAAATTCTGTCGCGACCCGTAATTGCATTGCACCAGCACGCCAACGGTGTAACCGCCTTCTTTAGCCGTCAACTTGCGCGAAGACGTGCCGATCCCGCCCTTGTAACCGCCGCAAATCATCCCCGTGCCGCCGCCAACATTTCCTTCCTCGATGGCGCCGCCATGCGCGGATTCAATGGCGTGAAACGCGTGCTCGGGTTTCACATGAAAGCCGTTGATGTCATTCAGCCAGCCGTCCCACGTTTCCGCAACCACCGGCAGCGACCACCAGTCATCGTCGGGTCCCACCTTGTGATGCGCGACAACCCATTGGATGACCGCGTCGCGCACCACCCCCACGCTGTGCGTGTTCGTGATCATCACCGGACCCACCAGAAAACCGGATTCTTCCACCCAGGTTGTGCCGGTCATTTCGCCATTCCCGTTCAGGGACCACCAGCCGGCAAAAACCGCGCCGTCAAACGAATCTTTCCCGCGCGGCAAAATTGCGGTGACGCCTGTGCGCACCGGCCCTTTGCCGACCTCCAGCTTCCCCTCGCCGGAAATCAGTGTGGTGTGGCCCACGGTTACGCCCGGCACGTCGGTGATGGCGTTAAATGGGCCGGGTGCTCCATCAAAGGGCACACCCAGATCGCGTGCGCGTGGTTTGGCTGCGTTTTTTTCCTGTGGACAAGACGGAATCGCGATAAGAACAGAGGCGAACAGCAAGGCCAGGAACGGCAGATGACGGCGCATGAAAGGCATCTCCCAAATAATCGAACGTAGGAATGATGATGAAGTCCCGCCAAAAAGAGTAGCGCGAGCCGCTCAAGCGGGAAAGACTTTTGCCAATGCGTGTTGCAATGCCTCCGCAATGAGCCGGCACTCTTCCGCCGTGATGATGAAGGGCGGCGCAAGCAGCACGTGGTCTCCGCGCGAGCCGTCCACGCAGCCCTGCGTGGGATAGGTAAGCACATTCTTTTCCAACGCAGCCTGGCGGATTTCTTCTGCAATGCCCGCTTCCTTGGGAAACGGCTCGCGCGTAGATTTGTTCTTTACGAATTCGACGCCCTGCAGCAGCCCCAAACCGCGCACCTGCCCGACGTGCGGGTGGCTTTCCAACACGGTGAGCACCCTGCGCAGTGTTTCGCCCGCCGGGGTCACGCGATCGAACAATTTGTGCGCTTCCAGATAGTCAAACACCGCATTCCCCGCGGCCATGGCCACCGGATGAGACTGGTATGTGAAGCCATGCATGAACGCCGCGGTGCCTTTCTCGTACGCTTCGACCACGTGCGGCGCCACAAGAATCGCGCCAAGCGGCGCGTAGCCGCTGGCGATGCCCTTCCCGGTAAGAATAATGTCTGGCTCGAGGCCCCAGTGCTGGCTCGCAAAGGGCTTACCCGTGCGGCCCATCCCGCTCATGACTTCGTCTGCGATCAGCAGGATGCCATGCTTGCGGCAAATTTCGGCAATGCGCGCGGTGTAGCCATCCACGGCGGCGGCGGCGCCAAGCGTTGCGCCGACAACAGGCTCAAAAATAAACGCGGCGACTGTGGAGGCGTCATTCGCTTGCAGAAATGCTTCCACATCGTTCGCGCAAGCGACTTGGCATTCCGGAAATGCCTTGTCGAACGGACAGTGGTAGCAGAAGCACGGCGCGACGTGGCCCCACTCCGGAATCATCGGCGCATACGGCGCCCGCCGCGCTATGTTGCCGCTGACGGACATCGCGCCGAGCGTGCTGCCGTGATAACTCTGCTTGCGGGAGATCACCCGGTAACGCGAGTTCTGCTTGCGTTCCAGAAAATATTGCCGCACCAGTTTGATCGCGGTTTCCGTGGCCTCCGAACCACCCGAAGTAAAATAAACCCGCCCGCCATCTTGGAAATTCCTTGGAGCAAGCGCCAGTACACGTGCCGCGAGTTTTTCGGCAGGCGCGGTGTGAAATTGCGAGGTGTGCGCGAAGGCGATATTGTTGGATTGTTCGGCCATGGCTCGGCCAATCTCCGGAACGCCGTGGCCGATGCTGACCACCGCAGCCTGCCCGGAAGCGTCCAGATAGCGGCGGCCGTCGGCGGCGATGATCCAACTGCCTTCGCCGCGCGCCGCCACCGGATACTGTTTTCGGAGATTGCGGGAAAATAGCGCGGAAGAGTGTGTGGCCGTGCTCATATAGTGATTGTAGCAAACCAGGCGGCGACTCCTGAAGGTGACCCCGCGGCACAGTCGTGTGATACTCTTTCGCGGGTTTGGAGGATTCCACTTGTTCACGCGATTCTGCCTTCGTTCGTTCATTATTTTTCTTGTGTTGGGTCTTGTCGCGATCAGCGGGAGTCACGCGCAGTCTACACAGGAGCCGGTGCAAATCGCCGTGGATTTGCGCGACGTTGCCAAGCACCTTTTCCACGCGCAACTCGTATTCCCTGCGAAGCCCGGGCCGCTCACTCTCGTCTATCCGAAGTGGATTCAGGGCGAGCATGCGCCGACAGGACCAATCGTTGATCTCACCGGCGTGAAAATGCGGGCCGCGGGACAGGAAGTGGCATGGCGCCGCGACGATGTGGACATGTACGCTTTTCATCTGGAAGTTCCGAGTGGCGCCAGCACACTGGAGGTGGCGTTGGACTATTTGTCGCCGGCGGACTCGAGCGGTTCGCGCGAGACTCCTTCCGCGACTGCGCAGATTGCGGTGCTGGACTGGTATCTCGTCACGCTCTATCCGCAGGGGCCGAAGACCGACGATCTGACCTATGTCGCGAGTTTGCGCCTGCCCCCGGGATGGAAATATGGCACGGCGCTGCCAGTGGCAAAGGAGGCATCGGACGCGGTGGAGTTCGCCCCCGCTTCCTTGACCACGCTGATCGATTCGCCGGTGATTGCCGGAGCCTATTTCCGCACCATTGATTTGGCGCCCGGACAGAAACCCGAACATTTCATCCACATCGCGGCAGATGGTCCCGCGGCGCTGGCTGTGAGCCCCGCGGAAGTGCAGCATATGCGCCAACTGGTGGCGGAGACGGGAGCGCTGTTCGGCGCGCGGCACTACCGCCGCTACGATTTTCTGCTCTCCTTAAGCGACGTCATGCCTCCCGATGGCGTGGAGCATCACGAATCCAGCGATGACCGCGCGCCCGAAGCGCTGTTCTTGGATCCCGAGGTCCTGGAAACGCAGACGGATCTGCTGGCGCATGAATTCACGCACTCCTGGAACGGCAAGTATCGCCGCCCCGCGGGCCTGGTTGCCTCCGATTATCAGACGCCTCTCAAAGGTGAGCTGCTTTGGGTCTATGAAGGGCTGACGCAATATCTCGGAGTGATGCTGGCGGCGCGCAGCGGCTTCTGGACGCCGGAACGGCTGCGCGAGTATCTCGCGGCCACCGCCGCGTATTTGAATGACTGGCCAGGACGCACCTGGCGAGATCTGCAGGACACGGCGATTTCCGCGCAGATCCTTTACGGCGCGCCGGTGGCGGGAGCTTCGCGGCGCCGCAGCATTGATTACTACGACGAGAGCACCCTGATTTGGCTGGAGGCCGATACGATTATCCGCCGGGAAACCCGAGGCAAGAAATCGCTCGATGATTTTTGCCGGAAATTTCATGGTGGCGAAAATACCGGGCCGAAAGTCGTGCCCTACACGTTCGAGGATGTCGTGGCGGGGATGAACGAGGTTGTGCCCTACGACTGGCGGGAATTTTTCACCGAGCGCCTCCGCTCACACGGGCCGGGCGCGCCCCTCGGCGGGCTGGAGAATTCTGGCTGGAAAGTGGTGTTTACGGATATTCCCAACGAGCACGAGAAGGCGGAAGAAATCGTCGCCCAAGTGGCCGGCTACGGCTTTTCACTGGGCTTTGACGTGCACGCACCCGGTGGTGATCAGGGCGACCGCATCATGGATGTGATTCCCGGCTCGCCGGCGGATCAGGCGGGGCTGGCGCCGGGGATGCATCTGGTGGCGGTGAACGGCCGGAAGTGGTCGCCGGAAGTTTTGCACGGCGCCATTCAACTGGCGAAAGACAATAAAGAACCCATCGAGTTGCTCGCCGAAAGCGCCGATTACTACAAGACCTACCGCATCGATTATCACGGCGGTGAGCGCAATCCGCACCTCGAAGCAATCAATGGAAAGAGCGACGTGCTGGGCGATATTGCGCGCATGAAGGCGGCTCCGGTCAGCCTATCGAAGACGTACTAGCCAATTTCACGTGGCAGGCCGTTTCCTCGGCTGTGCGCCTTGGATTCGCCGTGCAATCGTGACATCATGCAATGTTTTGGGAATTGCGGGGAAAATCGCCGTTGGGGTGGAGGAACAATGAGGAATCGCATAGTAAGGCGCAGTGGAATTCTGGCCATCGCGCTGGGCGTAGCTCTGGCCGTACATGCACAAGCGCAGGCACCGGTGCCGGCGAAACACGCAATCACCTTTGATGATCTGATTAAAATGCATCGCGTCGAAGGATCGCAGGTTTCGCGCGACGGCAAATGGGTGGCCTACGCGGTGTCCACGCCGGACATGGAGCTGAACCGCGGCGTCAGCAATATCTGGATCATCCCCGCAGCGGGCGGCGAAGCCATCCAAGTGACCCAGGGCGGCCGCGACACTTCTCCCTTATGGTCGCCCGATGGCAAGGCGCTGGCGTTTCTTTCCGCGCGCGACAGCAATTCCCAGGTCTATTTGCTTTCGATGGAGGGAGGCGAAGCGAAAAAGCTGACGCAGCTTTCGACGGGAGCCGATGTGTTCAAATGGGCGCCGGATGGAAAGAGCATCGCCTTCACATCGTCTGTTTATGTGGATTGCAAAGACGAAGCGTGCAACGCCAAGCGCGATGAAGAAAAGGAAAAGAGCAAAGTAAAGGCGCGCATTTACGACCACCTTCTCTACCGCCATTGGGATCACTGGTCCGAAGGCAAGCGCAGCCACCTTTTCGTCATGCCGGTTGACGGTAGCTCACCGGCGCGCGATCTCACGCCGGAAGCCGACTACGATATTCCGCCAGACGGGGAGCGAGGCGGCCCCGGCGACATCAATTTTTCACCGGACAGCAAGGAGATTTGCTACACGGCGGTAACGGACAAAGTGGAAGCCATCAGCACGAATGCCGATCTGTTCGTCGTGCCCGTCTCCGGTGGCGAAGCGAAGCGCATCACCTCCAATCCCGGGTTCGATGGCAATCCTGTGTATTCGCCGGATGGACGCTCGATCGCCTACCACGCGCAACTCACCGCGGGATACGAGTCCGACCGGTGGCGCATCATGCTGTACGACCGCCAGACAGGTAAAAGCACGGACCTTACGGCCGGATTCGACCGCAGCGCCAACGAATTGGCGTGGTCGCCCGACAGCAAGACTATCTACTTCACCGCGGAGAATGAGACGCAGCAGCCGATCTATGCCCTGGAGGCGCGCGCCGGCGCGGCACCGAAGAAGCTGCTCGATGGCTACAATGGCGCATTCTCCTTCAACGGCGACGCGACCGTTTTGGTGACGGAGCGGACCAGCCTGACATCACCGACGGAATTATTTATCGCCGCGGGCGATGGCAGCGGCCTGAAGCCATTGACGCATCACAACGATGCCATCCTCGCGCAGCTGGAAATGAATGCGCCGGAGAGCTTCTGGTTCGAAGGCGCGGAAGGAACGAAAGTGCAGGCGATGGTGGTGCGGCCGCCGAATTTTTCGCCCGCAAAGAAATACCCGATGCTGGTGCTGCTGCACGGCGGGCCGCAGACCATGTGGGATGACGCCTGGGGCTACCGCTGGAATGAGCAAGTCTTTTCGGCTCCGGGCTACGTGACGCTGATGATCAACCGCCGCGGCTCTACGGGCTTCGGGCAGAAATTCACTGATGAGATCACCAACGACTGGGGTGGGAAAGCATACGTTGACATCATGAAGGGAATCGACGCGACCATCGCGAAATATCCCTTCATTGACAAAACGCGCCTGGCCGCAGCGGGCGGCTCCTACGGCGGATACATGGCGGACTGGCTGGCAACACACACGGATCGCTTCAAGGCCATCGTGAGCCATGCCGGCGTGTACGACCAAACGTCCATGTATGCGACCGAAGAACTCTGGTTTGGTGAGCACGACATGCAAGGCACGCCGTGGACGGCGCCGGAGAATTACAAGAAGTGGTCGCCTTCCACCTACGCCGCGGAACTCGGCAAGTACAAGACGCCGACCCTGGTGGTGGCTGGCGAGCGCGATTACCGCGTGCCCTACACGCAGTCGCTAGAATTTTTCAGCGCGCTGCAACGCCAGGGCGTGCCGTCCAAGCTGTTAATTTTCCCGGATGAAGGACACTGGGTGCTGAAGCCGCAAAACAGCCAGCTCTGGTACAAGACATTCCTGGATTGGCTGGCGACGTACTTGAAGTAGCCGGGCCGGAACAGCGGGGAGCGAGGCTTCCTCCGCCCAGAGAGGGGCGCGCAAGTGAAGTCTGCGTATGCGCCCTACGCTAATTCAGGCCCGAAAAAGCGGATTCCTCGCTGCGCTCGGAATGACAATGCTTTTTTTTCGCATTGCCGAAATGGGGTCGAGCAGTGCTCGACCCCTACAAGAGCCAACTCAAGAGCACAGTCAGGAGTGACTGTGCCACAAACGCGGTTAGATCTCCGCGAGTTTCCGCAGCGTGCGCCGCAGAAACTGAAACAGGTGATACAAAAGGAAGAGCGATACGCCGAAGAGCACGCTCACCACGATGATGGCGGCCGTGGGATGCGCCGTGGCGAACCAGACCAGCCAGACCGCTAGTGCATCTTCTCCAAAACTGAGCGCCCAATTGCTGAGAGGTTCCGGACTCATGTTCACGGCCGCACGCGCGCTGGCCTTGGTGCCGTGGGAAGTGAGCGCGATGCCTCCCGCAAGCAGCGCCGCTCCCCAGCGCCAAGCGTCGGGGGCCGCTGCGGTCGCGCCGAACGCCAGAAGTGCCGCAGCGGGCGGCCGGATGAACGTGTGGACCGCCTGCCAGATCGAATCGATATAAGGAACCTTGTCCGCCAGGAATTCCAGCAGATAAAGGACCACTGCGATTCCCAGCACCACGGGATGGGCGAGGATGCGGAGGTGCTCGGGCAATTGAATAACGCCCAAGCGCTGGAGCAATCCCAACGTCGCGACGGTGGCGTAGAGATTCAGGCCGGAGGAGAAACCGGCGCCAAGGACCAGGCTAAGGGTTTCGAGAGGATTCATGGCCGCGCACGAGCGCTCGGATCAAGTTTCTGCGTTACATTTCAAGGTATCACGAAAGGGTCAGAGTGCCACGAAAGCGCAAGCTCATGGGCGGGCAGAGAGCGGCACACAAAGCAAACGCCCCGGCGGTGACCGGGGCGTTCGCGGAAGTGAAGCCGCTGCGACTGTTTTTACTGGCTTGGCAGCATGACGCGCGTCCAGCCGGTGGTGTTGACGTCGCGGAAGAGAGGTGTGCGCGGCGGCAACAGGCTCGGGTCCGAGAAGTCGGTATCGAAGTTGTAGCCACGACTCGGCGGGCTGTACACGGTTTTGCAGCATTTAAAGGTGCCGTTGGCCTGCCGGCTGTAGAACATCTGGACGATGGAACCCCTGTAATTGAGCGTCTGTCCGTTGTTAGCACCCCAGTCTTCGAGGAAGCGCAGGAAGTTGTGCACGCCGCCGTTGGTGCCGAAGTCCTGTGGGACCGTAGCGCTAGTAGCGCCGCCGGGCAGCGGAAACGTGCCCGAGACCCCTGCCAGGACGGCCATGCGGTAGTTCGTGGTAATGCCAGCGCGGTTTGATGTGCACTGTGATTGGTCACCGCAATAGGGTGTGCTGAAGGAATTGACATCATTCCAGTAGTTGGAAAGAAGGGTGACGGCGTCCGACGACACGGAAGAAGGCACGTAGGGGTCACCAATACCCTTGCCAGCCGAGTTCGCGTTGAAGTCACCCTGGACATAGACAGGATTTTCCGTGGCAATCGTCAAGCCACAATTGTCACCACTCGGGCATTTGCCCAAGGCAGTGAGATTGTTGCCGTTGATGATCTTGATGGCGCGGCGGAAGAACAGCGGCGGGTTTTCCCGCGGGGCGTTGGGGTTGGTCGCAACCATCATGGGCCAAATGTTGTCGGTGGTTGAGTAAGCCGGAACAGCCGCGCAGTTGTCGTTGGTGGTGAGAGCCGTACCGGAAAGGACCGAGAAAACGCCTAACGTGCCGGGGTTCGTGGTTAAGGAAGCGAGTGATGCTCCTTTGGCGTGGATGTACTTTTGGCTGGCGCCGTAGAAGTAGAACAACCCGGCGTCCGGTGTCCCGAGGTTTTCGTCTTCACCCGTATCCAAAGCGTCGTTGGGGCAGCCGGTGGCGGCATTGCCAGGGTTGACGTTGTCCGTCCAGCCGTATTCACCGGTCTCATTACCTGAGGAGGAAAGGGGAGGCCAAGTGACGATCGCTTGAACGGCAGGATCCGCGTAGTTTCCGCGACGGTCAGAGATATAGACGACAAAGTTGTTCGAGGAGTTGTTGGGATCCTTGGTGTTTGGGCCAGTAGTGGCGTTACCCCCGAGCGTGCCGGCAAACCAGTTGGCCAGGTTTTTGCCGTCGATCTCGATATAGGACATGGCGCCGTTCAGCGTCGGCAGGTTGTTTGTGGCGGACATGGAGGCCTCGCGAAGTTCGCCTTCGCGCGTATCAAAAAGGACGTTGGGCCAGAAGTCCTGAAATTGAGGAGTCCATCCCACGGCGAGCTTGCCCGTGGCTGGATCGACACCGCAAACTTGAGCGGCAGTGGCTTTCATTGGGAGATTGCCAACAGGGACGTTGCGCTGGCCCGTCGCAAAGGCGGTATTGGACGAGGGGTTGTCACGGACACGTTCCAGGCGAATGATGGCATTCGGATGAGGGTCCGGGCAGATGTGGGGTGAAGTGGGTGTAGAAGCGGCGCTCAACAGAGTAGCTCCACCCGCCCACAGCGGGACAGCCGCGGAGCCGTTCTGCATGCTCTGAGTGCCGACCTGAGCGGCAGGAAGCGATGGGGTGGGCCAAGTAGCAGGTGGTTCTGACGGCGCCATGCTTGCCGCCGTGCCAGGCCATTGCGGATTGAGTGTTGATCCATCCCAAGATTGCGGGACGGGGTCAATGTTGCGGCCTACATATCCGTACCCGAGGATCTCCGTGGTTACGTCCACCCAAGTGCCGCAACTAGTGGCGTTGCCGTAACTCGTTTGCTCTTCAATCTTGATGAACCCATGAATGACGGGATACCCATTCGGCACCCAATAGCCGTCCGTCGCAGTGTAGAGGCCTCCAGTTACGCCAGCCGCGCCGGAAGCAGCCAAAGGAAGCGCACCGGCGCCAGTGGTATTCTTGGCCACGTTGGCGAATATCGTCGACAACGGCGCGCCGGAGGCAGTCCAGTTGGCAACTGGCGTGGCGGGGTTGGCCATGGTGCTCAGGTCAAGCGGCGCCCCTGCGGTGACGCATGGCAGACTTGTGATGTCTGCAGCATTGTCCGAGAGCAGAATCCTCAAGCTGGCTTGATCGAAGTACCGCTCAGAGGTGATGGTCCTGGCCTCACCAGGCGCGGGGCGGCGATTCAGGTCCACAGTCTGCGTGGCCCCGTTCCCGAGAATGGCCACGGCAAGGTTTAGCTGTTTCGCACCCGTGGAATGGGCCTTATCCAGGCTACCCAGGCCGTCAATCAGGTTGTGATTGTAATCAGTCGGGCTGGGGCCCGTGGAGATCGTGGGCCAATTGGCATCCGCTGTGGCTGTCACTGGGTCCCAGCTTCCCTCGCTCATGGCCAGGGCCCGGCAGTTGGGGCAAGAGGTGCCTGCGGGTTTCGTGGTGACATTCACTGTTCCATCGTAAGTGCCCGCGGTGTGAAAGCCGTTCGAGAGTTCGGTGCGAATGATATCCCCGTACGCATCCGTTTTGTCGGCGAGAGTCAACGTGGACTGGCTCGCAAGGAAAAGGTTCCCGTTGGAGTGGGTACGCCCGCCAAAGGTGAAGGTGGGCCCGGCGAAGAAGCTGCAGTCTATGCCGCAAAAAACGCCGAACGAATAGGCAGGAATGCCCACCGTCTGCGTGGTGCGCGTCAGTTCCACTTCGCGGCCCGCCGTCGTCCGGGCATGGACCGTAAGAATGTAGTCAAGCGTAAAGGCAGTCAAACCTGCGTAAGGGCCGATCTTGACCGCGGAGGTGTTCGGGATCGGGTTTCCGTTGGAATCGTAAGTCGTGGTGGCGGGGTTCAGAGAGATCGTGTAGCCTGATGCACCAGAACCGTTCACGAACGATATCCCGGGGATGACGGGAGCAGCGGGACTGGTCGCCACGGCGTTGATCTGCGACATGGTCGGCGAATAGGTTTGGGCAAACAGGTTCCCGAGGTTAGCCGTCAACTGCTCCATGCCCGCTTCCGCGCCATAGAAGGCCGAAACGTCGGCGTTATTGGAACCCGCCAACTGCTGGTTGGAGATCAGCAAAATGCAGAAGCCCACCAGGAGGCTGGACATCAGGAACATCAGGAGGAGCACCGTGATCAGCGCAACCCCCGCTTCCTGATGTGAACTAGTAGTTTTACGATGACGCTTTGTTCGCATTGCCAGCTCCTCTTAAAAGTAGCGATCGACGTAGGCCATGCTGCGGAGGCTGACCTGCGTCATCAAATTATTCCGTGCATAAGCAGCGTGAGTGCCCTGCTGGAGGTTGTAACTGGACCGGGCCGCCAGATAGACATTGACCGAACGGATCTGCGATTCCGAATTGCCGGCGGGAACCGTGTTTTGGTTTGAAGGATTGGTGATGCCGTCCACGAAGTTGTAGCTAAACTGCAAATTCTCGAGGGTCTCGCCGACGGGCGACGCAGACTCAAAGTTAACCGCCCGGACCAGCCGGACCCACGGGGGACTGCTGGTGTTGTCCAGGTAGTAGCTAATCATCCAGATGCGGGTGGCCAGCGTGGACGGAAAACAAGCGTTCCCGCCACCGCAGGTGGCGGAGCTCTCCAGCTGCAGGATTGTGCCGCTGTTGTCCGAGAGGTTGCGCGCATTCAAGCCAAAGGGGTCACCCGAGGCAAAGGTCAAAGAATTGGCCGCAGTCGAGATGGCCGTGACGCAAACCAAGGTGTTGCCATTCGGATTCGACAATAGGATGAGGTCGCCGACCTGAACCGCGATGCCCGCTTGACTCAGATTGATGCAAGCGGGATCGAAGGTAACCACAAGAGTGGTGCCGGTCAGCACCACGGATCCTTTCGTGCATATCTGCGCGCCCACAGTCGAATAAACCGGAAGGTTGTTGAGCGGCGTGGTGTTGTCCTCATAGAGCATGGTGATTTCGTCGGTTACGCCACTGGGATCGGGATTGGAAGCGGTGCCGGCAGTAGCATCCGGGGCCGTCAGAGCAGGCCCAAAGGAGTTTCCAGGCTCTACGGCGGGCATAGTGGGGTTGCACGGGGGAAACGTAGTGAGCGGCGCGCCGACCGGGACGGGACGTTTAATCGCCGGAGTTGTTCCACAACCGGTAGTACCACTCGCGGTGAAGGGGATGGAGATGCCCCCAACTGGAATGCCGGCGCCCGCTTGCTGGAGATCCTGTTGAATGAGGTTTAATCCAGCACGCATATTGTCCGACATATCCGCCGATTGCACGACGATTTGATTGGAATAAGTGGCATTCTGGAAGACCAGGACCGCACCATATAGAAGGATTATGGTGACGGCCATGGCGATCAGCAATTCGATCAGGGTAAAGCCCGCGATTTTTTTCTTTGTCTGGAGTTTCATCGTAGGCCTCACGAAAAATCAGAGATATAGCTGACGAGCACGAATGAAGAGGACTGTCCCTCGAATGTCCAATTGATGGTAATGACGACTTTATTCAGGCCCGGCGTGGGAGGAACGGTAACCGCAGGAGTGATCTGAATCGTGCGCGTCATCCAAGGATTCAGATTGGCCTTGACGTCATCGGCAGTCCCGAAAACGCCGTCGGGGCCCGGGCCAAGCACGATAACGTCGGGATTGGTACAATCGTCGTCTTGCGTGCCAAACAGACCGTCGGGCCCAGAAGCGCAAAGCGGTTGCGCATTGTCCTTAAAAACCCCGCCGTTGCTCACGTTGGCAATTTGCGACCAGGTAAGGAGTTTGGTGTCGCGAGCGGTGAAGATCGTCTCCAGAGCCTCCTGCGCCTTTTGTTGCGCGATGTACTGAATCTGAGTCTGGTAGGAAGCCCTGAGACCCTGGGTGAAAACCGAAACGAGGGAGAGAACACCGAGTGAGAGGACAAGCATGGAAATCATGACCTCGAGCAGGGTGAAACCTCTTTGTGTTCGGACTCTGCGGCCTCTTTGCATGGTAGAACCCCCTATTCCGTCCACTGGGATGTTCCCGTTCCGCCGATGTAGCTATACGAGCGAACGCGGCCGGTGCCACCCAAGATGGTCACCGCGCGAGCCGTGGCGATCTGATTCGGAATTCCTATCAAGATCGTTCCGTTCAGCGTGTTGACATAGGTGCTATCTGTAAATTGGCCCTCAGTATTGAAGCCCATGA
>Ga0326728_10017722_pt1 | contig 14191 bp, 14 predicted proteins | sample MB3enrmetagenome_FD_207602 | JGI IMG/M metagenome (GOLD analysis project Ga0326728, IMG submission 207602) | Lab enriched peat soil microbial communities from McLean, Ithaca, NY, United States - MB31MN | ecosystem: Environmental > Terrestrial > Soil > Wetlands > Peat | place: USA: New York...
TCTGATCAGAAGGAGAAACGACTCTGGAGAAACAGACAAACGTGAATGAAAAGATTCGAGCGCCGGAAGTCAGGGTGATCGGGCACGACGGCCAGCAACTGGGTATCATCCCCATCAGGAAAGCATTGGAACTGGCCGCGATGGAGCATCTGGATCTCGTTGAAGTGGCCCCGAACGCTGCTCCGCCGGTTTGCAAGGTGATGGATTACGGGAAGTTCAAGTACCAGCAGAACAAGCGTTCCCAGGAGGCCAAGAAGAAACAGACCGTGATCCAGGTAAAAGAGGTAAAGATTCGCCCAAAGACCGACGAGCACGATCTTCAGGTGAAAATCCGCCATATAAAGCGTTTTCTCGCCCAGAAAGATAAGGCGAAAGTTACGATACTTTTCCGTGGCAGGGAAATCGCCTACGCAGACCAGGGGATGAAAGTGCTCGAACGGATAAGGGAAGAACTGAAGGACGAAATCCTGATTGAACAGCATCCTAAAATGGAAGGCCGTAACCTGATCATGATTGTGGCTCCGAGATCCTGAAAAAATCATCAAATCCACCTTAAATTGTTGACTCTTGATCGACTCCTAAATAAACTGTTCTTTTTGTGCCTTGACACTTAGTGGTTCACCTGGGTGTTTCCGGGTGGAAGCGAGTCTGTTTTTGTCTGGTCCGGCGGTTTTTGAGCTATGCCGCCAGGGCTTCTGAGTCAATGGAGGATATCCGTAATGCCCAAAATGAAAACCAATCGTGCCGCCGCCAAACGATTCAACAAGACCGGCACCGGTAAGATCGTCAGGGCCAAGGCTTTCAAGAGCCATATTCTGACCAAGAAAAGCCCGAAAAGAAAACGCTCTCTGCGCAGGGACACTGTAGTCAATGCCATTAACGTCAGGTCGCTCAAGCGGATGATGCCTTATCTGTAAACAATCTGTCAGCTTTTAGCGCTCCGCCGGCACGATGAGCGATGTTCGGCGGCTAAGAGTTCATATCAACAGGAGTTTCCGATGCCTAGAGTCAAAAAGGCGGTGAAGTCGCGTGCGAGGCGCAAAAAGATCCTCTCGGCGGCAAAGGGATATCGAGGGGGACGTGGCACTCTGCTTCGCACCGCGAAGGAAACCGTCGAACGCGCCCTGAAGTTTGCATACCGTGACAGAAAGCAGAAAAAACGCGACTTCAGAAGTCTGTGGATTATGCGCATCAATGCGGCGGCGCGGCAGAACGAGCTGAGCTACTCCAAATTCATGAACGGCTTGAAGAAGGCCAATATAACGCTCGACAGGAAAGCCCTGGCGAATCTTGCGGCTACAAACCCGGAAGCGTTCGCAGAGTTGGCCAAGATCGTAAAAGAAGCTGCATAGGAAATGAAAGAGGCTGTTGAGAACCTTACTGAGACGGCCTCCCGTGTCCTTGCCGGGCTGGAGGAAGACCCGAGGGCGCTCGATCAGGCGCGGGTTCGTTTTCTGGGAAGAAAAGGAGAGCTGGCCCAGCTTTTCAAGGAACTGGCGAAGGTCCCCGAGCAGGAGCGCCGGGAAGCCGGCAGGTTGCTCAATGAGGCAAAAGCGCGCCTGGAGGAGATTTTCGCGCAAGCGGCTCAGAGGAGCCGTGATTTCGATGCCGCCAGGCGTGAATCCATCGATGTAACGGTTCCCGGCAGGCTGCCGCTCACCGGTCGCCTGCATCCGATCACCCAGACTGCGATGGAAGTTTGCCGCATTTTCAATTGGCTTGGGTTCGAGGCGGTCGAGGGCCCCGAGATCGAGCTTGACTACTACAATTTCGAAGCCCTGAACCTCCCCAAAGACCATCCGGCCAGGGATATGCAAGACACTTTCTACATCTCGGAAGACGTGGTGCTGAGAACGCACACCTCGCCGCTCCAGGTCCGGGTGATGGAGAAACGAAAGCCGCCGGTCCAGGTAATAGCCTTCGGCAGGACCTACCGCCGCGATTCCGACGTTACGCATACGCCAATGTTTCACCAGGTGGAAGGGCTAATGGTGGGCAAGCACGTATCCTTTGGAGATTTAAAAGGCACCCTGTCCTCCTTTGTCCATCAGATGTTCGGTCTCGAGGTCGCCCTTCGTTTCCGGCCCAGTTTTTTCCCCTTCACCGAACCGAGCGCCGAGGTGGACATCGAGTGCGTCATGTGCCGGGGCAAGGGCTGCCGAGTGTGCAAGGGCACCGGGTGGCTCGAGATTTTGGGGTCGGGAATGGTTGACCCGGAGGTCTACAAGCACGTCGGCTACGATCCGGAGGAAGTGACCGGTTTTGCTTTCGGTCTTGGAATTGAGCGGATCGCAATGCTCAAATTCGGAATAGACGACCTGCGGCTGTTTTTTGAAAACGACCTGCGTTTTCTCGAGCAGTTCTGAAGGCAGGGATCAATAGTGGATGAAATCCGCCAGAAGATCCGGGAATTTCTAACGGATGTTCCAAAAGAATTCGAGACTCGCGGCAATGGTGCCTGGACTACAGAGATCAAAAACGAGTTCGTCCGGCTGGGGCATAGCAAGAGATACACAGTCTGCGCGAACAGGTGCCAAGCAGACGATCACGAATGGCTTTATGACCTGATGTGGCTCGAAACGGAAACTGTCGCTGGCAACGATCTGGTTAGGGGAGCGGTGTTAGCAATGGAGATCGAGTGGGGAGGATGGGAAGATATCCTTTACGATTTTGAGAAGCTATTGGTGGCTAATACCAAATACAAGGTGATGATTTTCCAAGAATATCAAGAAGATAATGTAAAGACAGTAGCCGACAAACTAATAGAACGCATACAAAGGTTCACAAATCCCATCCCGCAGGAACGATATCTCTTCATCGCCTATGACAGACAAGCACATAGGTTTTCTTTGAGGAATTTCCCAGAGGCACAAGCTGAAATGCTGTAGCAGAGCTGATTTGAGTCCGGGGGGAATATTGCAGTTCCGGGCGAGTGAGTCTGAAGTCCACCTTTTTTAAAGGGGGAATGAAGAGAGGGATTTTCTATTTATCACACGAGTGATCGAGGTCATGATCCCGCACTTCGACCCTGCAGCCAACACAAAACCCCTTGTCCTTTTTATGAAAGGGCGGAAGTCAAAGCAGCGTCACCAAAGTTACACCTCATGCAGGGCGGAGTTCTTCGCCGCCCCGCCGCCACCCCGGCGTAGGCCGGGGTCAGCGGCGAGTCAGGTAACGGCAATCCTGGCCGCGGCGGCTCGCCGCAAGGAATGATCCATGTTGATAAGTTTGAAGTGGCTCTCGGACTATGTTGACTGCCCGCTTTCCGCGGAGCGGATCGCGGAGGGCCTGACCATGGCCGGTTTAGAGGTGGATTCGCTGTCATTGCGATATCCTCAGCTCAAAAACGTCCAGACGGTGCGGATTGAAGCGGTCGAGCCGCACCCGAATGCCGAGCGGCTGAAGATCTGCGTGGTCTCCTGCCAGGACGGTCCGCTCAGGATCGTTTGCGGCGCTCCGAATGCGCGGGCCGGAGCAATTGCCCCGCTCGCCCTTGCGGGGGCTGAACTTCCGAGCGGTCCGGTCCGGGAAGTCAAGGTGCGCGGCGAGCTGTCGAAGGGGATGCTCTGCTCGGAAAAAGAGCTTGGGTTGGGCGAAGACCACAGTGGAATCTGGCTTCTTCCCTCCGGCACGCCGGTGGGGGTCCCGCTTGATGAGGCGCTCGGAATCAGGGACTACCTTGTGGAGGTTGCGATCACTCCCAACCGCGGGGACTGCCTTTCCGTGGTGGGCATAGCCAGGGAAGTGGCCGCGCTGTGTAAGACCTCCGTCAGGTATCCTTCTATCGCGGTCAATGAAACCGGTGTTCCCATCGAGACGTTGACATCCGTGACGATAGACGATCCCGAGGGCTGCCCGCGTTATTCCGCCAGGGTCATCCAGGGCGTAAAGACGGGCCCTTCCCCGGAATGGCTCAGAAACAGGGTGGAGGCGCTTGGTATCCGGTCGATCAACAACATTGTCGACGTTACCAACTACGTTATGATGGACCTTGGGCAGCCGCTTCATGCTTTCGACTTCGACCGGCTGCGCCAGCGCCGTATAGTGGTTAGGAAAGCGGCGCCCGGTGAACGGTTTGTAACGCTTGACGGCGCCGGGCGCGATCTGCCCGAGGACGCCGTGATGATTTGCGACGGGGTCGGGCCGGTTGCGATAGGCGGCATCATGGGCGGTCTCAACTCGGAGATCGGGCCGGATACCGGGAATGTTCTCATTGAAAGCGCCTACTTCGATCCGCTCTCGATTCGCAGGACCAGCAGGAGGCTGGGACTCAAAACCGAGTCGAGTTATCGGTTCGAACGCGGCATCGATCCGGAAGGCGTGCTCAAGGCGCTTGACCGTGCGGCGGAGCTTATGCTCGAGGTCGGGGGCGGCGCGGTTGCCGTGGGAAAAATCGATGTGTACCCGAAGCCGATACAAGCTCCGGAAATAGTCTTGCGGGTAGGCAGGACCAACCGGTTCCTGGGAACCGGGTTGTCCGCCTCCGAGATGAAGAATATCCTGGAGCGCATAGAAATGCGCGTAGACGAGCTGGACTCGGATCGACTCCGGGTGATTGCGCCGAGTTTCAGGGGGGACATTACAAGAGAGGTTGACCTGTGCGAAGAAGTCGCAAGGCTTTGGGGCTATGACGGAATCCCGGTTACCAGCCCGGTCGCCGCGGTTGAGGCGGCTGTTTTCGACCCGCACCAGAGGGCGCGCAGGGACCTGAGGGACCTGCTGGCCGGTGTGGGGTTTTTCGAGGTTATCAACTATTCGTTTATTTCCGATGAATCTATTCGGAAACTCGGCTATTCGCAGACCGATCCAACGATGGCCCCGGTCCGGATCAAAAACCCCCTGAGCGACGAGCAGGCCGTGATGCGAACGACCCTGTTGCCGGGGTTGCTTCAAAATGCCCGTTACAACTTTGACCACAGGAGCGAAAATTTCAGGATTTTTGAACTGAGCAAGGTTTTCCTCCCGAGAAAAGACGACCTGCTGGCTGATGAGCCTCACCACCTCGCCGGGGTGCTTGCAGGAAAACGCGTCCCGCAGGATCTTTACAGCGGCGACGATTTGGACTTCACCGACGTAAAGGGAGCAGTCGAAGCCATTTTCAGGTTCATGAGGATCGAGGATGCAAGGTTCCGGGCTCAACTGCTTCCACCGTGGCTCGATCCCAATGCGTCTGCCTCGGTCTTCGCCGGAGGCGAACGGGTTGGAGAACTCGGCAGGGTCCATTCCCAGGTACGGGAAGCATTCGATCTCAAGCGGCCGGTGTTTGCTTTCAGGCTCGACTTTGACAGGCTCTTCGCGCTGAGGGGGCCGACCCCGGTCTACAGGGGGCTTCCAAAATTCCCGCCCGTCGAACGCGATATGGCCCTGGTCGCGGACGGAAAATTGCCGGTGGAGGAGCCCTTCGATTTTATTCGCTCGTTGAATGAACCTCTGGTGGAAAGTGTCGAGATATTTGATATATTCAGGAGCGATCAACTCGGCGCCGATAAAAAGAGCATAGGCTACCGTCTTACTTACCGTGCCCCTGACCGGAGCCTGACCGACGAGGAGGTCAATGCCCTCCACGCTGAATTGATCAAAAAGGTGATGGCCAGGTTTGCAGTGTCGCTGAGGTAGAAGAGAACCGTGAGCGAACAGGAAGCCCAAAAAGATGTTGTAGTGGACAGGAAGCTGCCCTGTGAGGTGACTTTCGAGGTAGACGAAAAGACCTTTAAAGGGACTTCGATGCATTTTAACGAGAGGGGAATGCTGGTATTGTGCAAAAAACCGCCCCCATTGAATGCAAAGGGAAAAACGATCCTCCGGTTTCCCGGCTTCAAGAACGTAATCGAGATGAACGGGGAAGTGGTGTGGACCAATATTTACGGTCCGGGAGATTCTCTTTCACCTAAAGGAATGGCGATAAAATTCATAAATATCGAAAAGGACCAGGAAAGGCTGCTTACCGGGCTTGCCGAGCAGTATGAATCGCTGGGCAGCATTTATTCCTGTTATTATACGTAGGAAGACCAGGGAGGCAGGGAGCGGGAAGCAAAAGATTTTTTCGCTCTCTGCTCTCCCCGGCTGGCGATGCTTGTTCCCCGGATCAGACGCTTCGATCGGGGAAATTTTATTTTGAAGAGGAAAATTCTTGGGGTTTGTCGAAATAGCCCTTGTTGCCATAGCTGTCGGCTGCGACGCTTTTACGGTGGGATTGGGCGTAGGGGCGCGGTTTTGCAATCATAGGCAGATATTCAGGCTCTCCTTTCACTTTGGTCTCTTTCAGTTTATTATGCCGATCCTGGGATGGCTTCTGAGCAGGCGGCTGCCTGGAACGGTAATGGTTTGGGCGCCGTGGATAGCTTTTGCGCTCCTTTTTGCCATCGGCGCGAAAATGGTCTGCGAGAGCCTGTTGAGCAAGAAAGCCGATGCGGCGCACTGCAGCGATCCGACCCGCGGGTTGAGTCTGTTCATTCTGTCGGTGGCGGCAAGCCTGGACGCCCTCGGGGTCGGCTTCAGCATGGGGATCTTGAACCGGGGTATGGTCATTCCGGCCATATGGTTCGGGGTAACGGCGGGAGCAATGACCTGGGTGTCAATGAAGCTGGGCAACCGGCTTTCAGCAAAATTCGGCCGCTGGGTGGAGGTGGCCGGGGGATTAATCCTGATGGCGATAGCCGTGGAGTTTGTTGTTTAGTGAATAGTGAGTAGTCTCGGAGACAAAATGGCAAAAAGACTGGAAACGGCTTTAAAAGACCACCTTTTCGATCCCGAAGGCGCGAGTCTTTGCAGGAGGGTTCGCGACTACTTCGGCTGGCAAATAGGAGAAGCACGGGTAATAAGCATACTGACCCTGGATGCCGGTCTATCGGACGCAGAACTCGAAGCGGTGCGAACCGAGATTTTCACGAATCCCGTAACCCAGGTATCGAAGTGCGGCAGCCTTGCCTCCGGTTTCGACTGGGCGATTTGGGTGGGATACAGGCCGGGGGTCCGCGATACTGCAGGCAGCGTTGCAATAGAGGCTATAAGCGATTATCTCGGCAAAGCGCTGCCTCCGGATGCCGCCGCTTACACATCCAGGCTCTTCCTGCTCAAAAACGCCCCTCTTTCGCGCAGCCAGGCCGAAACCATAGCGCGAGAGCTTCTTGCAAACGAAATCATCCAGCAATGGCGCCTCTATTCCGGCGACGAATGGAACGAAAGCGAGGGGACGGGCGTAATCGTGCCGAAAGTACTTCTGGCCCACACACCCTCTTTTTCCGAAATTCCGATCGAAAGCGACGAACAGCTTGCCGGGCTGAGCGATGAGAGAAACCTGGCGCTCAACCGGAACGATATCCCCGTCATCAGGAACTATTTCCTCAGGCCGCAAGTGCAGGAAGCGCGCGCGAAATTCGGCCTTTGCGCCCCCACGGACGTCGAACTGGAAACGATCTCCCAGGCCAGAAGCGATCATTGCAACCACAACACTTTCCGTGGGAAGTTCCGCTATCGTGACCTGCTCACGGGCGAAGAATTCGCCGTGAGCAATCTTTTCAAGACCTGCATCGAAGCCCCTACGCTCCGGATTCAGGAGCAGAGGGACTGGGTTGTCTCCGTTTTGTGGGACAACGCCGGGGTTGCTCGATTCAATGGGGATTTCAACTACTCGGTTACAGGCGAGACCCACAACAGTCCGTCGAACATGGAAGCCTACGGGGGCGCGCTGACCGGCATAGTCGGAATTTACCGCGACATAATGGGTACCGGCAAGGGGTCGCGCCTCGTTGCGGGCCTTTACGGCTTTTGTGTCGGGCCCCGCGACTACAGGGGGCCGCTCAAGCCGCACCTCCATCCAAGGCGGCTGCTCGACGGAATTGTCGAAGGAGTAAAGGACGGCGGCAACAAGCACGGAGTTCCCACACCGTTTGGAAACCTCTTTTTCCATCCGTCATATCTTGGAAAATGCCTGGTTTTTGTGGCATGCCTCGGAATCATGCCTCGCAGGATTGCCGGCAAGCCGGTCGAACTCAAGCGGCCGGCGCCAGGTGACCTCATTGTCATGTGCGGAGGACGGGTGGGCAAAGACGGAATACACGGGGTTACGGCCTCCAGCGAGAGCTACAGTGCGAACACCCCCGTCGGCCATGTCCAGATTGGCGACCCCTATACGCAGAAGAAGATGCACGATTTTCTACTCGAGGCCCGCGACGAAGACCTGATTACGTTTATCACCGACAATGGGGGCGGGGGACTCTCCTCTTCGGTCGGCGAATCGGCCATGCTGGCCGGAGGCGCCTTCGTCGAGGTGGACCGGGTGCCTCTCAAGTACGAAAGTCTCGATGTGTGGGAGATATGGGTATCGGAGTCCCAGGAGCGCATGACCGTGGCGATCCGGCCCGAGTCCCTGGACAGGTTCATGGAGCTTTCGCGCAAACACGAAGTCGAGAGCACGGTGATCGGCAATTACGAAAATACGGGAAAGCTGCGCCTGAGCTATGGGGCAAAGACCTGCGCATATCTGGACCTAAGCCTTTTTTCGGAAGATTTCCCCCAGTGGAACTTCGATGCCGAGTGGTTGGCGCCCCATTCGCGCGGACTCGTCGAACCGGCAATGGATGAGCCGACCGATTACGGTTCGCTCCTGCATGCCCTGCTTGCAACCCCGAATCTGTGCAGCAGGGAGTGGATACAAAGGCAATACGACCACGAAGTCCAAGGCGGCAGCGCGGTCAAGTTCATGGCCGGCAGGGACCGGGACGCGCCAAACGATGCCGCGGTAATCCGGCCCGTGCTCGGCACGAACACCGGTCTTGGGGTTGCGCAGGCCCTTTTGCCCACCTACTCTGAAATAGACACCTACCACATGGTGGCTGCGACAATAGATGAGGCGGTGAGGCGCATCCTGGCGGTCGGAGGCAGGCTGGACGAAATCGGAGGCGTTGATAACTTCTGCTGGCCGAACATCCAGTACGATCCGGTTCAAAATCCGGACGGCCGCTACAAAGCGGCACAACTTGTGCGCGCAAACCTGGCGCTTCGCGACCTGTGCCTCGCCTACGGCATCCCGCTTCTTTCCGGCAAGGACAGCATGTACGTGGACGGATACCTTGCCGGCGCGTTCGGTGAACGGCACAAGATCAGCGGCCTGCCCGCCATGCAGTTTACAGCGACCGGGATTGTCGAGGATGTGCGGAAATCACAGACACTGGAGGCGAAATGTGTTGGCGACCTGGTCTACGTGCTCGGGATAACGGCGAACGAACTGGGTGGCTCCGCCTATTACGACCTTTTCGGATATAGCGGGCTGAACGTGCCGAAAGTGGAAGGCTTCGCCGAGCCAAACCGCCTGGAACCCGGGAAATTCGACTCCATCCTGAGTCTCTACAAGGCGGTCGAGAAGGCGATTTTTTCGGAGGTTTTTGCCTCCTGCCACGGAATATACCGGGGCGGGCTGGGAGTCCACGCTGCAATGATCGCTATCGGCGGCCGATGCGGATTGACCGTAGATCTTGCCAAAGCCCCAAGCGCCGGCAATGGTGGTATACGGGACGACCGGTTCCTTTTCAGCGAATCATGCGGGCGATTCCTGGTGACCGTATCCAAAGAGAGGCGCAAAGAGTTCGAGAGTATTTTCGATGGGCTGCCATATGGGCTGGTGGGAACGGTGACTGAAAATCCCGAACTGGTCATAAAGGGCGGAACAGGTAAGGAGCTGCTGAGAGAAAATATCTTTTCGCTGCGCCGGTCCTGGACGGGAAATGGTTGAGATGCGATGGATGTTGGATGCCCTGTGGCAGGAGAACATTATCCGATATCCTGTAAATTCTGGAAAGGCAGCCTGGTGATGGAAAATCCGCTGGTCGCAATCATAATGGGAAGCAAATCGGACGTCCCGGTCATGGAGGAAGCCGTCCGGGTCCTGAGAAGGTTCGAAATACCCTACGAAATTAGAATCCTCTCCGCCCACAGGACACCCGATGAAGCCGCCGAATACGCGAAGGCACTGGTGGGCCGAGGCGTCAGGGTGCTGATAGCCGGGGCCGGCTGGGCCGCTCATCTTGCAGGCGTTGCCGCCGCCCAGACCGCCATACCCGTTATCGGTGTCCCGATCGATTCATCTCCACTCAACGGGATGGACTCCCTTCTTTCAACGGTCCAGATGCCCCCCGGCGTTCCCGTTGCCACGATGGCGATAGGCAGAGGCGGCGCCTACAACGCAGCGGTTTTTGCCGTCCGGATTCTATCTCTCCTCGATCCCGATCTTGCCCGGCGATACGTCTGTTTCATAAAGGAAATGGCCGAAGACGTGAACTCGAATAACAACGGGGAATTTCAGCAGTAAGAATTAAGTGCTCAAAGTTCTCCATAATACAGGCGGTGTTTGCGCGCACCGCTTACCCCGTCTGCATTTCACCCGGTCCAAACCGAACCCGGCCCGGCCCACGCCCATGATGCTCCTCTTCCAAGGCTCAAGCGGGCGGATCATAAACCGGAATACCCAAACTCTTTGCCTTTTCGAATGCGCGCCTGATAACCTCTTCGGTCCCCCGGGTCATCGCATAGCCGCAAAGGTCCTCTATCGCGATGAACCGGCACTCGGCCGCATCGGTTGCGGCTATGGGGTCCCCCCCGGACACCTCGCACAGAAAATCCAGGAGGATGTAGTGGTATTCGATTCCGCCGTTCGGGTCGAATATGATGCGGTCGAGCGCGGCCACGAGGTCGATTACCTTGACTTCGAGTCCAACCTCTTCCATTACCTCCCGGCGAATCGATGCATCGAGGCTCTCACCCAGTTCGACAAGCCCTCCGGGGACCGACCACTTGCCCAGGCCGGGCGCATGGCCCCTTTTTACCAGCAGGACCTCCGATCCGCGAAATATGATTGCCCCCACTCCCGCCAGGGGTTGTTCAGGATAGCGTCTGTTCATGGCAGTGTGTCCGGTTTTCAGTTCCTGGTTTCCGATTTTGAGTCTCAAGGCTCAAAACCTGCCGGTCGAAGCTCGTGACGATTGGCCTTGACGAAAATCGACGGCGTGATATTTTTACCCCCAAGGTGAATCGGCTGTTTGCATCAGTGAGCTTGGAACAATGTTATATAGGCGCGGGCAGGGGCAACCCGGGCCGAACCTGAGTTCTTTTCACAAAAGCCTTTGTCAGTCCGTCAGGTAAAATCCTTTCGATGCCAACTTTGTCCCAGCGCAAATTTTCGGAGAGCACCCGATGAGGCCCTCTGCGGTTTTATGTTTCGCATTTTATTTCTTTTTCCGGCTCGTTTCCCCGGTCATGGCCGAGGAACCGGCGCCGAACAATACCGAGGGGGCCCAAAAGCTCGAGCTGAAACAGGCGGTAATGAGCGAACGAGTCGAGAACCTCACTCCGATTCACCCCGGCCTGGTATTTCCTGTCTCATCCGGGCAGGTGTGCTGCTTCACCTCCTTCGAACCGGTGCTGCAGCATACGGTCATTTATCACAGGTGGTTTCACCGCGACGAGTTGAGCACTCAGACCAGGCTGCGCCTTTACCCGCCAAAGTGGTCCACCTACAGCGTCATTCAGCTTCGTGAAACCGACAAGGGACCCTGGCGGGTTGAAATAATAGACCAGAACGGACACATTTTCGACATACTTCGATTCAGCATAACAGAGTGAGAACATATTTTTCGAATGAGCCGTTTCCTAGCGTTCATATACTCCATCCGATGGCAGGATATAGTCGATATATTTATAAACAGCTATATCCTTCTGCGGGTGTATGTCCTGTTTCAGGGCACCAACGCCTTTCGCGTGCTGGTCGGTATGACCTTGCTGTGGTTGGCCCAGGAAGTGGCGGCCAGCCTCGGCCTGATCCTCACCAGTTGGGCCGTGCGCGGTATTACGGCGGCTGCGGCCATTATCATTATCGTGGTGTTCCGCAATGAAATCCGCTCCGTGCTCCAGGTGCGCAACATAAAGACATTTCTCTGGGGATTTCCCAACAGAGAGCGGCACACCCCGATCGACCTCATAGCCGAGAGTGTTTTTCAGATGGCAAGAAGGCGGATGGGGGCGCTCATCGTATTCCCCGGACACCAGGACCTCGGCGAGGTGATTCACGGCGGAATCCCCTGGAACGGCAAGGTCTCAAACGAGATGCTGCTGAGCATCTTCTGGCCGAACAGCCCTGCCCATGATGGGGCAGCGGTAATCGTGGACGGGCAAGTCACCGAAGTTGGGGTCCTCCTGCCGCTCACTCACAGGCAGGACCTCCCATCCTATTACGGGACCAGGCACAGGGCTGCGGCGGGTCTTGCGGAAGCCTCCGATGCGCTGGTCGTCGTAGTGTCCGAGGAGCGCGGCAGCGTGAACGTGGCCCAGGACCGCAGCCTCACTCCGATGACGGACAGCACGACTCTCTCCGATGCATTGAAAAAACATCTGAAAATGTCCCAGATCAGCCCCGCGCGCATGCGCGAACGCGAAAGGCTCAAGCTGGCGGCGGCGTGCTGCGTTTCCGTGCTGATCATGACCGGGGTCTGGTTCGGCTTTACCCGCAGCCAGGACACCATCATAGCCCTGAACGTACCGATCGAATACATCAACAGGCCGGCAAATTATGATATCCTGGATACTTCCGTCGATGAAGCGCGGCTTCAGCTCCTCGGTTCAAGCGCTCTCATAAAATCGCTCGGGCAGGGGCAGGTGGGCGTTCGAGTCGACCTGAGCAAAGCCGCCGAGGGCCGCAATACCTTCACTATCACACAGGATGATATTGTTCTGCCTCCCGGCGTTTCCCTCAACAAGATTCAGCCGACCGCCATAGATGTGACCCTGGATGTGCCGGCCACCAAGGAGATTCCCATCCAGGCGGATTGGATTGGGCGCCTGCCTGAAAACGTCGCTTTAATGGACGTGAAGGTCGTGCCGGATACGGTAAAGGTGGTTGGCGGGAGCAAAACCCTGGAGAAGGTCAACACTGCTTACACGGCTCCACTCAGGCTGGACAGCCTGCCCAAATCGGGGTTTATCACCTCGCAGATCGTCCTTTCACCGCCATCGCTCAAGCTCGCGCCCTCCTACTCCGAGCGTGTGACGGTACACTACCGCCTGGAAGAAAGAAACCCATCGGAAAAGAAATAGGACGGCGGATATCCGGTGGCGGGTTTTGGATAAAGGCATCGGCGGTAAGGCGTGTGGCAGCCCTCGCGCCTGCTCGCCCCACCTTTCGATCAAAAAAATCCCCCCTGTCAGCTCCCTCCGTTTTCTTTTCGCTTGCGCTTATCCAGGAAAATGTTCAGGGCGGATTCCGAAAACTGCATGAAGCCGTCGAAAAACTCCTGGGAATATTCTTTTACAAATCCCTCCCCTTCCCGGCTGATTGCCGTGTATGTGTAGAGGACCTCGGCATCCGTGTTTCCGGATTCATTTTCCGCCAGCCGGATGCTTATCCTGGCTACGGTCATACCGGGGGTGACTTTGACTATTTCGAGTCTATAGCGCAGTGGATCAAAATCGGTGATCACCCAGAACGATTCGGGGTTTTCTTCACCGGTCATGAAAACACAGTCTTCTTCAGCGACTCCCGAGCTTGAGTAAACGGCAAGCGGGTCCCATCCTTCGGCCCATTCCCTTTCACGCACCGGGCACAGCAGGGGGAAGACATCGGCGGGCTTTCCCCGCAGCTTCTGGGTGTAGCCTCTTCTGACCCGGACAGGATCGATGATCTGCATTAGTTTTTGCTCCGATGATTTGGTGGGTGTATGAGAAGTGGAAAAATAGAATCAACTGTAAGGATATTGTATTCTAACAGGGCGATCTCAAGCAAATTCTTTGATGTGTGCGTGGTGTTAAAATGTCAAAAGCTCCTCTTGTCCTGTTGATCAATCCGTGGATCACTGATTTTGCGGCCCACGATCTCTGGACAAAGCCGATGGGGCTGCTTGTGCTCGCCGCGCTCCTGAGAGAGGGCGGCTGCGGGGTGGGGCTGATCGACTGTCTGGATCGGCTGGACCCGTTTACGAACGCTCATCCGGACATCCTGCCGGGAAAGGACGGCAAATTCGGCACCGGCAAGTACCCCCGGATGCGCATTCCAAAACCGCGCCCCTACTCCGGTTTCCCGCGATATTTCTACCGCCACGGGATCCATCCGGAGAGTTTTCGCCGGAAGCTTTTGGAAATCGAAAAGCCTGACCTGATCTGGCTCACTTCGATCATGACCTACTGGTATCCCGGAGTTGTGGAAGCG
>Ga0326728_10017723_pt1 | contig 14190 bp, 14 predicted proteins | sample MB3enrmetagenome_FD_207602 | JGI IMG/M metagenome (GOLD analysis project Ga0326728, IMG submission 207602) | Lab enriched peat soil microbial communities from McLean, Ithaca, NY, United States - MB31MN | ecosystem: Environmental > Terrestrial > Soil > Wetlands > Peat | place: USA: New York...
CTCATCTGACACTCTATGAACGACGACAAAACGAAGCTTGGCCTCCCGCGTCCGGTGCGCGAATCGATCTCTGAAATGACGGAGATCGTTCTGCCGAACGATGCCAATCCGCTGAACGCGCTGCTGGGCGGACGGCTCATGCACTGGATCGACCTGGCCGGCGCCATGGCCGCTCACCGGCACTCGCGGCAGTATGTGGTGACGGCTTCCATCGATCATATGGATTTTCTGGTGCCCGTTCGGGTGGGAGATTTTGTGATTCTCCGCTCGTCGGTCAATCGCGTGTTCCACACTTCGATGGAGGTAGGCGTTAAGGTCTGGGTGGAGTATTATCGCTCGGAAGAAAGCTGTCACGTGAGCTCCGCGTATCTGACTTTCGTTGCCGTGGATGCTGCGGGAAATCACATGGCGGTTCCGCCGGTCATCCCGGAGACCGAAGATGAAAAGCGCCGCTACGAGGACGCCGCGCACCGCCGGGAGATACGGCGCAAGGAAACGGCGCGCAGAAAAGACGTATGGAGTTAGGGAAACTCTGATCAAGTGTCGGCAGAAGGCATAAACCACAGGGTACACAGGGGTGCACGGAGGACCCCAGGGACTTAATCAGAACTTCCTTGGACGTGGATCGATTGCCGGCCCCTAAAGGGGCTGTGATCTCGGAGAAGTTACAGCATCGCTAAAGCGATGCCCTGTTACGAAAGCCGAGTTGTTCAGCAGCTTGTTAGTAAGTAAGACCTGAGGCCGAACTTATGGACAGTGCACTTTTCGTTCATCGCCTTCACTTCGCTTTTACCGCTACTTTCCACTATCTCTTCCCGCAGCTCACCATGGGGCTCGCCCTGCTGATTGTCGTGCTGAAGACGATCGGGCTGCGGCGTAACGATCCCGTGTATCACGAGGCGGCCAGGTTCTGGGGAAGGATTTTTGGCATCAACTTCGTCTTAGGGGTGGTGACCGGCATCCCGATGGAATTTCAGTTCGGGACCAACTGGTCGCACTTTTCGCGATTCGCGGGCGGCGTCATCGGACAGACGCTGGGCATGGAAGGCATGTTTGCCTTCTTCCTCGAGTCGGCGTTTCTCGGACTGTTTCTCTATGGAGAGAAGCGACTGAGCCCGAGAGCGCACTGGCTGTCGGCGGTTGCAGTATTTGTGGGTTCGTGGTTGTCGGGGTATTTCATCATAGCCACCGACGCTTTCATGCAGCATCCGGTCGGCTATTTCACGGCTGCGGACGGGAGTTTGCAGCTCAAGAGCTTCTGGGATTTCGTGCTGAACCCGTGGGCGGGATGGCAATACGCGCACAACATGAGCGGAGCGGCGATCACCGGAGCGTTCATCATGACCGCGGTGGGCGCGTTCTATCTGCTCTCCGGTAAGTGGACCGCGCACGCACGCATCTTCGTCAAGGCCGGCGTGATCGCCGGTTGCGTGTTCAGCGTGCTGCAGATTTTTCCGACCGGCGACCGGCAAGGCAAGATGGTCACCGAGTCGCAACCGGTGACGCTGGCGGCGATGGAGGGATTGTTTCAGGGACAGCCGGGCGCGCCCTTAGTCATCATAGGTCAGCCTAACGAGCAGGAAGGTAAGATCGATAACCCGCTCGCAGTTCCGGGAATGTTGAGTATGCTGACTTACAGACGGTGGAATGCCAACGTCCGCGGACTTGACGCTTTTCCCAAACAAGACTGGCCGGGTAACATTCCATTACTTTATTACAGTTATCACATCATGGTTGGACTGGGGACATTCTTTGTCGCCGTGATGGTCGTCGCATTGTTCCTGCTGTGGCGCGGCAAACTCTTTAATACCCGGTGGATGCTGTGGATCCTGATGCTGGCAGCGCCGTTTCCTTATGTCGCCAATACTGCCGGATGGATGACCGCCGAACTCGGCCGCCAGCCTTGGCTGGTGTATGGGCTGATGCGCACCGAAGCGGGCTACTCCACGGCGGTGTCGGCTGGTAACGGCATGTTTACTCTTTTGGGATTCATGGGCCTTTACACGGTGCTGGGCATTCTGTTTCTGTTCCTGATCCGGCGGGAAATTGAGCAGGGTCCGGTGAGTGAAGCGGCGTCCGATGTTCCTCGGGCTACGGAGGCAAGGTGAATATGGCGAGCCTTTGGTTCTGCATTGTCGCAGCGATGATCGCGACTTATGTCGTGCTCGACGGATTCGATCTGGGCGCGGGCGCGATTTATCTGATGGCAGCTAAGACCAACGACGAACGGCGCCGGGTGTTGCGTGCCATCGGCCCGGTGTGGGATGGCAACGAAGTCTGGCTGCTGGCTGCCGGCGGCACGCTTTACTTTGCCTTTCCTCAACTCTACGCGTCGAGCTTCAGCGGGTTCTACCTTCCGCTGATGGTTGTCTTGTGGCTGCTGATGCTGCGCGCCATCGGCATCGAATTCCGCGCGCACGTCGAAAACCCAGTCTGGCAAGATTTCTTCGACGTGGTCTTCAGCATATCGAGCATTCTGCTGGCCGTGTTTTTCGGGGCGGCACTGGGCAACGTAATACGCGGAGTTCCGCTGGATGCGACCGGCTATTTCTTTGAGCCGCTCTGGACCAACTTTAAACTCGGTCCGCGGACGGGCATCCTGGATTGGTACACGGTACTTACCGGCGTGGTGGCCTTAGTGACTCTGACCGCGCATGGTTCTTACTATGTCGCGCTAAAGACCGACGAGGATCTCGGCCGCCGGGCCCGCGGTTTCGCCTTGCTGTGCTGGCCCGTGCAATTTTTCCTGACCTTCAGCACATTGGTTGCGACTTACTTCATTCGGCCGGAGATCATGAGGAACTACGGGAAGCACCCGATCGGGATACTGGTTCCGATCGTGGTCGTCGTCAGCCTGGCTGTCATGCTTTGGGCGAATCCCAAGGGCAAAGAGAAACTCGCGTTCGTCGCCTCCAGCTTGTATATCACCGCCATGCTGGTGGGCGCGGCGTTTGCGCTCTATCCCGATGTGCTGCCTGCTCGCGACCGCCAATACAGCCTCACCATCTACAACACGGCGGCTGGCAGTCACGGACTGGGCGTGGGGCTGGTTTGGTGGACGCTGGGCGCGGCGCTGGCGGTGGCGTATTTTGTATTCGTCTACCGTATGTTTCGCGGCAAGGTGGTGCTGGGAGAAGGACACTACTAGCGAGGTCAGAGGTAGCACTAAGGTCAGAGGGCAGAGGTCAGATTGCAAAGGTGAAAAACTCCGGTGCAAACGGCGCTGTGAGCCCTATAGAGTGTGAGTGAGGACTCGGTCGTCCCTCCGGGATTTGAATCATTTGTTGCCACTTTTCCAGGGCTGAAGCGCTGGGCTAAGCTGGGCCGTCCCTCCGGGGTTGGATTTTCGATCTTCTGGTTTCACCAGATTGCCTAAGAACTAGTTCTCACGCACACTCCGGGGCTCTCGCCTCTGGAATCCGACCTCTGCCATGGTTGCTGCGCCTCTGCAATCTGACCTCTCACCTCTGCAATCGCTCGTCCTTCCCTCCCGTATAATCGGAAAATGAGCGCTCATTCCCATCCTCCCGGGCAGCAACCGCCCACGCCGCAACCTTTGCCTGGCGTCAACGCCATTATTGCCGTCGGTTCCGGCAAGGGCGGAGTCGGCAAGACCACGCTCGCGGTCAATCTGGCCATCGCTCTCACTAAGATGGGCTACAAAGTGGGATTGCTTGACGGCGACGTTTACGGTCCGAACGTCCCGCTCATGCTTGGCACCAACGAGCAACCCAAAGTGATGGGCGAAGACCGGATCGCGCCCATCAATTCGCATGGGCTCAAGGTCATCTCGGTGGGCTTCCTTAATCCTGGAGACAAGCCGCTGATTTGGCGCGGTCCCATGCTGCATTCGATCATCCGGCAGTTCCTGGGATCGGTCGAGTGGGGAGAACTTGATTATCTGGTCATTGACCTGCCTCCGGGAACCGGCGACGTTGCGCTCTCGCTGATTCAGACGGTGCCATTGACCGGAGCCATTGTGGTCTCTACGCCGTCCGACGTGGCGCTGCAGGATGCGCGCAAGGCGATCGAGATGTTTCGCCAGATGAAGGTGGACATCGTCGGCATGGTTGAAAACATGAGTTACTTCGTCTGCCCGCACTGCCAGCACGAAGTCGACATTTTCTCGCGCGGCGGGGCGGAAAAAACGGCGAAGCAGTTTGACATCGCCTACCTTGGAAGCGTTGAGCTTGATCCGGAGATTCGCAAATCAGGGGACAGCGGTGTTCCGTCCGTGCTCCAGGGTGAAGACGCGCCCCATGCCAAGTCGCTGTTCGCGTTTGCGCGCAAGGTGGCGGCGCGGGTGGAGGAGATCAAAGCCAGCGGTTCGGAAAGCGTGATTCAGATTCAGTAGCGGCCATGACCAGAATGATGTGGTCCGATCGGGCTAGCTGGATCGCGCCTACTTGAACTGCAGATGCAACTGGCGGACCCCCACCTGAGCGGTCGTGGTGCCGGCGTTGAATACAATAGTGCGGACCAAGTAATCGCCGTTCGCTCCGGTTGGCATGCCCTGCCAGCCACTCGTGTAAGTTCCGTTGGGCGATGTCACAGGTACTTCTCCCGATAGCGGATACCAGTTCGTTCCGTCGGGCGTGTACTCCGCCTCAGCATAGCTTCCGCTGGGCAGGACGCTCGATGCCATCGTGATCACGAAGCGGACAGAGGTTGCGCTCAACATGTCGATCTGATCGCGATCGATTGTGCCCCCGACTTCGTTGCTACCCACAACCGCCCTGAACCCATTCTCCCCATAATAGAAGCTGTAGTCAGGGGGAGCGGCCAAGGTTCCGGGTGGCCCTTGTGGGCCCGCGGGTCCGGCGGCACCTATCGTGCCTTGGGCTCCGACTGCGCCAGGAGTTCCGGATGCGCCAGCGAGACCGGCAGGTCCGGCGAGGCCGATGAGACCTTGTGCGCCGACTGCGCCTGGAGCTCCGGTTGCGCCGATCGGACCAGAAGGTCCGATGGGACCGGTGAGACCTTGCACGCCGGCTGGGCCTACGGCTCCAGTTGCGCCAGCGGGACCAGCAGGTCCAGTGAGGCCGATGAGACCCTGTGCACCGGCTGGGCCTACGGCTCCAGTTGCGCCAGCGGGACCAGCAGGTCCAGTGAGGCCGATGAGACCTTGCGCGCCAGCTGGGCCTGCAGTTCCGGTTGCGCCAGCGGGACCGGCAGGTCCAGTGAGGCCGATGAGACCTTGCGCGCCGACTGCGCCTGCAACTCCAGTTGCCCCGATTGGACCTGAGGGGCCAGTGGCGCCGCTAGGTCCTTGCGCACCCTGAGCTCCTTGAGGGCCGACTGGTCCGGTTGCTCCTTGCGGTCCTTGCGGTCCGAATGGGCCTACCAGGGAGTGATAGCTGTTTCCGTTGTCCGATTCCTGAAGGATGCCGCTGGCGATCGATAGCGTGTACTGGCCACCTCCCGGCGCCGGCGCGGGCAGTCCGAGATCCACAAAAGTAATTGCCGATTGCCCGGTGTTTCCGGCCTGCGGCTGCACATTCAGCGGTCCGGTGCAATTCGTACCTGGAGTGCCAGTGGCGCACTGCGCCCATGAGATCCCGGACAACAGAACCAGCATACCGATCAACAGATAGTCTTTCATGTTATCTCCCGAGCTTTAAGGAATCACCACGGAAATTTCATTGCTGTATCCGCTTTCGTTGCTGCCGTTCACCGCGGTAGCGACGTAATAGAGCGTTTGACCATGAGTTACTTGTGCATCGTTATAAGTTGTGCTAACGACCCCGGAAGCTACTTTTGTATAAGGGCCGCCATGCACAGCCCCGCGGTAGATGTTATAACTCGCCGCGTTCTGGCTGGCGGTCCAGGTTAGAGCGACAGAATGCCCGGTGGTGGTTACAGTGGCATTGCCGCTGAGTTTTACGTTGCCTCGAATTCCCTGCGCGAAGCAGAAACTGACGCAGGCCAGAAACATGCAGATTGTGAATAGTCGCTTCATCGTTTCACGCACATGCCGGAGTTCTGGCGCGTCAAGTCTCACGCTGGGCGCTGTGCAAGCATGAATCCTGCGAGACGCGGAGGCAAGAGTGGCTGCCGGATTACGGCCCAGTTTAGTTATCGGCATGGCGCGGCGGAACTTGAACCGGCGAGGGCATTCGGAATCGTCAAAATGTCCCTTATAATTAAGCGGAACCCGGCGACCCGGGCTTGGTTCGCGCTCATGGCCGGTTGCCGCCACAAGTGCGGGCACGACGAAGATCTGAAGAACAACTCGCAACCACCGGCCTGCAACGGACCTGTAATGACGGCAACTTTCAGAGCCACCGGGCAAAGCGATCTTCCTTCCCTGACGAAGTTCCTTGTCCGCGTGTACAAGTTTGAGCCTTTGGATCTTCACGCCAACCCGCGGTTGCTGGAGTGGAAGTACCTTTGTCCGCGGGTTGGGTGGGATGGGAGCCGCAGTTATGTGCTGGAAAGAGATGGGGGAATTGTTGCTCACGGGGGTGTTTGCCCGGTAACTTTCCGGCTGCCCAACGGAGGCACGGTGAGCAGCCTGGCGATCATGGACTGGGCCGCCGATCCATCGAGTCCAGGAGCCGGCTTGATGCTCTACCGCAAGTTGATGGAAATGGCTCCGACATGTTTTGTCATCGGGGGTGCTCCGGTTACGCGCCAGATGATTCCCCGCATAGGATTTCGTCAGGCTGGAGACGCCCTGACATATGCCGGCTGGTTGCGCCCGTGGCGGGAATTTCGGACGCGGCCGCGCACCGGGAGATCCGTTCTCCGGATGCTGCATGGGTTGGCGCATCCCGTGTCGATGCGCAGCGGGCTCAGCGAGCGGTGGAAATTTGTCCGGGTGAGGGAATTCGACGATTCACTGCAGCCGATGTTGAGTGGCGCGAAACGCACCTGGACGTTCTGCCAGCGAACCGTTGCGGATTTGAACTACCTGCTGCAGTGTCCTCACCTGGAAATGCGCGGGTTTCTGCTGAGGCGCCAAGGACTGCTTGGTGGTTACTTCGTCCTGGGAAAATCGGGCTGGGAAACAAGATTGCTCGACTTAGTTGTCGACTCAGACGATGTGAGCGATTGGAAACTGGCATGTGCTGCGGTCACGAACGCAGCTTTGCTCGACTCCGAAGTGTGCCGGATTCGCGTGCTCTCGACTCTGCCGATTCTAAGTCAGGCGTTAGCGTGGAACGGGTATTCGTGTCAGTACAAGGAACCGATTGCGCTTCACGATCCAGCCGATGCCCTGGGCGGAGCATTTCCTGTAAGCTTTCAGCTCTTCGACGGCGATTCTGGCTATTGAAATGAACTTACACTTCGATTGCGCCGTGAGCCTCCGCGTGCGCCCGAGTCACGCGGTACAATTCTGCGGAAGCGTTCGAGAGGCCGGCCTTTGAGATTCGTCAGTCCTGCCCTGAAACATATCGTCTTTCCGGCCCTATCGCGGAGCGGGTACCTTCGCTATGCAGCCGGCGCTGGTCCAGCGGTCGTGACTTACCACGGTGTTTTGCCGGCCGGATACGAAATCAGAAATCCGGCGTTGGATGGCAACCTGGTTCGCGCAGAGTCGCTGCGACGACAACTGCGGCTGCTGAAGAAGCGCTATCACGTGATTACTCCCGAGAGCTTTCTCGGTTGGTCCCTCGGTTGCTCCGAGGAGAAGCTGTCACTTTTTCCGCGTTCGATCTTGTTGACCTGCGACGACGCGCTGCGGAACACGCTGACGGAGATGGTTCCCATACTGCAGGAGCTTGGCCTGTCGTGCCTGTTCTTCGCCACGGGGGCATCCGTCGATAAGACGGCGTCGATGCTCTGGTATGAGGAACTCTATCTGATGTTGTTGGACGCCAGCGAGCCCATTGCGCTGAACCTTAGCGAGGCAGGCATCGGCATTCGTCTAACTGCGCGGCAGGAGAAACACGCGGGTTGGTGGAACTTAGTCGAACGGCTTTCGCATTTCGATAGACAAAAGCGGCGCAAGTTACTCGATCAAATTCGCGACCAGCTCAAGCTTCCCGAGAACTGGAGAGAGCGCTTCGTCGAGGACTCGACGCTGGCCTCCAGATTTCTGATGCTGGATCTCGCCGGGTTACGAGAGCTGGCCGCTGCGGGGATGAGTATCGGCGCCCATTCTCTCTCTCACCCGATTCTGGCGCGGGCACCCGATGACCTCGCCTGGCAGGAGATCTCTGAAAGCCGGCGTGTTCTGGAGCAGGCTCTGGGGCAAACGGTGTGGGCCTTTGGGTATCCCTTCGGCAATGCGGCTACGGTCACGGGACGAGATTTGCGGCTGGCGGAGCAGGCGGGTTTCCGCTGCGCTTTTATGAACGCCGGAGGCGGGTTGGGCGCGGCGATCAATCGCTTCGCGGTGCCGCGCGTTCATGTTACGGCCGAGATGAGCCTGTCTGAGTTTGAGGCTCACATCTCGGGCTTCTACCTCGCACTGCACAAACGGCTGATGGGCGGCGATGAACTGGAGGATGTCGTGGGCGCTTGAGGTCGAGCGGGAGGTCTGGGGGCGGCAGCTGCGGTTGTGTTGAGGAAAAAGTCGACGGATGGCGACGCGAACCCGTCAACGAGCGTTATGGGGATTTTACGCCAACAAGTTGCAGCCAACGCGTTGCTCGCGTTGACTTGCCGTGATCCGAAAATGTAAAATTTCACCCCAATCTGGCATATCGCGTAGGGGGACACGATGAATCGAGAAGGCGCATTGAAGGCTGTGCTGGTGCTGGTGGGGTTGATTTTTTTGCTGGGTGTCTACCCGCTGATGATGTTTCTATGGCCGAGCGGCTGGCGATGGCAGCCTAATCAGCCGGAATACGAGCAGATGATCCTTGGCGTCTATGCCACACTCGGTATTTTCCTTCTGCTCGCATCCCGTAACCCCTCGGCAAATCGCAGCCTGATTGCCTTCACGGCGTGGTCGAGCCTCGTCCACGCTGCCATTATGGCGGTGCAGGCATTCCACAATGCGAGCGAACACGGACATCTGCTAGGTGACATACCAGCACTCGTTATTGTCGGGGTTGCCCTCATCGCGCTCGCCCCAGGAAAGCAATCGGCCTAAAACAGGCATTAACGCTCAAAGTCCGGTCGATGAGTGAAATGGGGATGTTACGCCAACTAAACGTCATAGAAGTACGCCACCATGTAGCCGGAGTCTTCCACACACTGCAACTTCCACCGACGTAATTGAGCCAGTTGCGGCTCTTGCATGACACGCAGCTCCTGCCGATGTTGCTCGAGTGAAGCTAGCATTCGGGCAACGTGCTCGGGTCGCAATAGCAGATACGACTGCTGTTCGATGTGGGGGAAGAGCTTGTAGTCTGGAATCGAACCCAGCGGGTCCCCACTGGCGAAAAGCTCGGCATAGCAGCCCCAGTAGTCGATGGTGAGTCGGTCACTGGAAACGCAGAGATGTTCCGCCAAACCGGCCCTTAATTCCTCATACGTGCGGCCCTGCTCCTGCAGTTTCCTAAATCGAACGCTGGCCGGGACGTCTTGCGCGAATCCGCATTTGAACTCGCTGGCGTCACGCAGCACTGAAAGATGGGATTCCACAAACGCCGGGATGTTTGCCGGGGCCAACAAGATGATCTGGTCACAAAGTCGTTTGTTAAATAAGCACACCCAATCCGCGCCCATTTTCTGAGGATCCTCTTATGCCTAGAGGATAAAGGATCGTGGGGAAATGAGCGCAGCGCGATTTTCCGATCCGTCAATTTCCGAAAACAGGCGATAGCACTCAGAACCCCGCTGAACTTCTGGCGAAAGGACAGGGTCGGGTACTTTCGAGGGGGATATAATGCTGATCCCGCCCGATCCTTGACACCCTTGCTGGCGCTCCCTAGAATTCAGTTAAGGAGTGGTGGAATCCTAATCTAAGCCACTGCATCTAAAGTATTTAGATGGGCGGTTCCGCTCCGAGACTCGGGTCGATATGCCAGCAGGGCCAGCCGGCGGGCGGGAACGCGAAATCCTGACCGCTATCGTCGAGACATTCATCGCCAGCGGAGAGCCGGTAGGGTCGCGCACACTGGCGCGCGCCAGCCGCGAAGGACTGAGTGCGGCCACCATCCGCAACGTGATGGCGGACTTGGCCGATGCTGGATTTCTGGAGCAGCCGCACGCTTCGGCGGGGCGCGTGCCGACGGCGGAGGCTTATCGCTATTATGTCGAGCAGCTTAGTGGGGAAGCGCATCTTTCGCACGAGAATCAGAGCATCATTCAGGACACTTTGACCGGAGTCACGGATGTGGAGGAGTTCATGGAGCGCACTTCGCATGTGCTCTCCCTGATCTCGCACAGCGTGGGTATCACGGTGGCCACCAGCGGACCGCGGAACGCGCTGGAGCATGTTTACTTTTCGCGGCTGGGCGATCAGAAAGTGCTCGCGGTCGTGGTCACGCGCTCGGGAGTGGTGCGTGATCGAGTGCTTCGGCTGGATATTCCGCAATCGGATCTCGACTTGGCCGCGCGCTACATCAACGAAAATTTTCGCGGCTGGACGATGGGCGACATGCGCGCCGAGTTGGCGCGCCGGCTCGAACAGGAACGCAGCGAGTACGATCGGCTGATGAAGTCGATTGAGCAGCTCTACGAGCAGGGGGCGCTGGCTGCGAACGACGACACGCAGGCAGTGTTCGTGGAAGGAGCTGCGAACCTGGTGATGAACAACGTGACCGGTGCGGAAGATCGCCAGCGATTGCAGGATATGCTGCGGACACTTGAAGAGAAAGAGAAAGTTGTGAAGCTGCTCAGCGCTTATCTCGACACACGGCAGGAAGCGGTGCGGGTGGTGATCGGGCTCGATGAGGCGCTGCCGGCTTCGAATTTGCAGAATTTCGTGCTGATTGGCGCTCCTGCGCGGGTCGGCGGAGAAGTGATGGGATCGCTGGCCGTGATTGGACCTACGCGGCTGGATTATCAACACACCATGTCGGCGGTGTCGTACATCGCGCGGCTTTTCGACAGACTTTTGAACGAATCGGAGTAATCGGCAGTATGGGAAAAGGAAATGGAAAAACCGATGGGCACCTCGATCTGAGGCGGCAGGATCCGAAGCGCGAGGATCTGGAGCACGAGCTTCCGCCGGCGGAAAACGGAGAAGAATCCGCTCCGGACCCGATCGCGGTCAAGCCAACCGATGTGGGTGCGGCCTCGGAAGTGGAAAAGCTCACGGCCGAACGCGACGCGCTGCTCGACCGCCTGGCTCGTCTGCAGGCGGAATTCGACAATGCCCGCAAGCGCGCGGTGCGAGAGCAGCAAGATTTCCGCGAATTTGCCGCGGCCGACGTGATCAAGAACTTTCTGCCAACCCTCGACAATTTCGAGCGCGCATTGAAAGCTAACGCCGACTCCACAGAATTCCGCAACGGCATCGAACTCATCTATCGGCAGTTTCAGGATACGTTGCAGAAAATCGGAGTCCAGCCGATTGTTGCGGTCGGGCAGCCTTTCGATCCGCGGGTTCACGAAGCTGTCGAAATGGTGGATACCTACGAAGTCCCGGATCACCACGTCGTCGATGAACTGCAGCGCGGGTATAAGTACAAGGAACGGCTGCTGCGTCCCGCGATGGTGCGGGTCGCTCGCAATAGCCGCGGATAGAACCAGTCGTTGGTCGTTAGTCGCTAGTCGTTCGGAGGTTAAGGGTTTGCCAGCGACTAACGACCAGCGACTAACGACCGAAGAGTAACACCAGTGACCGAATATAACCTGGGGGGAGTTTCTGGCCGCCAACACGAAACGCGATTACTACGAAGTCCTCGGTGTCACCCGCGCTGCCACCGACGTTGAAATCAAGAGCGCTTATCGCAAGCTTGCGATGACGCACCATCCCGACCGCAATCCCAACAATCCCGACGCGGAAGAGAAGTTCAAGGAGATCACTGAAGCATACGCAATTCTCGCCGATAGCGAGAAGCGATCATTGTACGACCGCTTCGGGCACGCTGGCGTCAGCGGCAGCAGCGCAGGGCCGGCTGGATTCGATCCTGCTATCTTCCAGGATTTTGGCGACATCTTTGGCGACATTTTCGGTTTCGGGGACGCGTTCGGCCAGGGCAGCCGTCGCCGCAGCCGTGCCCAGCGCGGAGCCGACCTGCGTGAAGATTTGAATCTCGAATTTGATGAAGCGGTCTTCGGCACCGATAAGGAAGTGAATGTCCGCCGCCATGAGACTTGCGATGCTTGCCGCGGAGCCGGCACCGCGCCGGGCAAGGCTCCGGTGAGCTGCCGGTCATGCAATGGCCGAGGCCAGGTGCGGTATCAGCAGGGGTTCTTCAGCATCGCTCGAACCTGCCCCACCTGCCAGGGTGCGGGCAACGTAATCACCGATCCCTGCCCGAAGTGCAAAGGGGAAGGCCGCTTGCTGCGCGAGCGCGTGGTGGAAGCGAAGGTGCCCGCCGGAGTGGAAGACGGCACGCGAATTCGCTTCACTGGCTTGGGCGAAGCGGGAGCGTTCGGAGGGCCAGCTGGCGATTTGTATGTTGTCCTGCACGTTAAAGAGCACGCCTTCTTTGAGCGCGAGGGTAACGATCTGCACTGCGTGGTTCCGATTTCGTTTCCGCAAGCTGCGCTCGGCATCGAGATTATGGTTCCGACGCTGGAGGGAGAACACAGGCTGAAAGTGCCTGAAGGGACGCAGTCGGGAACCACGTTTCGCATACGGAGCAAAGGCGTGCCGGTGCTCAATGGGCATGGCAAAGGCGATCTTTACGTCGAGGTACGAATACAAACACCCGGGAAACTTAGCAAACGCCAGCGCGAACTGCTGGCGGAGTTAGGGGAACTGTCCCCGGTGGAGAACAAACCGCAGAGCCGGTCGCTGTTGGGACGGGTTAAGGATATGTTCGCTTAGGGCAGTTGCCAGTTGCCAGTACCCAGTTGCCAGTACCTAGTACCCAGATTCAAGCTTCTTGCGCTGACTTAATGAATGAGCTTTGACTGAGAACCGAGATCTGAGATCTGATTCATGACTCGCCGCCGCTGGATTGCCGACGAAGTGACCGGAGACACTGCTGCTTTGGTGGGCGAACATGCCGCGCATCTGGCCCGCGTCCTGCGCGCCGAAGTTGGGCAGGAGTTCGACATCGCAACCGGGGACGAGATTCGTCGCGGAACCATCACTACGATCTCCTATGATCGCGTCGAGTTTGCGCTTGGGAAGAAGCAAGGCCTCAGTTTAAGGTCCACGCGGCTGAGCGCTCCAAGAATTACGATGGCCCTTGCCATCTTCAAGTTCGACCGCATGGAATGGGCGATCGAGAAGTGCACGGAGATTGGAGTATCTCGCATCATCCCCGTGATCGCGCGCCGAAGCGATGCTCATCTTGTTACTGCCGCAGGGAAGCGCCACGAACGCTGGCAACGCATCGTTCGCCAGGCGGCGGAACAGTCGCGCAGAGTGGCGCCGCCTGAGATTGCTGCGCCGGTCAAATTGAAAAGCCTCGCGGACGAAGGTGTGCTGGCCCCTGGCGCGCTGCGCGTTGTTCTCTCCGAGTCGCTTGCGGGATCGGAAGAAGATAGTCGGCTGAGAGACATTTTGCAGTCCCAGTCGTTCGCAGACGAAGTGGCACTGGCCGTGGGCCCAGAGGGCGGATGGGCCGACGGGGAGCTTACGTGGTTCGACGAAACGGGATGGACTGCGGCCTCGCTTGGCGACAGCATCCTGCGAGCCGAAACCGCGGCTATCGTCGCCACCGCGCTGGCCCTTGAAGCGCTGCGGTGAATCCTCGATTAGAGCGAATCCAGAGTTGCTGTGGCCGCTGGCAGCTGCCGAGCTGCGCTCGGCTTGGACCCTTCGGCTTCGCTCAGGGCAGGCTCGCGAGGGCGCCCGTCCCCACACGAGCGGAATGCGCTGCGGTGAATCCCCACATCCACAAGCTGCTCTGATATTCTCCGGCTAGTGGCCTCTCAAGTGATTTCGACTGCCTCGCCTGCGCCGAAAATTCTGCCCGATGAACGCCAGTGGCAGGCTATCGGACATGTGCATGGCCCGATGCTGGTGATCGCCGGCGCCGGCACCGGGAAGACCACCGTGCTTACGCAGCGCGTGGCCAATCTCATTCGCGAAGGGCACGCTCGGCCCGACGAAATTCTTGCGCTCACTTATACCGAAAATTCCGCCGCGGAGATGATGGCGCGGGTTCGGGGGGAACTGAAGGGCACAGCCATCGACGGGCTGCAGACATGCACATTTCATGCGTGGTG
>Ga0326728_10017724_pt1 | contig 14190 bp, 10 predicted proteins | sample MB3enrmetagenome_FD_207602 | JGI IMG/M metagenome (GOLD analysis project Ga0326728, IMG submission 207602) | Lab enriched peat soil microbial communities from McLean, Ithaca, NY, United States - MB31MN | ecosystem: Environmental > Terrestrial > Soil > Wetlands > Peat | place: USA: New York...
GCTTCCATGGTCGTTCTCCTGGTGTGAGCCGCTTTCGGTCGGCTCGTTCGCCCCAGGCGGGCCACCCCGTCGCTCCTCGAGAGACCCGGCTGCATTCCCGGAGGGTCACCGCTTGCGGGGAAACCGGGAAAGCAGAAGCCGGGCCCCCGAAGGGCCGAAGGTCTCGAGGCGCGACGGTGTCTCGGTGGACCGCGCGAGCGAGACGACAGAGTGCGGCCCACGCAGTGCGAGACCGTGGGAGCCTCAAGATCGAATCGTGGTCGCTCGCCAAGTCACGCGCCGGAATATGCCCAGAACCGCAAACCGTACGGATTCGCTGCGGACGGTCGACGATCCGTGGCGCATGATCGGCGGGGATTGCGCTCACGCTGAACAGGTGCGTCCCTGCCAGAATGGATTCCTTGCCCAACGCGGAATTCGGGGACAGAGGGCCTGGACTGCTGCGCCAAGGACTGGGCGCACTCGTCAAGATGACTGATGCGCTGGCGTGAGATTCCGCTCGTCACAACCGCCCGTAGGCTCACTCGCGTCCTACGGTTCATTTTCGAACTTCTGCGCGGTGTCGATAGCACTGGTGGCGCTCGACACATGCGGCATTTGGCGAAACCATCGAAAGCGATTGGCCAAACTGCGAAAGGTCAATCGACACGCCATCCGAAGAGCCCATTTCGCTGTCGCCAGGCAGGTGTGCCTACCAGGCATCCGCAACCGATTTCGAGGACATCGCGAGGTCGCCGACGCGCAAGTGACTGGCGAAAAAGGTGATTACACCATCGTTTCGGATGCAGTCTGCTTCGTCGCCGCTCGCGTTGAAACCGCCGATTGCCGACTCGCGGGGAAACCGAATGCCGCGGCACGCGACGCGATGGGACGACGCGTCGCCCGATCTGCCCGAGAGAAGGGCGTCGAGCGTTGACCTTGGTCCAATTGGTACCGTCTTGGTCCCTTCGGATTCCATGTTGACCCGGTCCCTGACACCGCTCTCAAGCTCGGCGACTTCGTGCGCGACAGGCGCTCTACCTTTCTCTGCGCCGCTGGCCTCGTGGTTCGGGCGCATCTTACGTGCCGACAATTCGTCTTGGGGAGGGCCGAGGCGACTTCACTTTGCTTCGAGTCAGGTCCGCTCCGCGCTATCGGTTGCACGACACATGACCGTCACCGACTTCTCACTTGCGGTCGAATTCAACCAGTGTTACCAACGTGAATCGCGTCAGGTGAGGTGCGGTTGGGTGTGGCGTAGGCGCAAGCGATTGAACTGAAAGGGCGGGTCATGCAAAGGCTAAACAATTGGGGATGGGGGCTTCTGTTGGCTGTGGGTGCCTGCAGTACGGGCTCGAGCCACGGTGAAAATGCGGGCAAGATTAAGCAGGCAGCATTGCCGGGCGGATCGACTTCCGTGTCGATTGCAATGCCAGTCGGCGGAACGTTGACAACGACTATCCTGTCTGCGACGGGACGCCTCTCGATCGACTCTCGCGCGTCGGTTGGCGTTTCTGGGAGCACGCAACAGGTGGGAAACCTCGGCTCGCAGTCCACGCAGATATCGGCGGGCAGTACGGTCTATGGAAATGTGTCGAGCGTGGCTCCCGTATCCATCGGTGGCGCAGGAACCGTCGTCCACGGCAACGTCTCGTCGGCGGGTGCCATCACAGTGCAAACGGGAGGCGTTGTCACGGGGAAATCGAGTTCATTCGCCGCTATCTCCGAGGTGCCAATCTCGTGGACGGTAACGATTCCAACATCGAACGCGGGCCCGGTCACTCTCAACCAAGGCCAATCGCAGACCCTTGCTCCCGGTGCGTTTGGTGCGTTGACCGCAAACTCGGGCAGCTCGCTCACGCTGACGGCAGGAACGTACTATTTCACGTTATTCGACACCGAACCGGGTTCGACCATCCATCTGAACGAGGGCGCTGGCGCTGTCATCGTGTACGACACGGGCACCGCCAACCTTCGAGGGACTCTCGCCCCCAGCGGAGGCAGCGGAACGAACTTTCTTTTCGTTTCGCTCGGCACTGGTGTCGTGGATGTTGCCAAACCGCTTGCGGGAACGATCGTCGCACCCAACGGAATCGTCGACCTCGACATGACGAGTGCGCCGCACGTCGGACAGGTGTTTGCCAATCAGATCGAGCTTTTCTCCAACCAAACCATCAAGCTTGCGTCGTTCGACTGGAGCAACATCTGTCCTTTCGGCGACTCCGACAACGACGGGGTTTCCGACTGCACCGACCAATGCCCGCTGGACCCGAACAAAACTACCCCCGGCGTCTGCGGTTGCGGTATCCCAGACACGGATTCGGACGGAGACGGCGTCCCGGACTGCGTCGACCAGTGCCCAAACGATCCTACCAAGACCGTTCCGGGCCAGTGCGGGTGCGCCACGAGTCCTCAGCCCGCGGGAACTGCGTGCAACGACAGCATTTGCACGGGCGCGACCGGGACCCGATTCACCTGTGATGGGGCAGGTCAGTGCGGAAGTAGCAGCGCATGCTCGCCTGATTCAGCGCACTGCGTTGCGAAAGTCTTCAACAACAACGTGTACTGGATATGCACGGGCGCCGTCACGTGGGCTCAGGCCGAGGCCAAATGCGCTGCTGTGCCCGGAGCCTCTCTGGCCGAGATCGACCTTCGGCAAGAAAACGCCGTCTTGGCGGATCTCGTGACCACTCCGTCCTGGATCGGGGCGAACGATCAAGGTGTGAGCGGAGTATGGCGCTGGACGTCGGGAACGAACGTCAACGGCACCACGCTGTATTCGAACGGAGCGCCCGCGTTTGGCGCATTCACGAACTGGGCTGTCGGCACACCGGCCGACAACGCCGGCCGGTGCGCAGCATTCTCCGGCGGGTCGGGTCTGTGGTCGGACACGAGCTGCACGAGCACCAAAGGATATGTGTGCAAGCGGTCGCTCCTACAGTTCGGCTCCGTCTCCGTGCCTGACGTCCCCTGCAGCACGTTCGGGCCGGCCGCGTGCGTTCCCAAGCCATCCGGTTGTGTGACGTCGGATCCCTCACTTCCGCCCGACGCTGCGACATTCGTCGAGCAAATCCTAACGTGTCTCGATGCCGGATGCACACAGGCGGACGCTGCTGGATGTGCCCAGTGCCAAGGCGCGGCGGCGGTTCCTCTGCCTGGCAGCACGTGTCCCGCCTCTCCGGGAGCTACGTGCCAACTGCAGGCACCCGGGAGCGGCATCGCCTGCGACGCAAGTTCCGGATGTCCGTCCGGAGAGGTCTGCGGCTACCCGCCGGGTTGCACTCTTTGCGACAGCCTCGACGCGGGAGTGGGAGCGTGCGATGCGCAGTGCAATCCACCGTCGGGCGGGATGCAATGCGGTCAACCCGTTGTGGGGTGCGCTCCCCCGTTGTCCGGAACAGGATTGTGCAGGCAGGTCGTTCTCTGCGCGCCCGACGGTTCGGCTGCAAACCTCGATCCCTTCACCAATCCAGCGTCGAACCTCAGCACGACGACGTTCAATCCCGCGGCCGAGTTCACCGCGCCTGCCGATGCGGCCTCGGTCTATCCTCCCGATCCGGCTTGTCCCAGCCCGCCCTGCAACCTTGGGCCCTCCAACGGTTGGTGCACCTACATGACGCCCCAGGCGCTTACGCATCAAAATGCAGCTGATTCGAAAAATGGTGCGTCGGGCTCGGGCGATCTAATTGAATTCGACTTCGTTCCGAACTTGAGCTTGACGTTCGATTCGACTGCGCATGCGTTCGGAGTGTCGGATTTCCAAGTGGCTGCTACGGCCTCGTTTCTCGCGTCCACCACGTTTCAAATTCCGACGTGGCGGCCGTGGGGTCCAATCGAGGTGCTGAACCTGACAGCCGCGTTCAAGGCTACGCCCTGTCGAGCGTGGACCAGCGACAGCAAGTTCCAGGTGTTCGGCATCGACTGGTTGCCTATCCTGCTGACACCCGACCAGTTCGACTACGACACGGATCCCAAAGTGCTGTCTGCGTCCGCATGTGAAGCCGCGTTTGCGCAGTTTGACGTCGTAGTCAACCGAGCCCAGAAAGCGATGAAAGACGCGGAGGCACTCCTCACGCAGTACAATTCGCTCAAGGCGGCTGGAAGTGTGTTCCCCGCGAACCTTTGCGAACAGGTCGCAGCCGATCCGCCCCTCGGATTTCCGCCGGGTAACTGCGCGACCGAAACCCCCGAGGCGACGATCAACCGCTTCGTCGACTTCGCGAACAGTCAGATCGACACGGCCTTCAACCAGGTCTCGGCCCTGGCGTCGCAAGAGCTCGCGCTCCACAAGAACATCAACTTGGACAACCAGGGCACTCAAGAGCAGCAGACGCTTTTTGCCGCTACATTCTTCGTCGGACCGATCCCGGTGACAGCCGATATCCAGTTCGCTGAGGCGTATGGCGTGACCGGAGACGTGAACTTCGACCTCTACCCTGGGCAAATCACGGGAGCAGGCGCGGGTGAACTCGGCGGCCTGGGGTCCAACGTGACCCCATACGCCAATGGCAGCGTTGGCCTCTACATGGGCGTTGGCTTCAACATCGGCATCGCGTCCGCGTCTGCGGGATTCGAGGGATACGTCACGCTCGGAGACCTCGACGTCCCTGCCGTCGTTGGCGCGAGCATCAACATGGCGCCGGTACCGGACACGCGACCCCTGCCTGCGGACCTGGCGGCTCTCAATCTCAATTTGAGCGGTTCAGCTCCGATGCATCAGTATCAGTTCAGTCTAGGCTATAATTATGGTCTGTCAGTTGACCTCAACGATGTCATGGGGGGATATCTCGCTGCGTGGGTTGACGTGAGCTTCCTCTTCTACAGCGAGTCCTGGTCGTCGACGATCGTCGACTTCGGTCCGGGTTTCAGTCTCTCGAACAACGTGCTCATCCAAGGCTCGTCGGCCGGTGCCGCGGCACTCGGTTCCTTCCCGTGGGCGACGCTGCAGATGCCCTCGCCGCTCGTCACGTTCACGCACTTGGTGGCGCCGTTGAACCCGATCACGGAAGCGGACGGTGGACCAGCCCCCGTCGTGAACTTCGACACATCGCAGGTCGAGAAGCTCTTCTACGACAGCTTGTGCGTGTGCGAAGACGCAGGAGCGGAATGTTATAGGGCGGCGGACTGCTGCGCAGCCGGTTCGATCTGCTTCTCCGATCCGACGGTCGGGGGTCCGAAGGTGTGTTCGTCGTGCCGGACGCAACTTTCTAGCTGCAACACGACGAGCGATTGCTGTGCTGGGGCGGGAATATGTTATCCGTCGTCCGACTCCACTCCGACGGCTCCCGGCGCGTGCCAAACCTGCCTGGACATCGGCCGAACGTGCAATAACACGCCGCTCGAGTGTTGTTCGCCGGGTTATTCTGAGACACTTCCCGATGGCGGATGTGAGTGTCACTATAATCCTCACTAGCCACTCAGCGACAGACTGGTTAGGGTCCCATCATGCTTCAGACATTGGGAGATATCCGTTGCGTTGCGACGCTCCTTGCGGTGGCGTCGATCGCTTGCTTTCAAAGAGCGCAAACCACGCGACAATCGCCTGCCAGTCTTCAACAGGTCTCCGTCGAATGGAGGGACGGGAGCGTGCACGCGTACCGTGTGAAGCTGGCGAGTACAGCGCAATTGGCGTCGACGCCAGTACCTGTCGCTTTCGCACTTGCGGGCACGCTCGCCGTCCATTCCCAACGCTCGAGCGCAGGAACGGCATTTCTCGTCACGATCGGAGATGTCGAGGTCCGGGCCGCCGGAGATGCGCAGGCGAACCTACCTCCAGGGCTTCAAGAGGATCTTGTGGGGCCCTGGGGATTCGAACTCGTGGACGGCAGTGCTCACGCGGTTCGTGCTCGCGGTGGCACGTCGCCCTTTGCAATTGCTATCATCGATAGCCTGGCGGCGGCATTTCAGACCCCAGACACCGCGCCCGACGGCGGATCGTGGGAGCATGCGGAGAGCGACGCCACGGGAAGCTACCGGGCCCGCTACGAACCCGGAGTGGTGCCCGGAAGTTTTACCAGAACCAAGGTTGCCTATGACACACCGGGGCCACTGCATTCGCTTTCTTTGGGCAGCGGTCCCCTCGGGCGGCTCGACGCCACTCCGAAGGTGATTGCCTCCAGCGGTGAAATAAAGGTGCGAGGCACGGATCTCGTCTACGTGCAGAGCCACGAGGAGATCGACGTCGGGTTTACCGCCATCTCCCGCGTTCGATCGAGCACGGATCTCACGCTCGAATCGCTCGAGAGTGCGCCCGATGATGGGGCGCTGGACTGGGCGACTTTCGTCGCATCGACGATCGCCATGCCCATGGGACCATCGATGCTGCCGCGTCCCGCTGTCGGTCCGTTCGACGTGGCGAGGGCCAACAGCGTCTCGTTCGCCCAGGCGCTTGACGACCTGGAGAAGGAGAACGAACCGGCGCCGGGAAGTAACGTCAGTCCGCTGGCGTCGTCCGCACCCGACGAAGACACGGCGCGGGCGAGGCTAGGAGCCTTCGGCACGATGGTCGCCGTGCTGAGAGCCAAGCCGGAAAGCGTGCGGCTCGCGACGGCCGCCGTCGAACGTGGCTCGCGCGCTCGCGCGTCTCTCCTCGATGCCCTGGGGGCGGCCGGAACGAAGGACGCCCAGGAGGCGCTCCAGCGGGTTGCCCGACAATCGAAGCTGCCCGACGTCGTCCGCAAGAAGGCCGCCTACGCACTCATTCGCACGCCGCGCCCAACGGGCGAGTCCGTTGACGCATTGATCACGCTCCTCGCCGACAAGCTTCTTCGAGTGTACGCAGTCTACGGTCTCGGCACGTACGCGCGCCGGCTTCGAGAAAGCGGGGAGAGCGCTGTCGCCGAGCGTGCGACGAACCAACTTCTCGCGCTGCTCGGCACGACCGAGGCCAGTTCACAGCGCGTCGACGTCCTGCGAGGTATCTCCAACTCGGGCGATCCCAGCGCATTTGCTGCTGTCCGGTCGTTGCTCGCGGATCCCGATCCATCGATACGTGCGGCCGCGGTCGACGCCTTGCGGCTCATGCCGAATGCCGAAGTGGACTCGCTGGTGGCCGCGCGGATGTCCGCCGAAGAAAAGTCGGACGTACGCATAGAGGCGCTCGACGCGGCCGGCGCTCGCCAACCGAACGAGCCGCTGCCCTCGGCCGTAGCGGCGGTAGCAACCGGTGCCGCCGATCCAGAGTCGCGCGTCCGGGCCGTGCGTGTGATGGGCAAGTGGGTGGCGGCCCGTCCGGAGCTCCGCAAGGTTCTCGAACAGGTGGCGCGAGATGATTCGCGCGAGGCGGTGCGACTTGCGGCACGGGCTGCTCTAGGGACGTGATTGCATGAAAGGTGATCCCATCATGGTCGTTGGACCGGAGCGAACCCTGTTCTGCGCCCTCATCGTGGGACTGATTGCCTGTACGAGCGGAAGCAACGGGGATGCAAACTCGCTTCAATCTGCGACGGTGGAGGCCGTCTCGCAACCGCGCATGGTCGACTCGGGCTCACTCGATCCGGATCGAGGGCTTTGTGCTTCGCTCTGCTCGAAATCCCAGCCGCTGAAGTGCCCCGCTGCCTCCGCTTGCATCGCGCGCTGCGAGCGGATGAGAGCGGAGGCCGTGTGCCGCGACGAATCGCAGGCGGCACTTCGGTGCTTTGCGTCGACGCCCGCGAACGCGTGGGAATGCAACGCTCACGGGCTTCCTTCGGTCAAGGATGGCCAGTGCAACGCCGAGCAGGCGCGCGTGGCCGACTGTCTTCGCTCTGGCTTGAGGTCGCAGGTCAGGTAGAATGGAAGCACCAGGGAGGTCGTCGATGCGACTCGCCACGTTGACTGGACTGCTGCTGGCGTTGGGCGTCGTGGGCTGCGGCGGATCGACCGACGGTTCGCCGCCGAGCGACGCGAGCAACGCGAGCGACCGCAGCCCGACGTTCGATGCGACCGGCGACGGAATCTCGGAGTTTGACGGATTCACAACCGATGCGCTCGCCGCGGACGGTGCAGCGTCCGAACCGGATGACGGTGGGTTTCCGGAGGCGTCGTGCGTTGGTGCTACGTCCGCCCCGGACGGTGCGTGTTACAGCGCTTCGATGATCGGCGAATTCGTAACGCCCACATGCGTCAGTGGCGATCCTCCGCAGATGCAGGGTGGGCCCATCGAGGACGGAACGTATGTGATGCAATCGCTTACGTACTATGGAACTTGTGGTGACCTCACGCCGGTTCAAGCGAATTGGATCATCAATGGGAGCTCCTGGAGCGCAGGGGAATGGGTGGCGGAGAACCCGAGCATCGGTTTCATAGGTTTTGAGGGCCTTATGTATTCTGCAGTGGTCGAAGGAAGCCGTGCAACATTATGTGCATCTTGCCCAATCTTCGTACCGCTTGCCATCGACAGGTATTCATTCACGGCTTCACTTGGGACACTCATGCTTTTTACCATCGATAGTCCGGGAACGTCGGAGGTTGCGACATTTGTAAAGCAGTAGGCGCGTTCGCAGGTTGCAAGCGCTCCGCATGCGGGGTCGTCGATGGGACTGGATTGCTGTTCGGGTCGGGGCTGGCGGGATGCAAGGGATCAAGCGATTCGTCAATGGTTCGATGGTGAGCATTTGAGGTCGACGTCGGACGCCACTTGTGACGGAAGCTCGGAAGTCGACCGAGCGGGCGCTAAGGACGGCGCCACGTCGGAGCCCGATGAGGGTGGAGAGCCCAATGACAGTGGATCTCCAGAAGCGTCCTGCACCGGCGCTATGTCAGAGCCTTACGGTGGCGACATTAATGACGCAATAGGTGCGCATGGCCTTGGAACTCAGGAACATCGCTCTCGAAGGACCCACGCTCTCGAGCGCATACCGTCGTGCCGGCCAGCGGTCTTGTGAAGCAACCGTACCGAGTCGGCGGGTCACCGGCAGCTGGAACGGACGCATCAACCGAGGGCTTGGCGCGTCGTGGATCGTCGTCTGGGCGCTGACTGCGGGGTGCGGACGTACGGATCTCTTGTCGTCGAACGCGGAACGGGTCTGCGATGAGGAGCAGACAAGCTGCGGCGGCGTGTGCACGAGCCCGCAGACGGATGTCGCCAACTGCGGCGCATGCGGCAACGCGTGCCGAACGGACCACGGTTCCGCCGCCTGCGTTGCTGGAACATGCGCGGTGGGTCCCTGCAGCGCGGGCTATGCGGACTGCGACGGCAACCCGGACAACGGGTGCGAGGTCCAGTTGAATTCCGACGCGAGCCATTGCGGCTCTTGCAGCAGGTCATGCGGCGGAGCGACTCCCGTGTGCGTCTTGGGCATGTGCAGTGCGGTTCGTTCGCTCGCGGCCTGTCAGGCCCGAACCTGCGCGGTGTTGGCCGACGGCATCGCTCGATGCTGGGGCGTCAACGGATACGGCGAGCTCGGCAACGGCTCGACGACGAGTTCCTCCACTCCGGTGGAGGTCTCCGGACTTTCTGGTGTGGTCTCGATCGGAGCGGGGGCGGCGCATACCTGCGCCGTCTTGCTCGATGGATCTGCTCAATGCTGGGGATCCAATACGACAGACCAGCTCGGGAACGACACGACGACGGATTCGTTGACTCCCATGCCGGTGTCGGGCGTCGCTGGCGCAGTCTCAATCACAGGCGGCGATAACCACACGTGCGCCGCGCTGGCCGATGGGACGGTTCGCTGCTGGGGAGAAGCGCTCTTCGGCCAGCTTGGAAACGACGCAGCGCTGAATTCGCCCATTCCCTTCAAGGTCCCGAACGTGACCGGCGTAGTCTCGATCTCGGCCGGCGGTGCCTCCACGTGCGCGTCACGGACCGACGGCACCGCTCAGTGTTGGGGATATAACAATGCGGGCCAACTCGGGAACAACGCCACGGATTACTTCAGTCCCCGGTTCCTCTTATCTGGTCTTGTGACCGTGTGGGGACTGACCAGCGTGGTCTCGGTCTCATCCGGCTCCCAGCACACGTGTGCGGTGTTGGCGGACGGAACGGTCAGCTGCTGGGGAGCCGACTCCCACGGTGAGCTTGGCCGAGTGACGGCGCCAGGGACTGACGCTTCATCCACTCCAGAGACAGTTCCAAACCTCGGCGGCGCGGTCTCACTGGGCCTGGGAGGCAACCACTCGTGCGCTGCTTTGACCGACGGCACGGCCCGATGCTGGGGCGAGAACGGAAGAGGACAGCTCGGCGACGGGACGACGACCGACTCGCTCAGTCCCGTGGTAGTCTCGGGCCTGACGGGTGTGATTCTGCTCGCGGGCGGTTCCGCTCACACGTGCGCGGCGCTAAGCGATGGCACGGTTCGGTGCTGGGGATCCAATTCGTACGGCCAGCTTGGCAATGGGACAACGACAGATTCGTCCGTGCCTGTCACCGTAGTGGGGCTCAGCCCGTAGGCGCTCCCGCTCTAGCCAGAGACGCGTCCCGGGCGGTCTTCGCACGATTTGCGGCCAGGGCGGGCTCGACCGGCCTCATAAGAGGGGGATCGTCTGGGTCCGAGTCGGTGCTCCCGGCGACGACCCGGGGCTGTCGCAACTCGCGAGAGCGACTCCCGGCGTGGTTCCGCGGTCACGGATTGCACGAGTTGGTGTCTGCAATCGTCGAGACGCAGGTCTGGCCGTTGCAGATCAAGGTCGAATCACACGTTTGATCGTTGCTGCAATCTTCACCCACCGTGGCATTGGCCACACACTGGCTCGTCACATACGAGCACGTCGCGTGCACGCCACAGTCGTCATAAGTGCTCGCGCTGCAAGGATTGCCGACGACGACGAGGGCCACACACTGGTCTGAGGCATCATCGCAGCGAACTCCGTCTTGCTCGTAGCAAACGGCGGGGTCAACAATATCGGTGCCCGTTCCCCATTGGCAAGTTGTCGTGTCGTCGCAAGTCGCAACACACGCATCACCGGCTTTGCCACGCCTCGGAACGACGCAGGTCCCCGGCGACGAATTCCCGATGCCAAGGCAAAGGATAGGATCCCCCTTGCATTGATCCACGGCGATGCACGGGTCTCCTGGATTGCGGGTTCCGACGGTCGTCGTGGCCAAGAGCGCGTAGGACGGCTGGTTGCAGCTCGTTTGCAACACGTCTAGGACGGCCGCGATGCCAGCGGGATTGATCACGGAGGAACCGTCGTCGAGATATCGCTGGACAAACTGCAGTTCGTACGCTTCGCACGCTGCGAGGCCCGACGTCGAAATGCCGTTTTGGGCGCAACACGCCGCCAGTCGTGCACAATACGGCGTCGCGAATTGGTCCACATACTGGTGCGAGGCAGCCGACAACGAGGAGTCCAGAGCTGCCCCGTCCAGCATGGTGGCGACGTCAAGCTCGGCGAGCGCGGAATCAGGAATGGCAGAATCGGCGGGCGACGCATCGACCGACGAGGAATCAGCGTGCATCGCATCGACCGTCGGCGCATCCACGGACGATGAATCAGCCTGCATCACATCGACCGCCGGCGCATCGGCAGACGAGGAATCGGCGCGCGCCACATCGACCGCCAGCGCATCCACGGGCGATGAATCAGCCTGCATCACATCGACCGCCGGCGCATCGGCCGACGTAGCGTCCGCGTATAACGATTGGGCAGGGCTGTCTCGCTGCGGCAAGGCGTCTCCAGTTTCGTCGCTCGCCTCGTTCACCTCCCCTGCACAGGAAACAGCACATGCGAGCAAAAGAGTAAGGGTTGCACGGTTCATCAACGCCCTCCGTTGAGGGGGTTCACGCTAATGAAAGGTCGGGGCAAACGCGAGCAGCTCGAACAGTGATCGTGGGCAGCGTCGACGCTCGGTAATCCACGTCGCGGCACCCGCGTGTTGTTCGGTAGTCTCGCCAGCGACGATCCGATGTCGCGTTCTGGTTGCGCACGGACGTTTCGCAACCGCGTCATTGTCCGGGAGTCGGGAGCGGTTGCTCACACTCTCTCTCGGCGCTTCACGGCGCTCGTCTCCGGATGGATGACGACCGCGAGCTCGGCTGGCGCAACGCCGGTCGCAGGCGACACGCGCATACGTGCGCATGTCCGCCGCCCTCACGCGTTTTGCGCGACCCGTGCGAGGACGTAGCGTTGTGGGGATGAGCCAGGCGCTTCGAATTGCCGTGGTCGCGATCCTTACAAGAGCGTGCGGCGGCGAATGTCGCCCCAGCAGGGAATCGGGGGAAGCGGGGTAGTCGTCGGGGCTGGGTCGGCAACGGGGGAGGGTCAGGAATGGCAGGCGGGTCGCCGTCCGGGACAACCGAGGGCTCCGGGACAAAGACGACAGACGGGACAACGGCGGTGACCTCGGGATCGGGACCACCCATCTCCAGGCAGAGCGCGCCGACGTCGGGCGATGCCGGCGCGGGGGCCGTGCCAAAGCCGTCGATGCCGACGTCCATTGCAGACGCCGCTGTCGTCTTTCCGCCCAGCGGCGCGGCGGGATGTCCGCTGCAACAACGCCGGGCCGCGGCGTCGGTGGCGCTGGCGGCGGCGTTCGTGGCGGCCGCGCATCGTGCAGTTCCTTGGCCAATGAGACGTGCAGCGGCGTCAGCTTCTTCGTCAGTTGCGTGTGCCACCCGGGGACACGTGCGTGATAGGGGCCTTCGTCGACCTTCGCTGGATTCGCGGGCTGTTCCGCCGGCCCAACCTCTCCCGTGCAGATGTTGGCGGCGTGCGGCTTCCCTCGGTGGCGCCAATTTGCACCCATTCTTCAGCCCGAGTGCACGCCCCCATCGCCGATAACACCCGGCGCCATATGAACCTCGAGCTCGTGCTTCGCCGAACTCGCTCGCAGTGCCTACGCTCCCCTCCCTTTCATCTCATCTCAGTCTCGAGGCCATCTTCTTCCACCTGCCCGCGTGCCGCATGTATGTGACGGCGGTGGGTTGCTTCCGCGAACCGTCTTGCACACCTACACGCCACCATTTCGCGAGACGTTCCCGAGCAACGGCTGCATTTACTGGTTCACGAACGTCGCGACAGTCCACGTTCCCCCTTGGTATGCCGTGAACGTTAGCTGCTTGGGAGAAGCCGTGAATGTGCGCGTGTCGATGGCGTTGGGAATCCTCTGTATGCACGTCGGACAAAGGATCACTTCGTTATCCGCCATCACCGCCGAATACGCGGCACTCATGATGGCGATGTTGCCGGCGTCGTCGACTTCGACCACTTCCAGGGCGGCCCAGGCGTCTCCGGCAATGAACCAATTTGTGAGGGTGGGCTGGATGGATGGGCAGGTTCCATAGTATGAGACCGACTGCAGAACATAGGTTCCGTCCTCGATTGTGCCTCCCTGCATTTGGGGTGGCTCGCTATTCATGCACGTAGGCGTGATCCATGATCCGAACGTCGACGCGCTTATGGTAAGCGAGCCATCGTAGCACGCACCGGCGGCGCTGCCCATATCATCGGCGTCCGAGAGAACGCAGGCCCGTGCGTCCGTGACACCTCCGGCGTCGGCCATCGACGTGTCGCTGTTCAATGCGTCCCCCGTAGAAACGCGGTTTCCAGGTGTACCGTCATAAGCACCACGGTCCGCCCCTGACGTAGCGTCCGGCGCGCCGTCGGTGCCTGTGTCGACAGGCTCCATGCCATCGCTTGACGCGCTGGTCGAACACGCGAGGACGGATGCCGTGCTGTCCAGAAACTCGTCCGGCCGCGATTTTCGCACGATCTGCGGTGCACGGACAGACTGGAAGTCGGACCGTTCGGCGGGCATTTTACGGGCGCATCAATGCTCCCAGTGACGATCCAGTTTCTCATCGCGATGGTTGCCTACGCAATCGACGAGCGGATGGCCCGTAGGGTCGAGTACCTCCAGGAGGAGGTTCGCGTGCTCCGGGAGATGCTCGTAACGAAGACCGGTAGGCCCCGGATCACGTTCACCGACGACCAGCGACTGCGGCTTGCCACCAAGGGCAAGGCCCTGACGCCCGAGGAACGGAGCGCATGCTGCCAGATCGTGCAACCCGACACGCTCCTGAAATGGTTCCGGCAGCTCGCGGCCAAGAAGTACGACAGCTCGGCGCAGCGCCGAAGACCCGGTCGACCTCGCAAGGCCAACGACATCCGCGCGCTCGTCGTCCGATTTGCTGCCGAGAACCTCGGTTGGGGCTACACGAAAATCCACGACGCTTTGCACGGGATCGGGATCGAGATTGGCCGTACGACGGTTGCAACCATTCTCGCGGACGCCGGAATCGAGCCCGCGCCGGAGCGACGCCGAAAGCGAACCTGGAGGCAATTCGTCAC
>Ga0326728_10017725_pt1 | contig 14190 bp, 9 predicted proteins | sample MB3enrmetagenome_FD_207602 | JGI IMG/M metagenome (GOLD analysis project Ga0326728, IMG submission 207602) | Lab enriched peat soil microbial communities from McLean, Ithaca, NY, United States - MB31MN | ecosystem: Environmental > Terrestrial > Soil > Wetlands > Peat | place: USA: New York...
TGTAAGCGGAGGGGATCTGAGCGGGTGGGTGGGGACACCTCGTCTGGCAGAGGATTTGCCCCAGGTGCTGCGCTTCGCCGTCCAGTTTTGCGATGGGATGAATCACGCGTTGTCCAAAGGCATCATCCAGGCCCACCGCGACATCAAGCCCCAAAACTGCTTGGTGACTGAAGACAACAACCTCAAAGTGACAGACTTTGGACTGGCCAAAGTTTTTGACAACACATCCCCAGACACAGCGCACGCCGCGAGCTATGGAACCGGCCCAGCCATTAATTTTGAAAGGACTGGCGTCGGATTCGGCACTCTGCCTTACATGGCCCCCGAGCAGTTTGCGGACGCCAAGCACGTGGACGTGCGAGCGGATGTTTACTCATTTGGCGTGATGCTGTTCCAGATGGTCACGGGAAGGCTTCCTTTCGAGGCGCGCAGTTGGGAGGACTTTGCGCGATTGCACTGTAAGGCTTATCCACCACCCCTTAAGTCTGGACAATCGGTGCTCGACACGATCGTGGGGAAATGTTTGGCCAAGGTGGCTGATGAGCGCTATGGAGGGTTTGGGACGCTTAGGGAAGGGTTGGCCTCGATCTACGAAAGCATGACCAAGAAACCAGCGCCCAAGCCAGCGTTAGGGATAGATCTGGATGCCGCCGGGCTGAACAACAAGGGGGTTTCGCTGGGGAGTCTAGGGCGCCATGAGGAAGAGCTGGGCTGCCTTGACCGCGCCCTCGCCATCGACCCCCAGTACGCGCGGGCTTGGTACAACAAGGGAACTACGCAGTGGAATCTGTCGCGTCCTGAGGAAGCGTTGGACTGCTTTGACCGCGCCCTCGCCATCAACCCCCAGTACGCGGAGGCGTGGAGCAACAAGGGGGTTTCGCTGGAGAGTCTAGGGCGTCATGAGGAAGCCCTGGCCTGCTATGACCGCGCCCTCGCCGTCAACCCCCAGTATGCGGAGGCTTGGTTCAACAAGGGGACAGTTCTAATTCTGGGGAACGATTTCAGGCGTGCCCGCGAGGCTATATCTTGTATTGAGACAGCAGAGCGACTGGGGTTACCCCAAGCGGCCCAGGCAATGGCCAAATGGCGGGAATCGCTTGGCAGGTGAGCACTCGAAACCGAATGGAAGCGTCGCGGTGCATATCCGCACGGATTAGGCGGCCGGAGGTTAGCTTGATTCGAATCACTTACAGGTTCAAGAACAAGGAACGAGTCTTCGAGCCCGACACAACTCAGGTCATCATCGGACGCCCTATGCCCGGCACATCGGTCGACCTCGATCTTACTGGGGACGATACCGTTTCGCGGCCGCACGCACGCCTCTGGTTTGAGGACGGCAAGTGCTGGATTGAGGATCTGGGCAGCCACCGTGGAACCCAAGTTTCCGGCGAAGAAATCAAAGGGAAGGGCAAGCGAGATGTCCGGCCCGGCGACGTCATCAACATCGGCCAAACAACCCTCCATGTACAGATCCCAGGCCTTCAGCCCGACTTGCCTCCTGTGCCGGCGCCGGAGCCACCCGCCGAGGAACCGCCGGTCGGTATAAGCCAGACCCTGGACGCCTCAGTTTCTATGTCTTCCCAAGTGGCGTCCGTCGGTACGGATGCCAGCAAGCGCCTTGCCCTGCTCTTAGACTTGTCCCTGGAATTCGGTGGCGAAGGCCGGTTGGAGAAGTTGCTGGAGAAAATCGTTGAGCGGCTCGTGGAGATTATACCTGGAGCGAAGCGCGGTGCACTTTTGGTGAAAGATCCGAAAACCGGTAACTTGCTGCTAAAAGCCCACCTGCCTGCCGGGGAACCCTCGGTCAGCATGACGCTCGCCCGCCGCGCCATGGGGCAACGCCAGGGGTTCATCTGGCAGCGCCCGAGCGAAGGTTTAACAGCGAGTGTTTTGCAACATAACATCATTTCCGGGATGTATGTGCCGTTGGTGTGGAACGGCGAAGCTTTGGGTGTGGCGTGTGTTGATAACTCCCAGACTTCCAGCGGCGCTTTCGGGGTGGAGGACCTTCAGTTTATGACGGCAGTGGCGCAACATGCCGCCATGGCCGTGGCCACACAGCGGCTGCAGGAGGATCTGCGCCAAAACTCCACCCTCCTTGAGCGGCTTTTGACAAGTTTTTCTCCCAAAATCCGTGCGCGGCTCTTGGAGAGGGCGCGGCATGGACAGCTCAACCCCGGGGGGAAAAAATCGGAGGTTACGATTCTTCTTTCCGACATTCGTGGATACACGCTGTTGACCGAAAAGATGGAAGCCGAAGACGTATTGGATATGCTCAACGAATACTTTCCTGCATTGATCGAGCCAATTTTTAGGCACGACGGCAGCATCGACAAGTTCATCGGCGACGCGATCCTTGCGGTGTTTGGCAGCCCCGAGCCCGACCCGTCGCAACATCAAAACGCGGTTAAGGCTGCGCTAGAGATGCAAGCCGCTGTTTCAGAGATTAACAAAGCGAGAGCTAAGCGGGGTATGGTCACTTGCCAGATCGGGGTTGGCATCCACACCGGTGAGGTGCTTCACGGGTTTGTTGGGTCTCGCGAGCGAATGGAGTTTACCGTCGTCGGGAGCGCGGTCAACCTTGCAGCTCGTTATTGTTCGGCAGCGGCGGCGGGCGAGGTCCTGATCAGCCGGGAAGTACATGGAAGAGTTTTTCAGCTTATCGACGCTGAATACAGGAAGATCACCACGAAGCATCAGGAAGAAGGGGAGTTGGACGCCTACCGCGTGAAGCGTCTTAAGTAGGCCGCCCGCGTCACAAGTTCGCCGAATTCCCATAGTCGTGTCGACTTCCTTGTTTTGTATCCAGAGAGCTTGGGATTTCCGAGGACGGATATACTTGAGGTTTGCGATAACGTGCCAGCAGGATTCAGGGTGTATGGTCACCCACACGGCAGTTGTCCTCCATCTGGTCGCGTCGATTGCCGACCGGAACACAACGGTTATTTGTTGGTGTTAGTACAAGTCACGGCTGTTCAGCTGGTTCCGGCGCTGCAGGGATTTGGCCTGACAAGCTACCTTCCCATCAACGATCCCGGCGCTCGGCTGAGTTCCGGCGCGGAAGGGCATTCGGGCGCATTTCCGTTTGGATTTACGAGGACTGCATTCGCCCGGTCGACGGATAGGGCTTCGTCGCTTTGGGCGGGCTTACCTCGTGCTTCGGATTTTGGGAATGAGGGAAGTTTTTGGCAATTGCGAGAATTCTTTCAATGTCGGCAAGGGCGAAGATCCGCCCCTTGCCGTCGCGGGCCACTTCCGGGTATTTGCCGGTTTTGAAACGCCAACGGAGGGTGTCGGCGTGAATGCCCAGGAGCGGGCACAGGTCCCCCGTCCGGTAGCGGTTCTTCTCGGGGATTTCAAATCTGTTACACTTGGTCGGTAGGTCTCTTGAGTATGGTTTTTCAAGGGTTATCTCAACTTCGCGTGAGGCACCAAACTGTGCATCCGCACCCGTGGGGCCTTCTTGGTAGTCTCATCCACGAATTTGGCCGCCCGACCAACCGACTCGTAGACAATCTTCGTCCATCAATTGAACATTGTTTTGGCGAGAGCGGCGCCCAAGGGCGAGCGTATTAACTTGTCGGCTTGCCTAAGGTCCAGTTACGACCCGCTGGATTCGGGCGTGGAAGGGCGTCATCGTTCCGAATGCAGGGAAGAACCCACTCATCATGATTTCCGAGTGCGTCGCTCACCTCGAACTTCGGATCGCCCCTGCGGATTCGTCGATAAACGCAAGGCGGCTAGGAGCTACTCCGTCAAATGTCTTTTCGCGAGATCGAAGCGCTTTCGGCTGCTCGTCGGGTTTGCCAATTTTGCGCCCGGAGGTAACTAGACTAGAGGATCCCCAATTGTCCTCGTTTGAGCGGCACTTCACGTGGGACTGGGTCGTCGAAAGTCTTCAGGTGCTCAAGCAGAGCCTGAGGCAGAGACGTATGTGTTACCAACAAATCGCATGATCGGCTATTGCGGGTTGATTTTACCGCAATGCCAAGGCGTTACGGTACGCCGTATTTCATGCCAGAGTTAGGACGGAGCTGTCGTCAGTGCGATACGTCGCGGTGGGCAAGCCGTTGGAAGCGCTCCCAAGGTAGCGGGTGCCGCTTCCTCCACCGAAACAGGGCCGAGAGAGCCATGATCCCGATGTAAATCTGGTAGGTCGGAAGCTGCGCTCAACTCGCGTAAATCGCGTTCCAAGTGGGTCGGGATGCAGGCAGCAAACCGCACAGCGCGATCGGCTTCAACATCAATAGGCATTGATCTGCGGGTCGTGAATACGTCTCAGCGGCTCTGAACTGGATCGTTCCCTCCTCGCTGTTGGGCGTGCGATCCGTCCGCTGCGTGCCGACTCATGGTGCCCAGACCGTTCGCGCTCGCCGCGCAAACCGGCATAGTTGCTGGCAGCCGCTGCGAACCAGGAAATCTCCGACCTCGACAAAGGCCAGACCGACCTGGGTCGGCGCGTGCGCGTCAGAATTGACCACCAGCGGAATCCCAAGCCGCATAGCCTGTTCGACAATCGGCAGGCTTGGATAGGGCTGCGGTACCGGTAACCCGGTGTGCCGGTAACCCGACGTGTTGATTTCGAGTGTCAATCCAGCGCGGGCGACTTCCGCGAGCGTGGGGACGACTTCATCTAGGCCACGTTGTGTGGGCACTCGGCCTGACCGTTTCACGAGATCAAGATGGCCGATTATGTCGCACAGGCCGCTACGGGCAAGTCGCCGGACAAGCTCAAAATAGCGGACATACTGTTCGTCGGCGGTGCCTGGATAATCCCGTGCCTCAATATCGAGCTGGCAGGCGTCATCGAAGAAATGTACGGACCCGATGACGAAGTCCCACGGGTAGGCCTTGAGTTGCCGGTGGAGGTAGTCTTCCTGGGTTTCAAGATAATCCATTTCCAAGCCAAGCAACACGCCGATCTGGCCGCGGTATTGAGATTGCAAATCAAGCACACACTGGACGTAGGATTCAAGCTCCGCCTCGGCCATGCGGGCGCCGGCGCTGCGCCCACCGGGCAGCGGATTGTGGTCGGAAAAACCGATTTCGCGCAGGCCGATTTCGCGTGCATGTTCGGCGTAGGAGTGCATTGGCCCGGTCGCGTGCCGGCACAAAGGCGTGTGCATGTGGTAATCAGATTGAATCAACATGAGCTATTATTGTAACCGTAGCTAGGCGCGCTGACAATGCCGCAATTGTGTTGCGAGGCAAGGACATGGGTACTCCTGTCGTCTTTGATTCCAACGGCCAGCAAATCGTGGACAGCTTTGGACGCGCCGGATGGACATGGGTGGCGTCGGGAGTGACCGCAATCCCATGCATTAAGTTGGCGCCGCGACAAGCGGCGATTGAACAAGTGGGTGAAACAGCGAACAGCAGAAGTACTGTGCATGTCCAGCTTGGAGCAATTACTAGACAAACCGGAAGCAGGTGCTCCAGTTACAGACACATCGATCAGCAGATTAAGGTTAACACACGTTCGTCAATGGCAATGAACGTTGCCATGAAAACGACTGCAGAAGGATCACAGAAATTACAGAAATCTGACACAGTGACAATCTAACTGTAAATTGGCCGAACCGTATCTTTCGCAAACCATCGCTTACCGTCAAGGGGGTCAACCAACCAGCAATAGCCTCCATCTCCACCGCACTCGCCCCCAAATTCCTCGACGATAATAGTAGGGGACGGGTATCTGTTTTCGATACGCCTTCGGATGAATTCTTCGGTTTCGAGGTCAGCAAGCGTCACGGCAGGCCCATCTTGCTTTGTCTGCTGAATCACGCCTGAGTGGAAATACGAAAGCAAAAGCACCCAGCTTTGACCGCGACCTCCGTCGCGGAGCGCAAAAACTCATCATGTGGCCTCATGCCACAGCCGGCCTCTATGGTGTATTCAAACAGCCCGTGCGCGGACGACTTACAAAGCCGCCGTGAGCTAGAAACTCCCCGATGCCACAGCTTCGTTGCAGCCGTTACTGTTTCTGAACATTGCTCCTAAACCGGCATTTCCCATGTGACTTACCCCCGCGACCATCACCGGACGTTGAGCGGGTTGTTCCGCCAGAGGTGGTGAGTGATTCCGATTTTATCGCGGTGTGCGATGCCGCACGTTCGTGCTGGGAGGCGTCCGGGGGATTGCATTCCAGTCAAGCATTGCCTTGGCAGGGTGGCGCGTTGTTCGCTTCTTATTCTCTTGCAGGTCCTGCAGATATGGTCAGCGGGAGTTGGAAATAATCGAGTGCCGAGCGGAATTTCAAAAGTGCCTCACGAAAGTTGAGTCGGCCAATACCTTACGCTTACGTTGAGTCCCAGCTCAAGGATTTCGATGAGAGGGCAGCGAGAATCTGCGCCATAAAGCCCAACGCTTGCGATAACCTGCCGAGCGATGCGAGGTCAGGCTCATCGCGTTGTTCTGTTGCCAGTCATAGTCGCCTACCTCAAATGTAATCACCTTGCCCAATTTCCGTGGCTGCTGCCGGCACCGCAAAAACTAACAACTCATATTGAGTACGCATCTTTCGTCGGGTTGTCCACGATTGCCGTGCTCGGCGGCCCTTGGCACGATCCCTGCGGCTTGCTCAAGCGCCACGCCTGCTCCGAGGGGAACCGCCTAGCCCAGTCGGCCGGGGTCTCGAACCGCTGGCCGGTCGCTGACGCGGGCGCGCGAACCTCGTAGAAGTCATCCACAACGAAGCCGATCCGTCGAAACAGCGCGAACCACTCGCTGATGGGCAGATTGAACACCACGTAGGGGTCTTCCTGCGGCCCCAGGGCGACGCGCTGAAGGCCGAACCAGTCTCGCTGCAGAGTAGTGCCGATCGGGCCGTCGTCCGGGGGCGCGCAGACAAGCGAGAGAGTGCTGCGGCCGATGAAGCTGAGTCGCCCGCCTGGCCGCAGCAGGCGCCAGGCCTCGGGGATCCAGATGAGGGGATCGGCCCAGACGGATGCGCCGTACTCGCTGAGGGCGAAGTCAAAGGTGGCGTCCGGTCGGGGCACGGCCTCGGCCACGCCGTGGATCAGTTCTAGTTCCACGCGGTATTCAACAGCCAGGGCGCGGGCGATCTCCAACTGTCGCTCGGACGGGTCGATTCCCACCACCGAGCGGGCGCCGCGTTGGTGCATCCAGAAGCAGACCTGTCCCGCACCGCAGCCCAAGTCGATGGCGTCAAGGCCACTCAGATCGTCCGGAAGCAGAGGCAGTTCAGTATTGGGGATCTCCCAGTTGCCCCAGGCCGGCTGACGCCGTCGCCAGCCACAGCGGCCTATCTGCCGCCAGTCCTCTGCGTGGCGGTTCCAGTGAGCGCGGTTTGTCTGGGCATGAGGGGGAAAGTCGTCAAGCCGGTTCATCCTCGGTGCTCCGTTCCGTCATCCGCATGCATCGCGGCACCTCCAGTCATCGCTCCTTCCAGATTGCTAGCTGTGGCAAAGTCCGGCCTGCCCTGTTTACGTGGGGACAGCAGTTGGGTAAAAGGGTGGAATGCGCGTCGGCCATTCGGCTTGGCGAGTTCCTCGCGGATTGCGCTGATCGGCACCTCATGACGGTCGCAGTTGAAGAAGAGCGAATCTGTCGCGTGGGACCAGGATGTGCGGAACTTCGTATCGACGACGGGAATGCCAAAACACTGGGCGTATAGTGGCACTCTCTGCTCATCGCAGGTGATCTCCTCAACCTTGGCATCGGAATACTTCTTCAGGAATGCTACGGAGTAGCACGTGCCTGGCCCGAGCGAAGCAAATGGCTCACCGCGGTAGCCATACTCCTCCCTGACACCCGCAAGCAACCTCTCCCACTGTCTCCTGGAGAAATCATCGGTCATCCACCCCCAGTCATGCGAAACATCACTCAGACCGAAGCGAGCGGTCACTGCGACCGCTTCCGGTGGAACGTGGCAATACAGGCTTTCAAGTGAGTCGAGCAGCAGAAGGTCCCATTCTACGAGATATAGCCTGTCGAAGGCGAGCTTGTGGCCGTAATCTCTGTACCAGGCTCTCACAGCCAGATCGCCATTCTGCCAATTCCATTCCGGGGCCCTACCCGTCTCATACCAATGATGAATCTGCTCTCCTAGGGCGCGCCGCATTGGCTGAGCCAGCTGCTCCTCGCCACCAAAGAGCCCAAAAATGCGGACCCCTGGATTATAACAGTTTAAAATAGCGACCTTGTCCGCGCATACTTCAGGGAAATCGTGACACCGGAGTGCGACTATGCTATTCATTGTGTTATCCTGCGCGCCTCGTCCTTAGCAGTCGACTTTGAAGTTGGGGCATTCTCACGGTATGCCCCCGCTCTCGTGAAATGCAGAGGCGAACTGCACTGCGCCGCCACGGGGAGCGGCAAGACGTTAACCGGTCTCCCTGCGCAGTAGCGGCAAGCATGAAGCGGCTGGCTCAACTGGAAACACCGCTTGAGCCAAGCGCTGAAGTCGTACTCAATTATGTTGCCCTTCACTCCGACACTGTCCTCGGGAAAGAATGGAATGGCGCCGAGATTCGTGGCGTGAGCAGAAAACGGGCATGGATAGAGGCGACCGTGCAGAAGCGTGAAGAGCCTGTTCGCACAGCATGACTCGTACACGGTCTTGAGCTCTTCATTCTTACGCGCACGCTCCTGAATAAGTGCGCAGTCGTGCCAACCTGGCATCACATCAAACGTGTATGATACCCCGAGATCGTCGCACGCGGCCGTGATCTCACGAGTCTTCCGCGACAATTGGCCGTAGTCGGCTATCCGGAGATATGTGTCGTCGTGTGCGAGGTGACCAAGGTGCGCGTGAGGAGGACAAATTGTTCCGTTGGAGTAAACGGCTATGCGTGTATAGTTCGAGTACTGCCTGAGCCGCCGCACATATTCGCACGCGATCGGATTCATGAATGACTCGCCCCCCAAGACACGCAATTCCATGACGTGATCCACACGACTCATGAGTATGTCGAGCGCCGCAAAGAGTTCGTCCCAGTCTGCATCTTGAGGCGTCGCATAGTATTGCATGAGGTTGGAGCAGTCACGACATCGAAGAGAGCATCTCTCTGTGATCACTATGTCGAGTGACAGCAGGACGACACGGCTTGGGTGGTACACTTTGAAATACTCGAAGAAGTAATCGTCCAACACCTCAAGATCACGCCAGCATGCGCCGGTCACGGGGGCTCTTACGTCGTAGTCGAAACAAGAGAGGATTTTTGAGGAATCCACTACATCTTGCCAGCCTTCACGCTGAAGATCAGACTTGATCGAGGCTACTCGAGCTGGGGCCGTTGTAATGATGACAGTGGCCCTCGGGTACGCTGTTCTTGCTTCGCTTTGCGGCTTGACAGGTATGTCCCCGATCCGCCCCTTCGCAACGACAGGTTCGTCCGCTGCGCCGGTCACACACACACACACAGGCTTGGTCGCTCGTTGCGAAAGAGCCTGTAGGACGAGCAGCGCGAGAGGTCCGGCCCCGTAGATGACCACTTCATCACCAAGGGGTAGCGCCGCGCCAGATCTCTTCTTGGCACCCGGGATTGGTACGTGCTGTTTCATTGGCGACGGTGACTCCGTTCGCTCGCTCTGGGCCTCTTGTTTATCTGGGATGCTCAGTTCAGCAGTCGGTCGCCGACTGGCCGTCGAGCCGCTCACTCTCTTCCACCAAGCGCAAAACCTCACCCAGCAGCCGCGGGCTAGTGCTCAGGCAGGTCCCCTCATGCGTGACCTCACTGCCCGTCCAGCTGACAAGACAACCTCCGGCAGCTCGCAGGATAGGCACCAGCGGCGCAAAGTCCCACAGGGAGGCGACGGGGTCCAGCATCAGCTCAAGCCTTCCAGTGGCCACGAGGACGTGACCGTAGGCGTCACCACAACCCAAGCAGTGCTGGCAACGCTGCTCGAAGGTGCGCCGCACATGCATCTTGTGGTGACGAGTGAAACTCGTCGTTTCTGCCAGGGAGATGGTGCTGCGCTCCAGCCGGTCCACGGACGAGACGCTGCACAGTCGCCCATTGAAGTAGCACGGCCCGCCACGGGAGGCCCAGACCGTCTCGCCGATGGCCGGAAAGTGGGTCACCCCCAACTCGATGGTTCCCTCCCGCTCCAGGGCTAGCAGCACGCCGAAGATAGGCAGGCCCCTGTTGAACCAGCGGGTGCCATCGATGGGGTCGAGGATCCAGCGGCTGGCGGCCTCGACCGCGCCCTCCTGCCCGAATTCCTCCCCGCAGATCCCGTGTTGGGGGTAGGCAAGCCGGATCTGATCCCGCATGAGCCGCTCGACCTCGAGGTCGGCGGCTGTCACTTCGGATCCGTCACCCTTCCGCATACAGGTGGACTGGCCGTGCAGGTGCCGGAGGGCCAGCCGGCCCGCCTCTTCGGCCAAACGCAATGCAAAATCGATGTCCTGTTGGCGCTCGCGCATCGTTCATCACCTGCGCGGTCAACAGCACCTGCGCACGGTGCGGACCACGATCTCCAAGCCGGCGACTAGCACCTCGCGGGGCACGTTCAGCGCGGGCGTGATCTGCAGCATTCCGCCGCCGCTGAAGCAGATCACGCCTTCTCGCATGAGCTGCTCTGCGACGCGCTTGCAGAGTGTGGGGCTGGGATCGCCGCTATCGGCGTCGATGCACTCCACGCCCCACAGACAGCCGCGCCCGTGGATCCGACCCACGCCAGGCCGGTCACCCAGCGGTTGCAGCGCTTCCGCGATGAGCTGCTCGAGCTCTGCAGCCCGCCCGACAAGGCCGTCCTGCTCGAGGATTTCCATGCACCGGCTAGCGACCCGGCAGCAGAGTGGATTGCCGCCGAAGGTAGTGCTGCCCACCACCTCCCGGGCCCCAGAGAGATGCTGGTCGTGGACCAGTACCGCGCTGATCGGCAGCCCGTTGGCCAGGCTCTTGCCCAGCACTACAATGTCGGGTTCCACACCGTGCCACTGGCTCTCCAGCATCTTTCCGCAGCGGCCCAACCCGGTCATGATCTCGTCCGCCATCAGCAGGATGCCGCGCCGCCGGCAGTAGCTGGTCAGGGTCGAGAGGTATCCCGCTGGCGGGATCTCCACCCGCGTGCCTTGGATTGGCTCCACCACCACCGCCGCCACCTGGCCGGTGCCAATCTGATCGATAAACTGATCGAGGGCTGCGACGCAGCGGTACTGACAACTGGGGTAGCTCAGGCCGTAGAAGCACCGGCGGCAGCTGGCGTAGGGAACGCGAATGAATCCCGGCGCCCGCTTTCCATGCCACGGCTTCATAGATGCGAGGCTGATGGCAGCCTGGGTCTTGCCATGGTTGCTGCCGAAGAATGAGATGAACTCGTCCTTTCCGCTGATGGCCCGCGCGAACCACATGCCAGCCTCCACCGCCTCTGCCCCGGAGGAGAAGAACTGCACAGCGTAGCGGGAGCCTCCGGCCTTGCGGACCTGGCTGGCCAACTGCACCACGTAGGGCGACAGGTAGTTGGAGGTGTTGGCGATGGAGGCAAAGGCGTCCTGCGCGGCGCGTTGGACCCGCGGCTCGCCGTGCCCCAGGGACGCGGTGAGGGTGAAACAGAAATCGATGAAGCAGTTTCCGTCCCTGTCCCAAACGTATGACCCATCCCCATGCTCGAAGACCACCGGCATGTTGCTGCGGTTCCGCGGGTACACGCCACCGAGGCACAGCCCGTCGCTCTTGCCGTTGATCTCCTCGGACCGGGGACCGGGCAGGACAGCGTCTACGTTTGGCATCTGCATGATCTGGTTCCTTGTGCTCCGCGGTTTGTCGCTGTTACGAGAGCACGGCGAGAACTAGTGACTTTCTAGGGAAAGCCCGCCGCCATCTGGACCTGGTACGAGAGCCTCCACAATGGGTTGTTCAGGCAGTAACGGATCGCGCTGGCGGTGTTGCCTTTCCACCGCTCGTCGGCCACCGGCTGGATGAAGTGATACTGAAACTGAAGCTCCTCGAAATCGCGGGGGTCGAGACCCTCTACGGGAAATTCAATCTTCAGCTCCTGACCCCGGCGCACTGTGAGTTGTTGGCCGGGCCTTGGTTTAACAGTGATCCAGTCCAACCCTTCGGGGGCGGGCTGCGCCCCGTCCAGTTCCGCCGCAACATGACATCCCCACTGATGGAGCTCGGTCATTAGTACCTGGTCCAGCTGGGCCAGAAGGTCCGCACCGGTGCAAACCACACTGACCGGCGGCCCCGCGCGCCGCTCCCCGGGCCAAAGGTCGAGCATGTCCCGCACCAACTCGGCCGCCGAGCCATAGCTGCGCTGCGCGGCCTGCCGTTTTGCCGCGTCGAACCTGCACAACACGGCGGCCCGGCCGGCGTTGGCACCCTCACCCTGCAGCGTGTAGAGCATCTTACCGAGGTGGTAGCGCATGCCGCCCTTCATGACCCGGCCAGCCACGAGCGGGCCGCCTCGGATAGGTCGATCCGGTGGTTGTGGAACGTCTCGCACAGGAGGCAGCGGTTGGGGCAAAACTCCAGCCCGTATCTGCAACAGACGCGACGGTAGAACGCCCCGGAGTCTGGACCGTGCATCACCTGCCCTAGCGGGCTCCCGCGGAGCTGCTCCATCCTGCGGCGTAGCCCCGTGTCGGTGATCCGGCCGATGATGCTGATGGGCAGCGCATAGTGGCAGGCGTAGCACTGGCCGTCGTACTTCAACAGGACGTGCTCCCCGAAGTCGCAGGGCCTCCAGACCTCGTCCTGCCGGTAGCGGGGCGTGTCGAACGCGCGCGCGCGCCCGGTGGTGGTGTTCAGCGAGCGATCCTCGATCTCCACATCACGGCCCTGGTACCGTCGGTGGAAGGCCTGGTAGGTTTCTTCGTCGCCGTCCTTGCGGGTCCAATGGAAGATGAGCGCGGCTGCCCCCCCTCCCTCGCGATACTCCAGGAAGCGGTCCGCGACCGGCGCACGCCCGTCGCGATCGATGCCCCCGTGCCAAGTGTCCAGCCCCACGTGGAACACGTCGGGCACCACCCGCCCGAACAGGCCGGGGTCCTCCAGGAAAAGCAAGCCGTTGGTATAGACGAAGATCTTGCTGCGGGGAAAGCACTCCCTGGCCAGCGAGACCACCTGTTCGCCGTAGCTCAGGGTGAGGAACTCGCCGCCAGTGAGGTAGAGCTCCTCCACCACGTCGCTGAGCTGTTCTCCCTGGGTCCGAAACGCCTCGCGGCAGACCACCCACTCCAGGTCGTCTGCCTTCTTGGCCGCCATTGCCCGCGAGGGCAGGTAGCAGTGCTGGCAGGACAGGTTGCAGTACTGGGTCAGTACGGCACTGAAGTTCATCGCTCCTCCTCAGCGTTCATTGCAGGCCCATCTTCGTGTGGGTCTTGCTCCGAAGCCACATGTGGCCCACGTCTCTCTCCGGCAACACGGAGAAGATGCCCTCCTCCCCAGTCCTGACCGCGGCGTAGCAAAGGAATGTAATGGTCGTGGAGAGCCCGCAGCGCAAGATGTAGGACCAGTTCAGCTGCGTCTTCTCGTGGCGGCGGGACTCCGCGAACTCGGGAAACTCCCGGTCAATGTGCTTCTTGTCCATGTAGTAGCGCAGGTAGGCGGAGAAGTGCTCCCTGAGGCTGGTGTGCGGTTCGTAGTAGCAGACGGCGTCATAACGCGTGCGGATAGTCCCTGCGCCGTGGCGGGTATGGATGAAGTTGGCAAGGAAGGTGTCGTCCACCAGATTGGCGTCCAGGGGCATGTAGAAGTATGTCGGGGCGCGCAGCAGGTAGGCCCTGCCGTGGAAGAAGATCTTGGACTGGAGTTCGGCCTGTGGGGTCATGCACGGCTGCGGCATTTCGTGGACGTAGCTCTTGAAGTGGGAGACATCCCTCGTGGAGATCTCGGCCTCCGGGTGAAACGCCCGTGCGTGCAGGATGTGCTGCAGCAGTTGGCGCGGCAGAGATACGTCCGGGTGTATACGCGGGACAGGCCAACCGCCCACGACGATCAGACGTTCGTTCCTGTTCAGCTCCCGCACCACCGACTCGACGAAGGTCTCGCACAGCACTACGTCCGCGTCCATTAACAGCAGTGGATCGGCGGGCGCCGACTCCATGGCGGCGGTCACGATGCGGTTGAGGGCGAAGGCGATACCGGGGCGGCTGTATACGACCTCCCCGCGGATGGACGGATGCTGTCGCCAGAACTCGCGCGCCCGCTGTTCCGTGCCATCGTCGCAGCCGTTGATGCAGACGAACACCCTCAACGGCCCGCCGTAGAGTTGTCC
>Ga0326728_10017726_pt1 | contig 14188 bp, 9 predicted proteins | sample MB3enrmetagenome_FD_207602 | JGI IMG/M metagenome (GOLD analysis project Ga0326728, IMG submission 207602) | Lab enriched peat soil microbial communities from McLean, Ithaca, NY, United States - MB31MN | ecosystem: Environmental > Terrestrial > Soil > Wetlands > Peat | place: USA: New York...
CTTCGTTCATGTCAGCCGGGGGCCTGCACCACACTGATTGACTGCCAGAGATAGGCATGAGCCTGGGGATTTTGTCTTTTCTGCAATTCCCAAGCGGCATACGAGGATTTGCTAGACATTGATAATTTCGCAAAAGAAGGAAGACCACGGCGGACTCAAGAAATAGCGCTTAATTCAGGGCGGTAGCGGTATTTTATTGTTGACCCTAGCAACAATTTCTCAAAGCGGCTGTAAGAGCAGGACCAAGATCGTCGGTTTTCCCCAGTCCTTTGCCGACCTGGAGGAAAAGGTAAGGCTGCCGTGGTCGACATCTGCAACACAACAACCGCGACCATCCCCGGCAATCCGTTCCGGCAGTATTTCCCTCCGGAAGGCGAAGGGGCTTTCTGAGACTTCTTCAAACACTTTTTTCATGAAATGCGCGGCCAGAAAATGCAGCAGCAGATTCTCAGCTCAGGTTTCATCATCGATCAGGATGGCTTTATCATCACCAACAACCACGTGGTGGACAATGCCTAGAAGATCAAGGTAAAGGTCGTAGGCCCCGACGCCAAGACCGAACTGGCAGTCACCAAGATCGCTTCCCTGCTCTAAAACCTGCCGGGAATTTATTTGGGTGACCCCGACAAATAAGGTCGTGTACTGGGGCATGACGGTGGGGAACCCTTTCGGCCTGGGACATGCCGTGCCCCAGGGGATAATCAGTGCCACGGAGAAGGTGAGTGAGCTTTACATACAATGATAACCTCGAAAGGAGGCTACACGATGCATAACACACCACGTAATTTAGTGATCGTGCTCTCAATTCTTTCCATCATGCTTGCCTGCCTGGCAAGTTGCACCGTCAATCCGATAAGTTATAACTCATCGCTGCCGGACATCCGGGGGGAACTGCTTGAATACGCCTCGTTCGATGATCAGGTCGCGGGAATCGCAGTGTCCAGGGGAGGGCGGATTTTTGTCTGTTTTCCCCGGTGGGACAAAAACCCTGCATACTCCGTGGCAGAAGTCCAGGTTGACGGTTCGCTTCGTCCCTATCCAGATAAAGATTGGAATCGTTGGGGGATAAAAAAAGATAGCCGGTCCGACTCTCATTTCATCGCCGTTCAGAGTCTATTTGTGGACAGAAATAACGTCCTTTGGATTCTTGACTCGCCCGCGCCCTTTTTGCAAGGTGCACAGCCGATCGAAGCGAAACTCGTCGGGATAGACCTGGGTTCGGATCAGATAAAGAAAGTGGTAACGTTAGATAAGACAGTTGTTCCGCGGAACAGTTTTCTGCGAAACGTATGTGTCGACCAGTGGGAAAGCTTCGCCTATATAAGCGATGCCGGTACCGGAGCGCTAATCGTAACGGACCTCGACAGCGGAGTGAGCAGGCGGGTGCTGGCTAACGACACCTCCACCAAGGCTGGACAGGTGGTACTTACGATCGGGGGGAAGGAGTTGCGGAATGACCAGGGGAAAGCCGTGCAGCTTCATGTGGATGGAATTGCTCTGGATCAAGAATGTGCCAACCTCTATTACCACGCGCTTTCGGCACACACCCTGTACCGCATCCAGACCCGCTACCTGGACGATCCCATCCTCTCCGGAGAAGAACTGGGCAAGCATGTGGAGCGCCTGACAGATACCGGATCTGCCGACGGGATTGCCATGGATAGTGACGACAACCTTTACCTGACCGCTCCAGAAGAGAATGCAATCAAGCGTTATCGGGTTTATGACAATTCACTGGTGACACTGGCGCGGGACGATCACATAACATGGCCGGGCAGCATAAGCATCGCCCCAAATGATTTTCTTTATTTTACCGCTTCCCAGTTCAACCGACTGCCCTGCTTCAATAATGGCAAGGACAAACGCATTCCACCCTATAAAGTCTTCAGAGTCCGCAAGATGTTAATGCATGGGGCTTAAACATATTTTGGAAATTCTGCCTGAACCTATGAAGCATCCAACAAAAGTGACTCTTCAAAGGCTCGACACCCGAAATGTCCGACAACTACCTGAGAGAGCTTTGCTTCAAATAGTGGAGGTGTCATGTGTGTCTATGGTTGGGGTCGAGAATCAAGGTTAGGGTGTTACCTACATCTATCCATACTTCTGGTATAAGGCTGCATTCCCCTCATGAAAACTATACTGGATTTTGCAATTCGGCATGTTACTATGATCCGTCGTATGTCTCGACATATGAGTTGCCTTGATACAGATGAATCTTTTCGGCATTATCCGCCAGTACATCGAACAGCAACGGACAAAAGACTAAGCCGCTCCGCGGCTGGCCTTATATCCCATCCCTGAACTACGGGGTTTTACGGCCGATTCCGATAAAAAAGGGAATCCCGTTTACGGGATGGGCGTTAAGGGGGCTCGGGAACGCAATGCGGTTCGCTACTACCTTGCGCTCTTGGCTTATCTGGATACCCTGCAGTTTACCGCAGAGCAGCGATTCGACAAACGAATCAACGAATGGTTCAACCTGACAGAAAAGTATCCGCGCCAGCTCTACGTTGATTGACAAAAAGGAATACCTTTCTAGCAAAAGAAGGGAGCATCACATACAACTCAATCTGCAGGAGGAGCAAGAAGAGTAATCGCCGGCGCGCAGAACTGTTCACCGCATCACAGACACCCGGATGCCCATCGGCAGCTTATGCGAACCATCTGTTTGGTCGGCGGTATGAGCTCGATAACGTTATGTCGAGCTCAATACAACAAGATATCTTGCGTATTTAATGTGTATCTGGGGGGGACTTCACCCTTTAGTATCATTCACTGCTTTCGTAGTTGTGGTTATTCTTGGGGGGCATCAGACGCTCCAGCAGAGAAAGCTGCCTTTTTTGAGACAAAAATATTGGCTCGGCAGAGTTCCAAGGATTTAATGTAAAGTAAATAACGAAGTGAAGGCTCTTAATAACAATAGAAGTTCCTCCCAAAGTTGCTCGTTGCGCCCAGAAACGCGTTTGGGGATTTCAGCTCATACTCGTACTTTTCAAATGCGAATTGGGGGGTTCTTTTAAAATCAAACTCTGTTGCATGATTTGAATCAGGCAAATCTTAACTATTTGAAAAAATCATTGTAAAGCATCAAGTAAGGATTATATTTAGTATAGACTTTCTAGTTATATTTGGTCCATGTAAAGTAACGGAGACTTTACAACAAGGAAACTCGAGTTATAAGTGCAGCTCACCCTTTTTTTACTTCTCTTCCGGCTCTCGCCAAGAGACCGATCCGAAATGTAATGGGTATCGCGACACCTGCACAATCAACTCCAACGAGACATAAATGTAGGGTCAGGTTATACGGCATCAACGCGACGTAAACAGAGATAAGGAATAAAAAGACGGTTTGAGTCAGCAGAAAATTATACAACACAAAGAGATAATTATGAAAAAACTCGGATTTCGTTCATTAACCATGGTTCTCTGCGGCATCATCATTGCCGCATGCGCCGCGACGCCGCAAATACAGCCGCATCCGCCCCAGAAGCCGGCAAAAATAGCAGTCGTGCTGGGCGCCGGTGCCGCCAAGGGCTTTGCCCACATAGGGGTTCTGAAAGTACTCGAATCCCAGAAGGTACCGATCCACATGGTTGTCGGCACAAGCGCCGGGAGCTTTGTGGGAAGCCTCTATGCATATGGTTACGATGCATACGCATTGCAGAAAATCGCCTTGTCCCTCAACAAGAGCGATGTTGCCGAATTGGCCGTGCCTGAAAATGGCTTTATCAAGGGTGGGCGGTTGCGGGATTTTATAAACATGCAACTGCGCAACACCGTAATGGAAAAACTCAAGATTCCTTTTTACGCCGTAGCCACCAACATAAGAAATGGTGAGCCTACCATCTTCGCCACCGGGAATACTGGGATGGCGGTTCAGGCGAGCTGCGCTGTTCCCGGTATCTTCCAGCCGGCGAGCTTCGCCGGGACCAGTTATGTGGACGGCGGCGTGGTGGACCCCCTGGCGGTGGATGTGGCAAGGCGTCATGGCGCCGATATCGTTATCGCCGTAGATATCACATCCGACATTGGCAACACTATACCGACCAGCACAATGGAAACCATAATGAAGTCAATCGAGATCATGTACAATAAGATTTCCCGGATTCCCATAGGCATGGCCGATGTGGTAATAAAACCCCAGGTAGGTTTTGTCGGGGCTGCGGATTTTGACCACCGCAACGAAGCGATCATGGAGGGAGAGAAGGCTGCCTGGTCGGCCATGCCCAGGATCAACGCGATATTGGCAAGGCTCAGGCAGGAGGGACGATTGCCGTAACTTATTTGATTTTATATTCAACTTCGGAATTCAGCTGAAAACATAGCGGATATGAGAATACACGGGCATGAGCGTCCAGGCTTTGCTCTAACGCCTGCGCTATTTGAGGCGATAATGGGCAGTCTGGTAAGGCCTGAAAGAATTAAAGCCGCATCGTGGGAGGTTTTGCATGGACAACGCTGTCAAGGATTTTCTGGTCAATGTACTCGGATGCAGATGCTCGGAAGAGGTCTTTCTCGAAATCGATCTGAACAAGGCGCCCATGCCGGTTGGTGCGATACCCCTGGTTTTTGAAATCCATGCGGGAGGCCGACTCATTATTCTCGGTGTCTCGGATAAGCACGTCCTATCATCGCTAGATGCCCTGAATGCGCTTGTCGCCGCCGGCGCAAAAATCAGGGATGACAGGAAATACAACAGATTCCGGCTTGTTGTCTTGACGGATGACCCAGATTGCGAGGCAAAACTCCGTCTTCGTTTTATGCAACTTCCTGGACTCGATGACCGTATTCATATGCATGTAGTGAACAAAGACGACATAAGTTTCCAAAAATTTTACAAAGCAGTAAAAGAAAGGAGCGGGCACATGGACGAGATGATTACCGAGCCAACCAGATGGCATGAGATGGAAGGGCCAATAATAGGGGGCCGGGAGCATTATCAGGAGAGGAGCTATGGCGGCTTTCAGTATAAGCGGGAGCCTTGCAATGTTGCAGAAAAGACCTGCACAAATGAAACGCCAGGAGAAGAACCGGAGAGATGATTGGCAAGAGTGGGAAAATACAGCGGAAAGATTAAGATAGCTAACCCCAACACTTTGTCCAATTCACTTCGTCCAATTCAGGGTCTGATATTCTTCAAGAATGCCGGATAAAGAGGGGCTGGTGAAATTTCGCCGGCCTTTTTGCTTTTGCTCTCCTTGATTGAAGCAAAACCGCAGTTACAACCTGTCTACCATTTATTCAAGATTACCCGCCCCTTCATTTTGCCAAATAGACAAGAACCGCCTTCCCTGTTCAAATGTTTGAATTCGCATTAAATTACATTAAATTTGTTAAAATTGATTTTTACGTTGAAGAAGTGTAATCTCAGCCCGAAAAAACTCTTCTTTTATCTAATACTTGACCGACCACATCTAGAGGTGTGAAATGAGTGCTTTACCTTCAGAAGACAGACTGCTGCCGGATAAGAGACTATATGAGACCTTAATGAATTCCATTCGTGGCATAGTGTGGGAAGCTGACCCGTTGACTTTCCAGTTCTCCTATGTCAGCCCCCACGCGGAGCGCATCCTGGGCTACCCTGCCCGGCAGTGGATCGACGAGCCTGATTTTTGGAAAACCCATACCCACCCCGATGATGTTAAATGGGCGTCTACATTCTGCCGCGATGCTTCGACTAAGGGGATAGACCATGAATTCCAGTACCGCATGATTGCGGCGGATGGACGGATCGTCTGGCTCCACGACATCGTCACTGTGGTGCGGTCGGATGATGGGGCTGTCCGGCTGCGCGGGATCATGTTCGATATAACCGAGCACAAGGAAGTTGAGGATGCGCTACAGGCGAGCGAAGATCGGTTGCGGGTCATCTTCGATACCTCCCATTCCGGGATTATCATGATCGAATCGGATGGACACATCTCCTTTGCCAATAAACGTATGGCCGAGATGCTTTGCTGCCCGTTGCCCGAGCTGATCGGTTCACCCTATCTCAATCATCTCCATCCCGACGAGCAGCCGGCCAGCGACATCCTTTTAGACCAACTCATGAACAGGGAAATCGATCATGCTGCCACCGAACGGCACTATTTGTGCTGCGACGGCAGCGACTTCTGGGGGTATGTTACCAGCACCCGGTTGAAGACAGTAAACGGAACTCCTCAAGCGTTGATCGCAGTGGTTACCGACATAACCAACCACAAGAAGCAACAGCTTGCCCTGCTGGAGGAAACCGCCCGCTGGCACATGGTGATGGAACGCTCCCGCGACGGCATCGTCATTTTGGATGGGGCAAGCTGCTTGGTGCGTGACGTAAATTCTGCCTTTGCGGAGATGCTAGGTTATACCCGCAACGAAATGACGGGAATGCACCCATGGGATTGGGATCTCGGGTTCACCAGGGAGGAAATCGAGGCAATGGCTGCCGAGAGTACAAAAGCCGATATTTTTTTCTTGACGAGAATGCGCCGCAAGGATAATACGACCCGCGACGTGGAGGTGAGTGCCACCCTTACGGAGCTCAACAGGCAACGCCAATTCTTCTGTATCTGCCGCGACATTACAGAACGCAAAAAGGCCGAAGATGCAATTCGCAGGGACAAGGCTATGTTGCGCTGTTTCATAGATTCAGTCGGCGATCTCATTTTCATCAAGGATATAAATGGTGCTTATCAGGCATGCAACAAGGCATCAGAGGAGTTTATCGGCTTGCCGGAAAGCGAACAGATCGGCAAGACCGACTTCGATTTCTTCGGCCGGAATGTCGCGGAAGTCATCCGCGAGCTCGATCGGCAAGTACTGGCTTCCGGCAAAGAAAGTCACTTTGAGGAATGGGTAACCTATCGGGATGGCAGGAGGGGACTTCTTGATACAGTAAAAACCCCCTTCTACGGCCCGGACGGGAAACAGCTGGGGTTGGTGGGGATAGCCCGGGACATCACCCAACGCAAGCGGGCGGAGGAAGCTCTGCGCGAGAGCGAGGAGCTGTTCCACACCCTCTGCGACTCTGCGCCGATCGGCATTTTCAGGACTGATGCAGACGGGAATAGGATATACTGTAGCCCGGGCTGGGAGAATATTACCGGGATGTCTGCCTCGGAAGGGATGGAAATGGGGTGGGTCAAGGGGATCCATCCCGATGATCTCGAAGAGCATATGAAAGTCTGGAATGAGGCAGTTGCCGCAGGGCATATCTATTCCCATGAGCACCGTCGGTTGACCCCGCAAGGGAAAACGATCTGGGTCCGGACATTGGCAAACCCCGTGAAAAGTCCGGACGGCAAGATCTCAGGCTATGTCGGGACAATTGAGGAAATCAGCGAACTCCGGCAGGCTAGGCAGGATATGCTGAAAAACCAGAAAATCGAGTCGCTTGGAGTGCTGGCAGGAGGAATTGCCCACGACTTCAACAACATCCTTACGATCATCCTGGGCAATATCTCGCTGGCACGTTTGCAGCTTAACTATCCGGAAAAGGTGACAAGCCAACTGGAAAAAGCAGAGAAAGCAACTGCCCGTGCCAAAGAGCTGGCCCAACAACTCCTTACCTTCGCAAGAGGGGGCGAACCTGTTAAGAAAATTATCGAGGTGCGCGGCCTGCTGAAGGAGGCTGCCGGTTTTGCGCTGCACGGCTCCAATGTAAGAGGAGAATTCGTTCTTGCGGACGACCTCTGGCCGGTAGAGGCGGACGAAGGACAGCTTGGCCAGGTTTTCCAGAATCTCGTGCTTAATGCAGTCCAAGCCATGCCGGAAGGGGGGACTGTAACCATAAGCGCGGAAAATGCCACATCTCCCGTGGAAGGGAATAGATTCGTGAAAATCTCCGTAGCGGATACCGGCACCGGAATTTCCGAGCACCATCTGCAGAGGATCTTCGACCCGTACTTCACTACCAAACAGCAAGGGAGTGGCCTAGGTCTTGCCACCTGCTACTCGATTATCAGGAAACATGGCGGCAAAATAAGGGCAACATCAACTTTGGGGAAGGGGAGCACGTTTCATATCTCCCTGCCGGGCTCTGAACAGGAAAGTGTATCCGAACCATACTATCGTAAAGCAGTTTCCCATGGCAGCGGTCATGTGCTGGTAATGGATGACGAGGAAGATATCAGGGAGCTTACCCAGGCAATACTGGAAGAACTCGGTTATACGGCCGAGTCTGTTGAAAACGGGACTGAAGCTGTTGATCTCTACTGGAAACGGAAGGAAGAGGGTAAGCCTTTTTCTGCGGTTATCCTGGACCTGACCATCCCTGGAGGAGTTGGCGGAAAGGAAACAATCGAAAAGCTCTTAAAGATAGACCCGGATATTAAAGCAATCGTTTCCAGCGGCTATTCCACTGACCCGATCATGGCCAATTACCGAGATTACGGATTCAGCGCAGTGCTCATCAAACCATACCGACCTGAGGAGATAAGCAAGGTTTTGCAGAAATTACTTAAATTATAAGTATTCTCATGAGCGAAACTGATCTATTTGTTGCTTATTAAAGCAAGCAATCCTGGAATTTACATGCACAAAAAGACTGCTCCATCTGCGCCTCAATTACTGTGTTTTTAAAGAAACCGCCAGCCTTAGACTGCCTTGGAATAGGCATCCTCTGTACTCCTCCCCGTTACAAATACAACAGTTCATCCAACTTCCCAGAGCCATCGTGCTGGAGAGCCAAAACAATAGAAAAGGATGTCCCTTAAGTTGTCCTCTTTTGCAACTATTATACTCCCGCATTTTTGGACAGGAGGTTAAGTTTGGTTAGCTCATGATTTCGGAGGTAGATATAGTGCCAGACTAACAGCAGAATTCAAGAACAAGGTGGCCTTGGCGGCCATCCGTGGAGTCAAGACGGTAAACAAGTTGGCTTCTCACTACGGTGTCCATCCGAACCAGATCACCGCAACGCATGAATCGAGGACAAGGCCGCTACCCATTACCGTTTAGTGGGCCCTCACCACCTAGCCTCTGCCCGCTTTTACCGGCACTTTCGACTTTAACCCTCAAGATTCACAGCATTGTCGACTGTTCCCAGCCCCCCGGATTTATCCAGGGGATCACTTACCTGCAGACATTCTCCAGCAAAGCGCGTACCCCCTTTTCCGCGCAGAACTTAAGTGCTCCGGCGAGGCAGTCTCCCTTCTTTATAATGATTACTGGGCCGTAGAGGGGATCAACGCCCTCAAGGAATGCCGCGCTCCCCCCCCCGGGTTCAATCTTCCCCTGGGCCAACTGGGAGCGGTAGCGGTTGAAGGCAGCTGATGCGGATTCAACCGTTGTACCCAAAAGGAGAAATATCTGAAGGTTCTTCCCCTCGACAACGGCATCGGCTATGATCCCCTTGTTCAGGAAATCATAGCCCAGGAGGCTTTGGGGGAGGTAGCGTTCGGTCCCCTTGACCACATCCAGCCGGTCGAAGGCTGAAAGTTCAGTCGGCCTGTTTTTATTGCCTGGCATCCGTGATACGACCGTTTGCACACATTCGGCCAGAGCATCCAGATTAGTATCATCGGTGCCAGTCACCTGGATGTGGACGAAATGGCGGCCCTGGTAGAGAAAGAGCTGTGAGGCGGAGAGATTGGACTCGGCCCCGACGGCAAGAGCGCGGCCGTCCTTTTGGCGGTAGTTGGCATAGATGCCGAAGGCGTCGAGCAGCGAGCCCATTCGGAAGATTTCCACATCCATCCCGGTGCCAGGGCTTTTCTCCGAGGCATAGCGGGCGGCGGCCATGCGGTCGAAACCATAGGGAAAGTAAAGCTCGGCCTCGCCGTCAATCCGGTCGGATAGGGTGTCCCGGTCGTAGAATAACGGCTTCCCATCGATCTTCCACCCGGCGCCGCAGGAGTTCGGCGGGATGAGGTCCTCCATATCGCCAACTGCTAGTGTGCATGTCGAAACATGGAAGAGAAGGAGCAGGGTCAGGAGCAGCGGCCTCAACGAATACGCCATGAAGCGTTTCACGTTCATGACAGCACTGCCCGGGCACGGTCCATCTTGGCGGCGATGTCGAGCCCGTTGACACAGCGAGCGGTGCACCCCTCGCAGTCGGCACAAGCCGCTGCCGTTGCCTGCTGAGGTAACTCTGCACAGGTGGCGCGGGCCAGGGAAATATCGCGATATCCACCCTCGGCATACATAAGGGCTCGGTTGATGGTGGATATCTCCACGCCCCTGGGACATCCCGCCTCGCACGAGCCACAGAAGTTGCAGTAGAAGGGTGATATTGCTTCGTCGTAGCGGTCAAGACGTCGCATATCGGCATAGGTAAAGGGCATTCCCATGACGGCAATGTCTTCCCTGAGTTGCGCCATGTCCTTCATGCCCGGTATGGCCGCAGTCACTTTCGGATTCTGGAGTGCCCACTTGAGGGCAGCCTGGTGGGGGCTGATCTTGCCCAGAGCCGTGGTGTCATAGCCTCCGGCCTGGGTCTTCATGGCGATAATGCCGATGCCGGCTGATGCTGCACGGCCGATGGCGGCCGAAACCTCCTTGTCCGACTTGAAGTTGTACTTGACAAGGCAGGTGTCAAAAAACCGGTCAGGATCGTCCGCTAGGGCGTTCAGCACCTCGGCCTCGTTTTTGTGGGTGGTCACGCCGCAGAATCGCACTTTCCCCTGCGTTTTAAGAAGAGCCAAGGCTTCACGCGTCTCGGAGATAAATATCCGTCCCCTGTCGGTGAGATTGTGGAGCTGGATGACATCTATGTAATCAGTCCCCAGGGTTTTCAGGCTGGTCTCCACGTCCCGGATGATGTCGGCCTTTGTTCTCGACTCGGGCAGGGTCTTGGAAGCAATGAAGACCTTGTCACGCATCCCTTTCACGGCTTTGCAGACGATCTCCTCGTTTTTACCTCCCATGTACTTGCGGGCTGTGTCAATATAGTTCACGCCCTGCTCAATGGCGACGCGAATCACCTCCGGCTCGGGAGTCAGCATGGCTCCGAAGCTGACCACGCTGATCTTCAGGCCGGTACGGCCCAGGGTTCGATAGACCGGTGTGGGCAAGATGGAGCGTTCCGAATCGGCCATCTTCTGTAGGGTATCTGCAAGTACGGGCGGAGCAATCAGAGCGGTTGCGGTTCCCAGCATTCCGGACTTGATGAATGTCCTGCGGCTCATTCCCTTCTTTTCAACGGATCCCATGGAGCGTCCTCCTTTTGTTTGCCATCAGGTTTGTATTGTCCCGCCCAGCTATATGCGCCCGCTGGGGGGTGGGGGAATTCATCCCTCTGCATTTCTATCAGAAACAGAGCAGTGCTCTTGATATCCTCCCCGTCCTGAAGAGAGCGAGATTCCAATTTAGGTCGCCAAAGGCAGTCTAAGCTGTGTATGTGGCTATGTATCATTTTTTTATCTACGTTCCCGTTTCACGGACTTTCGGCCTGGTTTTTCCTCAGGCAAACCGGTTGACCACGGGCTGTGCCAAGCAGCCACTACTCCAAGAGAGTCAAGCTCCGGGAGAGCTTTTAAGAATGCTGATTGCCCCTTAACATCAGCATGAATGGTTGATCCACATTTGTAGCGTTTGTAAATGCCTCTGTGGACTCTGCTGGCTTTCCTTATATTGTCACATCAGGAGCAGGTTTTGCTTGTACATTTTTCACTGACTGCTACGACAGTCATACCTATTAAGTCTGGCTTTGTACCTCAGAAGTTTAATGATCCTTTAAAAGGGCCATTTTGGGATTGAACGGGATGGGTCCTCCCGCACACAATCGTAGATCAAGCTGAAATGGAAAACAAATTGCATTACAAGACCATGCGCACTTACGTGAATGTTCCCCCAACCAACACGTTTGTTTGGGATCTTATTGGATGTGATGATAAAGCAGCGACGTGAGGCTGGCTGGTGTTTACTAACTTGTTCTACATGTAGATCATTTCAAAGCCCTTCAATTAACTTGTAATAATCCTTGATTGTACGAATGGATTCCATCGTGGTTTGGAACAAGACCCAACTGAGAACAAGGATTCCTATGGTGAGTCCGATCTTCCATGCCCGTGTAGTTTGTGGACGCCACCAAATCAGTGGCAACGCCAGAGGCCCAAAAGAGCAGACTGCGATGATGATGAAGGATTTGCGGAAATACCATGGCATCTTTTCTTCTGCAAAGCGCGTGGAAGTGGAGGCATCCAGAAACTCACCGCAGTGTTTACACTTTATGGCGTCGTCTTGAATATCTTCTGCACAAAAAGGACACTTTTTCATTATCATCTCACTTGGAAAACGGTCCGACGCTTTGCAGCATGTCAATGTCAGCATCTGGTTGAATGGCAGAGTGATTGAGATCAGTTTGCAAAGATTTCGCCCTTCCTGGAAGCCCTATATCCTTTGCGATTCTTGCCTGCTTCCTATAAAGAACAAAAACAACAGCCTTTTTGCTATGCTCAAATACTTATATGACCAAGATCTTTTTACTGCTTTTTCTAAATATTTGATGTTGGGCTGGCCCCCGTTTCTGTAACACGAGGGCCTGAAAATACAACCCCTAAATACCATATATTTTTTTCTTATTATAGCAGTATTTATCTGTCAAGTCAGCCAATTGTCCGGTGAAGCGTGGATTGGGTTAATCAATCATAAAAACCGAATACTTACTAAAAAAGGCGGCCTAACAGGCCGCCCTATCCTGGTCGGGATTGGCATTCCCCGACCAGAAGACCCTCAGCAGTTTCCTGATTGACTATGGTAGACTTCTAGGATTTCAACGCATTCTTGGAGACGATAGAAAACCTTCTCGAACTCCTCCCACGTCAGCAAGAACTCCCTTCAGCTTTAAGAGCTTTTCCTGCAATAGCCCTCCCCCCTTTCTAATTGTTGGATTTGAAACAAAGGATGAGTTGAAACGCAATGGCTAATTAGTTGAAAAATAAAGGGGTAAAATCTCATTGAAAACGGATATACCCCCAAAGATACTCACAAAAGTTTTGCCTTACCCTATTTTCTTCTATCCTGGACAGGCTGGTGCACATTGACTACAAGGTCTAACTGAAGCGCTAAATCCATGAGATAGAAACGAACAATGCTTGACCAGACAATTGAAACTGCGACAAACAGTTGTATAATTCCCCATAATCATGGATTAAAAGTGACTAGTCATATAATCACTAGGCCAATGATGGCAATGCCGAACATTAATTTGAATAAGGACTTAATCATGAAAATCAAAATGTATTTTCTGATTCTTGCGTTCGTTGTGGTTTCTATTATTGCGTTGCTATATGGGGTTTCTTCTCATTGGTTCGCCCGGACGTTTCTAGGTGTGGTTGAACTAAGATTTAAACATTGCCCATATTCTCAGGGCTGTAAAGTGTCTTTATCTCGGGCTTGGACTGTTTTGGCTATTCTCAGCTTTTAGTGATAAGCACAGAAATACCGCAGTACTGACCACTGCGATTTTTGCTGCTGGTCTCGTGACTGGCAGGATTATTAGTTTTTTTGCCGATGGCCAACCGTCACCACTTCTAGTCCTCTATATTATTATGGAATTTGTTCTTGCGCCAGTTGCGTATTGGGTCTACAGGCTTCCAGAATGATGACAGCACGGTGTTACAAAAACTCTCAGTGTGATTTGTTTGGAAAACTCCGAAAAAGGTAGGGATGGGATAAAAAAGCCCGACCGGGGTGGCATACTCATTTTGAGTACAGTCGGTAAAAAATTACCACCATGATAAACTGCCGTCAAAAATCCCTGAAAAACCTCATAAAAAGCGTGTAAATTAAACCCCATAGTTGTATAATTCAACAAGGGAGAACGGTTATGTATCTTGCGACAGGACAAAAACTGTTCATCAAAAGAATTGAAAACCTGGGGGTAATAATAACGCTTGATGATCGTTCAAAATGGAAAGTTAACATGTTCGACATAACCAAGTCGAAGTTATGGTTGGTTATGGATGAAGTAACGGTTGCATCCTACATCGGAAGCAAATTCAAAATCACACACACTAAGCGTAACGAGACGATTGAGGCTGAATTCATTACAAAGATATAGGGACCACAATCACCTCAGGTCAATTGTTATTCCTACCTTTATTTGGGTATTCACCATTGAGATTTTACTCTCAAACAGGAGTTTCAGGGTAAGTTTCGAAAAAAACGATCATTTGCATGCAATAACAACAGGTTATGATCCAGCTGTTTGTAAGACCCCACCCGTAGTTACAGCGTGGTTAAATGCCTTCAGAATTTGGGC
>Ga0326728_10017727_pt1 | contig 14188 bp, 6 predicted proteins | sample MB3enrmetagenome_FD_207602 | JGI IMG/M metagenome (GOLD analysis project Ga0326728, IMG submission 207602) | Lab enriched peat soil microbial communities from McLean, Ithaca, NY, United States - MB31MN | ecosystem: Environmental > Terrestrial > Soil > Wetlands > Peat | place: USA: New York...
GAAAGAATTTTTGCGGCGAGATGATTGTCGTCACGCTCAAATAGGACTTCAACGAACTGGCGAATATTGCGCGGCGGCACACAGGCAGCTTCGGCGGAGAGCAAAACGCTTTTCTTGCCGGCTTCGCGTATCTCGGCCCAGAACATGCGGTCGAGAATGTCGGCGTGTGACTCAACCAGAATGCCGGCTTTGGATAATTTGTCTTCCTGGACGCGCAGCACCTGGCGGAGCGTATCCATCTGCCGGCTCATGTGCTCCATCATGTCGTGGACGGCATTGACCTTGACATCGCCGCGCTGATAGCGGTCGAGGGCAAATTTGATGGCCATGCTTTCGGCAGCCTTCATCAGGAGCGGGGTGTCATTGCCGTCGCTGGTGCTGTTCTCGGAAGCCCGCTTGGCCAGACTTTCGAGTAACTGGGCGAGATTGACCTTGGCGCCTTCGGGAGCATTGCCGAGTTCGACCTTAAGATTTTCCGGGGAAACGTCAGGGTCCTGCATGGCCTGGCCAAAATGGGTAAGCAGGCGAATGGTCTGGATGACTTCTTCTTCCTGCAAAGGAACGACACCACCGGGCCAAGTTCCAGCGGAGGCCCCGCCCGAATTTCCGCCGGACGTTCCGCCGCCCGATCCGCCCGGTCCCGCGCCCATGCCGCCGGGAATAGGGACACTGGGAACGCTGCCGAGGGGCGCGGTGCCCGGTCCGCCCGAACTGCCGTTGCTTGCTCCCTGGGCGGCGGCGATCAATTGCAGAAGTTTCTGAGGGTCGTTGAGCCAGTGCTTGAATTCGGGGCCAAGGGCTTGGGCGGCGAGTTGCGCGGCGACGGAATATTCGCCGGTGGAGGGATCGGCGGCGACGAACTTGACTTCATTGATGCGGATGGACGATTCCTTGTTTCCGCCCAGGCTTTCCTTAATCTGCTTGGCGAAGTCCTGCGCTTTAGAGCCTCCCATGGCAAAGGCGCGCACCAGGCTGGTGAAGTCGTCGAGCGTGACCTTGTTGGAGAACAGGATGCTGGAGAGCCCGGCCGCGTTGAGCAACTGCGCGAAGCTGCGCTCGGCCTGTCCAGTTTCGAGCGGGATGCCATCGAGAAGAAGTTTGTCCTCGGAAACGCCGAGCAGGAAACCACCGTCGCCGCTCTTGGGCAGCGCCTGCCGTAACTCGCCCCAGGTGGTCTTGAACTGGCCCTCGGTGCGTTTATGCGTTACTCCATAAAGTCGCGTGTACTTGATCAGAATATTGAGGCTGTGCAGAAAAGAGCGAGCGGATGCGCTGCGACCGAGGTCGGGTTGGACAACGTTAGCGATAACAGTCTCCTCTCGCGAGTAGAGCCTTGCCTAAGACTAACCGGGACAGTTACCGAAATGCACGATTACGGAAGTCACTGCACCGAACTTAAGGGCCGAGTGCGGGTGACGACCCAAGGGTACAGGTCCTTGGGGAAGCGGGCGCGTTACACTGGATGCCAGTACCCAGTTGGCAGTGGCCAGCCTTTACCCGAAGATATCCGGCGCCCAGAGAGCGCAGCCGGCGGTCAGACTGCATCATAATGGTTGAATCCCCTATGAATCGAATCCCAAAGGCGCTGCTAGCTACGAGCTACGAGCCGCGAGCTATAAGCCAACTCCGACGTTGTTTGCTCGAGGCTCGAAGCTCAAAGCTCACAGCTTGCCTGATAGTGTGCGCCTTAATTGCCTGCGCGGCCGTGTCAACGGCGCAGGAACCGGAAACCACGATCAAGGTCGACGTGAAGCTGGTCAACGTCTTCGTCACGGTGACGGACGGGCGCGGTGCCCCAGTGGCAAACCTGCAAAAAGAAAACTTTGTGCTGAAAGAAGACGGCAAAGAGCAGAAGATCGCGGTATTCGCCAAGGAATCGGCGCTGCCCCTCTCCATTGTGCTGGCCGTGGATACGAGCTTGAGCACACGAAAAGATCTGCCGCTGGAGTTGGCCTCGGCGCGCAAGTTCGCGCACGCCATTGTGCGGCCGCAAGACGGACTCTCGGTATACAAGTTCAGCGAGATCGTCAGCCAGGTGGTGCCCTTTACCTGCGACTTGAAAAAGATCGATGCCGGAATCGAAAAGGTGAACAACGGCGCGGCGACGGCGCTCTACGACACGATCTATGTCGGATCGCAGGCGCTCGGCCGGCGGCAGGGAAGAAAAGCGATCGTGGTCATCACCGACGGGGGAGACACGGCGAGCCAGGTGGGCTACAAAGAAGCGCTGCGCGCGGCCCAGGAGGCGGAGGCGATTATTTATAGCATCATCATTGTGCCCATCGAAGCGAGCGCGGGACGCGACACCGGCGGCGAGCATGCGCTGATTCAGATCTCCGCCGACACGGGCGGCAAGTATTACTACGCCACATCGCTCGGGCAACTGGACGACGCCTTCCAGAAGATCAGCGAAGAACTCCGCACGCAGTATCTGCTCGCCTACTATCCTTCCGAGCGCTATTCGAATTCGGAATTCCGCCAACTCAAAGTAGACCTGACGAACCCGCCCCCGGGAGGCCCGTTCCAGTCCCACTACCGGGCCGGCTACTACACGCGCAAGGGTAGCTTCTAACGAATACAACTCCCGTATCCATAATTCCGTACTTCACTCCTACTGAAAACCATATTTTAGCCCCATTGTTACCGCCATCCATCCCCAGACCATCGCCAATAACTCAAATCTTAACAATACGATACAAGACAATGTCATACATCGATTGTCTTGGGCTGTGAATTGCTAGAGTGCTTGGAAGCGGGAAAACTCTCAGGTGTCCGTGGCCTTCCGCTCACGGGCGAGCTTACCGCGTTTGGACGCTCCAGTGAACGATAGTTCTGGATCGCTGTTTCCGTAGCGAGCTGTCGCAATACCAATTTCGATGGAGGAAGGAAACATATGGTTAGGAGTCGCATGTTCTTCCGGATTTTTACTTTGGTGTTTGTGCTGGCGCTGTTGGCGGTCGGCGCATTCGCCCAGGAAACCACAGGCGGATTGCAGGGTGTAGTGAAGGACCCGTCCGGCGCTGTGGTTTCCGGTGCAGCAGTTGAGTTGACAGGTACCTCGCTGGTCGGCAAGAAAGAAGCGACGACCGACGGTAGCGGCTACTATCGTTTTGCCAATCTGCCGCCGGGGACGTATATGATGACGATCACCGCGAAGGGTTTCTCGACCGAGAAGCGCGAGGGTTTGATCATCGAGATCGGCCACCTTCCCACTGTGGATATCAAGCTTGAAGTAGGCGTTAGCTCAACGGTCGTGGAAGTGACCGGTGCCGCGCCAGTGATTGACGTCACCACAAACTCGAACAACACCAACATCACCACTGAAGAGCTCGACAACACGCCACACGGCTACAGCTTCCAGTCGGTGATCCAGTTCTCGCCCATGGCCCGCGAAGAACCTCTTGCCGGTGGAGCGGCCGGTGCGGGGCCTGGCGGCAACGGCGGTGCCCTTCCGGGCAGCAGTGGCAACGGTTTTGCCGCCGGGTTTTCGGTCGGCGGCGCTGCCGATTCGGAGAACACCTACCTTGTGGAAGGCCAGGACACGGAGAACATCTCCGGCGGCGCATCCCAAGCCAATGTCCCCTTCCAATTCATTCAGGAAGTCCAGGTCAAGAGTTCGGGCATTGAAGCTGAGCACGGCGGCGCGCTTGGCGGCGTGGTTAACGTCGTCATGAAGAAGGGTAGTAATGCGATCCACGGCTCCTTGTTCGGCACCTTCGAATCCTCCGGGATAGACGGTGGGCCGAACGGCACCCTGCGCTATGATCCGCTTGGGGTTCCCAACGGTGAATTTGACCCAGATTCACAGACCTACATCCCGAAGAAAGACCACTTCAGCACAGTTCAGCCCGGCTTTGCCGTCGGCGGCCCGATTGTAAAGGACCGTTTATGGTTCTTCTTGGGGTTTGCGCCGGAGTACAATTCCACGCGCAGAGCGGTGAACTTCGGCCCTACTGCCCTCTGTGCCCAACTTGGCGGCTGTCCGAGTCAATCCCTTGGCACCCAAGTCTTCACCTCAGACAATCAGCAGTACTTCGCCACTGCCCGCCTGGACGCATATCTGACGCAAAAGATTCGCCTCTCCGCTTCATGGCTCGATCAGTTCACGCGCGAGCAAGGGGACAACTTGCCGGGTGCGGATCCGATCAACAGCCAAGCGTCGACTTACCTAAACAACTCGATCTTTACTCCTTTGACGGCATTTTCGCACGGCTTCGGCTACTCGGCCCCGAACTCGACCTTCAACTTCGGCGCCGATATCACCCTGACTCCAAAGATCGTCTCTACCACGCGTTTCGGCTACTTCTTCAATAACTATCACGACTTTGGCTGGCCTACCGTGGGTTCAAACCTCGACTTCGCTATCGGTGGCCAAGGTAATACCGATAACTTGGGTAATTCCTACGCAGGAACTGCTCTGCAGGTTCCCAATAACACGACCACGGCCCCTTGGGACCAAAGTTACACTGAGGTCAATGCCAGTAAGCACTACCAATTCGACGAGGACGTGGCGTTCTTCAAGAGCGGCTGGTGGGGAACCCACAACATCAAAGCTGGCTACCAGTTCAACCGCCTGTGGAATATTATCAATCAACACGCCAATGTTCCGCTGGTAAATATGTATGCTATCGGGGGGTTTGGTTTTGTCCCGAGTTCATCGTTTGCCGACAGCCAATGTGGATTGCTGGTGACACAGGACCCATGGAAAATCTGCGCCGGCCAGTACGGCTATGCGTATGTGAACGACTTCGCAACCGTCCTGAAAAATTCCGCTGGCGCATACGCACCCGCCACCGACAACAACCATGCCTTATTCGTGCAGGACTCCTGGACTGTAGGGCACGGTTTAACTCTCAACCTCGGCATCCGTATCGAGAAAGAAACCCTGCCAGCACCCGCTGGAATAGGAATTGGGTCTTCGATCAATTCCATCAAATTCTCGTGGAGCGACAAGATTGAGCCTCGTTTGGGAGCCGCTTGGGGATCGCAGAACGGCAAGATGAAAATCTTTGGCAGTTATGGCGTCACTAACGACGTCATGAAGCTGTTGCTCGCCCAGACATCGTGGGGCGCGCAGGGATACGAGAACTGCTACTACCCACTTGGTCCGGATTCGAGTGGCACATTCCAAATCACCGACGTCACTGCAGCCCCCAACGCTACCGGTCGCGCTTGCCCCACTGGCCCGAGCAATACGCCAGCCAACTTCAATCCACCTGGCGCTCCGACAGTTTTCACGGATGCCATTACCGGTGTTCAACTGCTGCAAAACATCAACTATCGCCCAGAAGAGCCTGTTTCGCCTGGCGTGAAGCCTTATCGCCAGCACGAGATGGTCGGGGGCGTGGACTACCAGATTGGCAAGAACTTAGCGTTCGAAGCGCGCTATGATCGGCGCCGTCTCGACCACGTCATTGAGGACGCGTCATTGGAAGACCCGGCCTCAGGCGACGAACTCTACACCATCGTCAATCCTGGCCAAGGTAAGGACGCGACCTTTAACGGGTATGCCAGCTATCTGACCTCGATTGGTGCGGCATACGGCCCTGGAGTACCCGCGTTTAACGCCAATGGCGGGTTCGGCACCTGTACCGGGTGCGGAAACATGCCCCTGGCCGTACGTAACTATGACGGCCTGGAATTGCGGCTGACGAAGAGCATGAGCAGGAACTGGACGGGAATGTTCAGCTACACTTGGAGCCGGCTGTGGGGCAACTATACCGGCCTGACCACCACCGATCAGATCGATGGCGGCACGACTGGGCGCAACTCACCCGACACCACTCGCGCGTTTGACGAGCCGTTCTATTACTACAAATATAACGGCCAGTCAGGCAATGGTCCGCTGCCGACTGATCGTCCGAGCACGTTCAAGGGCTTCGTGTATTACCAGCTACCCTGGAAAAGCCAGACCCAGACCACGACCTTCGGTCTCTTTCAGGTTGCCTACGAGGGCAGCCCGATGAGTTCGTACACGGATGTGGGCTTGCAGTATGCCCAATACATTCCCCTTGAAGCCACGTACATCTATGGCCGCGGCAACTGGATTAACCCAACCACCAACGCGATCGGGGAAATCACCCTTGGCAATCCGTATACCCGCCGTACACCGTGGTACACTCAGTCCGATTTTAACCTTGCACACGCCATCAAGGTAAACCACAACAACGAGCACCAAGTGCTTACCTTTAACGCAACCATTACTAACCTGCTCAACCAGCACTCCGTCACCTCGTACTGGGGGGGATTCAACTCGAACTATTTCGGCAGCGCGCTGTTCCAAGGTCAAATTTACAATGGTGCGGCGTTTTACCAGGAAGTTGAGACCGGGTACAACCCGCAGGCGACAGTCAACGCGCAGAATGGCACCGGGAATCAGGTCGTTCTGAATTCACATTACGGCATGCCGAACATCTGGCAGGTCTCACGCAAAATCCGCTTGGGTGTGCAGTTCACCTTCTAACCTTGCATCACTTGCATCACAGGGAGCCGATTTTTTTCGGCTCCCTTTTTTATGTCCTGAGAAGCCACCGGCGCTGGTTGGAACCGCGGATTGGGAACCTTCATCGAAAAACGCATACATCGCCCCGTGAAAGTGGGCGCATCTAGTAGACTGTTCTATTCGATTTCATTACGAGTTCACCAGAAGATCGTTGCAGTGGAAAACCAGGCCCTTCTGCGCGGAATCGCTTTCCGGTCCCGCCCGAGCGTCTGTCCTCAGGAGAGTGGCACTTTGCAGTGGATACCCAGGTTCGATTGCGCTGGCTTGTCGATTCGTCGTTCTTTATTCATTAGGACTGGTCTATTGCTCTTCGTGGTTGCTGCATTCACGGGTTCGTTGTGGGCGCAGGAAGAGACCGAGGAAAATCCGGCCACCGGCACCATTCAAGGTTTCGTGCGGGATGACAGCGGCGTCCCCGTGGAAGGGGCGCGGATTTCCTACAGTTCGGAGGCCGCCAACGCCAGCGGCGTAGCGCGCACCGGTACGGATGGGGCGTACGTTACCGAACCCGTGCCGCCGGGCGTTTATGTGGTGCTCGTCGAGGCCCGCGACATGCTGCCCGCAGAGAGCAATAAGGTGAACGTGGTGGCGGGGGCCGCGGCCACGTCGGACTTTAGGCTGGAATGGATCAATCCCGGGCCCACACGGCTGGAAAGCAAGTTCGATGGCGACATCGTCGACCGGCTCCCGATCGAGGGGCGGAACTATCTCAATGCGGCCCAGTTCGAGCCTGGAGTGCAGGCGGTGGATGGAAGTTATTATGGTTCGGGCAAGAGCGGACTGCAGGCGCTTTCGATCGAGAGCCAAACGGGACGAACGACGCACTACGACATTGACGAAATCGAGGCGATGGATGAGACCCGGGGTGCGTCCACACTGAACTTGCCGGCCGAGGCGGTGAGCGAAGTGGCGGTCACGCGGGTCATGCCGGAGCTGTTTCAGTCGCTCAACGCGACCGGCTCGGTGCGGGTCACGACGCGCTCCGGCGGAGACGAGTGGCACGGCAATTTTTTTGGAAATCTCCGAGACAAGAGCGCCGGCATGGCTGGGTTTCCGTCGGGAAACCCCCAGCCGGGAGATTCGGGATACAGCCGCCAGCAGTATGGATTTGGGGCCGGTGGCGCGGTCATTCGCGACAAGGCGTTTCTACTTATCGCTGCAGAACGCACCAAGCAGGATGGATTTTTACCGGCGAATTCCGCGGATTTGATTTTGCCGGCGAATTCCGGCGCTTCGGCGTTCAACGAAATCAGTCTGCAGAGCGCCTATTTTCGCGAGAACATGCTGACGGCGCGGCTGGATTACGATCTCAACGACAACACAAAGTTATTTGCGCGCCTCAGCTACGACAATGCGAATGAGATGGGGCCGTCCGACAGCTTGTCGCTATTCCGCAATCGGCTGAATGTTCCGGGCGCGGCCCTTGGGCTGGACTGGAACCGCGGACGATTTGTGAACAGCGCCCGCTTCGGCTATCAGAAGACGATCGGCGCGATCAATCCCGACCTGAGCAATCCCGTCCCAGGAGCGCCGCTGTTCCACATGCAAATCGGGCCGTATCAACTGGGGCCGAGCGTAGCAGGTCCGCGGCAGACGATCCAGCGCGACCTCTTCGGCCGCTACGACAGCAGCACCGTCTATAACGTCAATCACACGATTCGCTTGGGAGGTGCGATTCATCGCATCGCGCAGGGAGATTTTTATGCGCCGGGAAATTATGGGCCGTCGGTCACCAGTTCCGATGGACTGGACGTCATCGATGCCATCAATACCAACCCGCTCCTGTCGCCGCTTTACTCTGGCGATCCGCGCGGAGCGGCCGATAATCCGCTGAACTATCCGGTGGGCACGGTCACGATTTTCAACGGCTTGGGAAATTTCAGCGATAACTCGGCATTCAACCGCTCGGGCGGCGGGCACTTCGACACCCGCTTCGAGGGCTACCTGGGCGATACCTACAACGTATTTCCGAACCTCAACTTCAGTTTTGGCGTGAATTATGTGCGCGACAGCGGACGCACGGACAGCGACATGAAACCGGTGCTATGCTCCCAGGTCAATACGAAGATCGTGACGACTCCTCTCTGCACCAGCGGATTCCTGCTCGATCAATTTGGATTGCTTCCGCAATCGGGCCTGAATCAGCACCAGAACCTGGGCCAGAGCGTGAACCAGCCGAACTGGAATTTCGCGCCGCAGGTGGGCTTGGCGTGGGACCCGGGGCGCAGCGGGCGGACGGTGGTGCGCGCGAGCGCGGGCCTGTTTTACGACAATTTCCTGCTGCAGAATACCTATCAAGACCGCATCAACCGCTTGTCGAACGGGCAATACAACCGCAGTTTGACGCTCTGTCCGACGGGATCGGTGCTGTTTCCCGATGGCTCGGTCGTAAGTTCCGTGGACAACCTGGACATCGCCACGCAGATTTGCGGGCAGCCGGCCGGAAGTGTTTCAACCGCCATTCAGGACCTGCAATCGCAGTTCATGGCGGCGCAGTCGTTGGTGACGGGCGGGCAGAATGTCTACTCGCTTGCCAACAGCGCCGCGAATTTTGGCGGCTTGCTGGCGCCGAATTTCAAGACGCCCCGCATCCTCCACATGGACTTCGGTATTCAGCATCAGATCGGCGAGCGCGGCGTGTTCTCCATCGACTTTGTGCGCCAGGTTGGCACGCAGTTTCCGCTGGGCATTGATACCAATCACGTGGGAGACGAGCGCTATCTGACGGACGGCGACAATTTGAACCCAAATCAAAATACCTATCAGGCGGAACTGGACGCGATCAATGCGACACTCAAAGCGAATCCGCTGTCACGGGCTGCGGGATGCCCGACACAGTATCCAGCATCGTCCACCGGCAGCAGTTCGCAGGCGGCCGTGAATTGCTATTTGGCGAACGTGCCGGGAGCGAGCATCACGGATTTCGCGCGCCAAGGTCTGGATTCGTCGAATTCATACTGCGGACCGTTCCCGTGCTCGGTCTTAGGGAAGCAGCAGGCGGCGTTCGGCGGGATCAATCCTACCGTGGGATCGAACGTCATGTACTTTCCCAGCGGATGGTCGAAGTATGAGGGCCTGCATTTCGCTTATCACATTGTCAGCGGAGAAAATCCGATACGGAACGTGCGGCGGCTCGACGTGGCGGTCCAGTACACGCTCTCGCGCTACAGCACCAACCTGGCGGAGCCGAACGGCAGCGGCGGCGATTATTCGATCATGAACGTAGCGGAAGATTACAACCATCCCCATGTGGGCCATTGGGGGGCTTCGGGGATGGACCGGAGGAACCAGTTTACCTTCACTCCGACGGCGGAGTTGACGCACGGGCTGCGGTTCTCGATGATCGCGCATCTCGCCTCGCCGCTTCCGCTGAGCGTTTTCATTCCGCAACAGGACGGGGGCGGTGTGGCGGGAGAAATCTTCCGCAGCGACTTTACCGGCGACGGCACGGTCGGCGATCTCTTGCCGGGAACATCGATTGGCAGCACGGGAAAATACTCGGCCAGCAATGTGACCAAGGCCATCGTGTTATACGACAGCAACGTCGCCGGGCATCTGACGCCGGCAGGTTGGGCCCTGGTGAACAGCAACCTGATCAGCGAGCAGGAGATGGTTGCGCTGGGCGCGGTTATGCCTACGATTCAAGGGGGGCAAGGACTGCCGTCGCAGTTTGCGCAAGCCACCTGGTTGAAGACCATGGATCTGCGCTTGAGCCGGCCGTTCCAGATTGGGGAACGGGTGAAGGTGGAGCCGAATTTTTCCGTGTTTAACCTTTTCAATTGGGCCAACTTCGGAGGCGCGGGCAACCAGTTGAGCGGCGTGTTGAATGGCGCGCCGGGCAGTGCACTGAACAACGCGAGTTCAGGGGGATACTGCGGCAGTTCAGCCGCTTTCTGCACTTCGCGGCTGGACCGCGTCCTCCCTGGTTCGGGCACCTACTCGAACGGCGCGCCGCGGCAGATGGACTTCGGAGTACGGATCACATTCTGAAGCTCTTACCCGGGCTCAGCCAAGATGTTTTCACCTTGATGCCGATGTCTTGCGTTTAAAGCGCAAAATGTTTAACTGCTTAAGTTTCTCTTCGCAAGAACCCGATTATTTGCTTGACTTAATTTTGGAATGCGATAAGCTTCCGAGGTCAGCGGCGGCTGCAATGGTTAGCCAGTGCTACCTCACTGAAATTGGGTCGTGGGGACTCAAATTTTGAACATAACGCCTTGGGGAAATTCCTTTGAACGTCCGGCCCGACAGGAAATCGTCGGCGGCTTCCGTTCGCAATGGGAATCTCTTCCCGGCACAACGCTCCCTTGAGTGGGAAGGAGAAAATTTCATGCAAAACCAGAATTGGCGAAGAGTAATTGTAGTAGCGATAGCGGCCATATCGGTCGTGTGCTTCATAACCGCAGCCCAAGCTCTACCCCTCGCTGGACCAAACCGCCCAGCGGCAGTTCCGGCAGGTTATGTCATCACGCCATTCGGCTACTTCCATCCCAGCTGCGTCAATCAAATGGCTAAGGGGGACATTTTGCATCAAGATGAAAAAACCATCGAGCATGCGAATGGAACCATCGACAAAATCCCGGTTTGCGCCTATCCACATTTCAAAGCCGACGGAGAAAAGGTAATCGGGGATGAGCGGGCAGTTAACCCGCCCACGATCGGCCATGCCTGGGTTGAATATGCGGGCGTCACCACGACTTCCGCCTATGGTTTTCTGTATGGCTTCTGGAACGTACCCCCGGCGCCCACCAACAACGACGGCCAGACTCTGTACTACTTCAATGGCCTGGAGGACTACAACGACGTTGTGTCGATCATTCAGCCTGTCCTGGGGTGGAACTCCGATTATGCCTCCGCGTGGGGCATCGCCAGTTGGAATTGCTGCGTGAACGGCGAAGTCAATGAGGCCACGCCGACGCCAGTCAGTTCCGGAGATCTTATCTATGGCTATATGTTCGACAATTGTAAGGCGGGAACCAAGACCTGCTCCTCGTGGGACATCGTTACCTGGGACCTGACAAATCGAAACTTCTCTGAGATGCTTGACACCTCAAATTATGGTCAGACCTTCAATTGGGCCTTTGGCGGCGTCCTGGAGGTCTATAACATCGCCCAGTGCGGCGATTATCCCAACGGCCCCGCTGACGGTTACTCCGGCGCCGGTCCCGCGATCCATTTCTATGACCAGGCGCTCTTCAACGACAAGTTTAAGCAGATCGCAAACCCGGCATGGAAGATAAACGTAACCTCTGGATTGACTCCATCATGCAGCTATGGCGGAGCACTGCCGAAAGAGGTAATTCTCACTTATTGATCTGCCTCTCCATCTAGGTGTGGGGTATCCCGGAATCCGACTCCGACTCGGCGGGGTACCCCACCCTCCACTCAGCTAGACGTGGGTCCCCAATCCTTGACTTAGGGCTACGAGTAAACTCCAACCTCCTCCTTTGCGCGGCGAAGTTTGAATTTTTCCTCAGGCGCTGAAGCCGTCCCCTTCTCAAAAGGGTTTATAAGATAACTTCTCGTTTTTTCAGGAGTATCCTGAATTCATGCGCTGGCGCCGTAGCATTTTCGCCGTGTTTCTCGGGTCGCTGCCATGCATATTGTCGTCCGGATCGTTGTCCGGATCGTTGTCCGGATCACTGTACGGTTCTGCGTCCGGCTCGGCGCTGGCGCAAGCAGCCGCCGCTCGGCCAGCGCCTCCGCCCGCTTTGCGCGCCGCCGTCCCGCTGCTCTGCACCGAGAAAAGTGGCGCCGCCTACACCACCATTCGCGGCAGTGGAGTCATCGCCGACTCCGGCGGGACGTTGCTCACGGCGGCCCACGTCATTCTCCAGGCGCACCTCGGCTGCACGCTCAGTGTGATGGTTCCGGAGGAGGAATGGACCCACGCCGGGCGTTTGCGCGCCTTCCTGCTGGGCGCTTGCCACCTCGACCAGCCGCTCGATCTCGCCGTGTGCCGCATTCATCCCGCGGAGAGCGGCCGCGACTGGGGCTATCTCCGCGGGGCCCGCATCGGGCTGCGTCCGGCTGCTTCCGGCGAACCGGTATGGGTCACCGCCTTCGCCGGTTGGGGATTGCTCCCCTTGACCCGCACCGGCCACATCACGGGACTCGATCTCTACCGCCGCCAGGACGGTTGCCTTTGCGACTTCGCCACCGACATCACCGCCATCGAGGGCATGAGCGGGAGCCCTGTCATCTCCAGCGACGGCGAGGTCCTGGGAATTCTCACGCAGGCGGGGAAGGGGAAATTCCGCGGCCTTTCGTTCGGTGTGAGTTTTGCGGAAGCAAGAAGTTTTTTGGCCACCGAGGGCGTCATTGCCTCGGGCCGCTTCTGAGGACCGCAGAACGATCGTAAAAACGGGAGACCCCCATTTTCCTTTTTTTCGCCCGCCAATTATAATCGCCAATTAATGTAATTCCGTGCAAGAGTTCAAGCAACACAAGCTTCGGCCAGCGGCATCCATTGTTTTTTGCGAGGCTGGCACCGGTCGGATGCTTGTGGCTAGTCCGATCCTGTATTCTGTCAGTTGGCCACATGTGCATTCCCTGGAGGGCAACAAGAAACATGGAAAAATTAGTTCGCACCGTTTTGGCAGTCTTCTTTCTTCTCGGTATCGCTACCGCTCAGAGCAATCCGCGAGTCACTGTGTTTGGGGGCATGTCGTACCTCAGCTATGACAACGCTCAGAACACGAGCAGCACGGGCGTGCCCTCGAATCGGCTGAACATGATTGGATTCGACGCGTCCGCCGCTTTTCACATCTGGCATCGCTTTTCTGCCGAGGCGGACTTCGGCTATCAACTGAAAAGCAATTGTCCAAACACCATAAACGAAGGGACCTGCAGTAATTACTCCTTCATGGGCGGGCCGCGCTATGCGTTTGGCAGTGGCTCAGGCCGTCTCACAACCTTTGTGCACGGCCTGATTGGTGACGACAAGGCCAATCTCCCCTACACCGCCAACCAAGGGGCGAACGGGAACATCGTGCAAGGAGATTCGTCTTTTGCGGTTGCCGCGGGCGGTGGCGCCAATTATTGGCTCTTTCGCCACATCGGTTTCGGGGCAGAGGGCGACTGGTTTTACACCCATCACTTGAGCACCTACAACCTTCCCAGCCAAACGACCAGCTTCCGCGCCTCTGCCGGACTCGTGTTCCGATTTGGCGGTGAAACTTCTGGAGGCCGGCGCGAGCCCAGGTCCCGGCGTGAAATTTCTTCGAGCCGGCCATGGTCCAAGTCCAGAGCTGTTCCTGCTGGGAGCCAACCCTCGACCGAGGCCGCCCGTCAGCCGGTCCAGAGCTTGGCGGGTACGCCGGGTCACGGTATGTTGATCGCCTCGCTTGGCGCCGCGGTTGTGCCCCAGGAATTCGACGGCGCAAAAATCGTGGAGATCTTGCCCAGTAGCATCGCCGAGATGGCATCCTTGAAGGTCGGCGATCTGATCAAGTCGGTGGATGGCAAAGCGGTGAAAACGCCGATGGAACTGCTCGCTGAGCTGTCGGATAAATCCGGCAAAGTCCGCATCGGCATTCAGCGTGGCGACCTCGCGACGGAGACGCTGATCCTGATTGGCGGCCGCTGATTACCGCCGCAAGCCCCGGACCAAGCCCGGACATGGAATCGAGCAGTCAAGTCCGGGCCCAGGGCAGACGATAACCGCGGAGACATGAAAAACCGGGG
>Ga0326728_10017729_pt1 | contig 14187 bp, 10 predicted proteins | sample MB3enrmetagenome_FD_207602 | JGI IMG/M metagenome (GOLD analysis project Ga0326728, IMG submission 207602) | Lab enriched peat soil microbial communities from McLean, Ithaca, NY, United States - MB31MN | ecosystem: Environmental > Terrestrial > Soil > Wetlands > Peat | place: USA: New York...
CCCGGCATTGGCCGGACTTTGCCATCATCCTCCTTCTGCTTCTGGCCAACGCAGTGGTCGGGTTCTGGGAGGAACACCAGGCGGGCAACGCCATCGCCGCGCTTAAGGCCAAGCTGGCGGTCAAGGCACGGGTGAAACGTGACGGGAAGTGGACCACCCCGGAGGCTCGTGAGCTTGTTCCGGGCGACGTCATCCGCTTGCGTCTGGGCGACATCGTGCCGGCGGATGCGCGCTTGCTCGCGGGTGACGAGGTGGAGGTCGATCAGTCCGCGCTGACGGGAGAGTCGTTGCCCGCCACGCGAAAACCCGGCGAGGCGGTGTTTTCCGGTTCGATCATTCGTCAGGGTGAAATCGGCGCGATGGTGTACGCCACCGGTACGAACACCTACTTCGGCAAGACCGCGCAACTGGTGCAGGAGGCGCAAACTGTCAGCCACTTTCAGCGCGCGGTGTTAAAGATCGGCGATTATCTGATCATCCTCGCGGTGGCTATGGTGGCGGTGATTATTACCGTCGCGCTCTTCCGCGGCGACCCGATCCTCACCACGCTCCAGTTCGCCTTGGTGCTGACGGTGGCCGCGATTCCCGTGGCGATGCCTACGGTGCTGTCGGTTACGATGGCGGTCGGTGCGCGCCTGCTGGCCAAAAAAGAGGCGATTGTGAGCCGGTTGGTGGCCATCGAGGAATTGGCGGGCGTGGACGTGCTGTGCGCGGACAAGACCGGCACCCTGACCCAGAACAAGTTGACGCTGGGCGATCCGTTTAGCGTGAACGGCATCTCTGCCGATCAAGTCATCCTCTACGCCGCGCTGGCATCGCGCGCGGACAATAACGACACCATTGATCTGGCCGTTCTGGGCGGCCTGAAAGACAAACAGGCGTTGCAGGGGTATCAGGTGGTCCATTTCCAACCGTTCGACCCGGTGCATAAGCGCACCGAGGCAACCCTCAAGGGTACGGACGGAAAAGAGTTGAAGGTGGCCAAGGGCGCGCCGCAGGTGATCTTGGAGTTGTCGGCCAATGCCGGGCAGGTGAAGCCCGCCGTCGACAAGGCGGTCAACGAATTCGCGGCGCGCGGCTTTCGTTCGTTAGGGGTGGCTCGGGCCCAGGGAGAAGGCAAATGGCAGTTTCTAGGCGTGTTACCCATGTTCGATCCGCCACGGGAGGATGCAAAGGAAACCATCGCGACCGCGCGACAGATGGGCGTGAAGATCAAGATGGTTACGGGCGATGCATTGGCGATCGCTCGGGAAACCGCCGGGAAATTGGGGCTGGGCACAAATATCCTCGATGCTGGAGGCCTGGGCGACGTAAAACATCAGGAGACAGCGCCGGTTGCCGAGTCCATCGAGAAAGCGGACGGCTTCGCCCAGGTGTTCCCCGAACACAAGTTCCACATTGTAGATGTCCTGCAGCAACGCGGCCACATCGTCGGCATGACGGGCGACGGGGTAAACGACGCTCCCGCGTTGAAGAAGGCCGACTGTGGCATCGCCGTTTCGGACGCTACGGACGCAGCGCGCGCAGCGGCGGACATCGTGCTGATGACGCCGGGCCTGTCGGTGATCATAGACGCAATCAAGGAGAGCCGGAAAATCTTCCAGCGGATGAACAGTTACGCGATCTACCGCATCGCCGAAACGCTTCGCGTCCTGTTGTTCATGACGCTGGCGATCCTGGTGTTTAACTTCTATCCATTGACGGCGGTGATGATCGTGATGCTGGCGTTGCTAAACGACGGCGCCATCCTGTCCATCGCCTATGACAATGTTCACTACGAGGACAAGCCAGAGGCCTGGAACATGCGCATGGTGATGGGGGTCGCCACTGTGCTGGGCGTCCTCGGACCTGTAGCCGCGTTTGGCCTGTTTTACCTTGGCGACCGTGTCTATCACCTCGACCATAATCATCTCCAGCCGATGATGTACTTGATGCTGTCCGTGGCCGGACATCTGACGATTTTTCTGACGCGCACGCGCGGCCCGTTCTGGTCCATACGCCCCGCACGGATTTTATGGATGGCCGTGCTAGGCACGCAAATTGTTGCGACTTTCATCGCGGTCTACGGAGTGCTTATGCCACCCCTCGGCTGGGGTTGGGCCGGGTTCGTATGGGGATACGCGCTGATATGGGCGCTTTTGAGTGACCGCGTGAAACTGCTCGCGTATAGGGTGTTCGATCCAACCGCCGCGCCCCTATTGGCCAAGACACCGTCCGATTTGACGCCGCAGATCGCCAAGCGAGCCTACGAACTGTACGAGCGGCGAGGCCGCCGCGATGGCAGAGCAGATCAAGACTGGCTTGTGGCGGAGCGGGAGATTCGGAAAGATGAACTCCATAAATAACCCGGCGCGAACAGCGCAGGGGGCCTGAAGCCGACCATATCATTGCGGGCGATGGCGGCCGGCACAACCCCAAGCCCGAGGAGGCGAACTGATGACATTACCCGGCAAAGTTGTGTTCCTGTTTGACGTGGACAATACTCTGCTGGACAATGACCGGGTGCTGGATGACCTAAGGAATCATCTTGAGTCAGAATTAGGAGCTGAGACTTGGGGCCGCTACTTCGCTATCTTGCAGGGGTTGTACGCTGAGCTAGGCTATGCGGACTATTTGGGTGCTTTACAGCGCTACCGGCTTGAGGACACGTGCGATCCGCGACTGCTGCTGATGTCTTCTTTTCTGGTGGATTATCCGTTTGCAAACCAGTTGTATCCTGGTTCGCTCGCCGCCCTTGCGAATGTTCATCAGTGGGGAGCAACGGTCATCCTATCCGATGGAGACGTGGTCTTCCAGCCGCGAAAAGTTCAAAGATCGGGACTATGGGAAGCAGTCGAGGGCCGTGTGCTGATCTACATCAACAAAGAGCAGATGTTGGACGATGTCGAGAGGCGCTACCAAGCGCAGCATTATGTCATGGTGGACGATAAGCTGCGCATTCTGACGGCAATGAAAAAGATCTGGGGAGAAAGGTTAACGACTATATGGCCCCGCCAGGGGCATTATGCCCTCGACCCCAAAACCCTTGCTGCGTATCCGCCGGCTGACCTCACGGTTGAGTTCATCGGAGATCTGGTCAACTACGGCTTACCCGCATTGCTCGGAGCCAATGAAGGTCGTACAGCACTTCGGGTTTGAGCTTGAACACGTTGTTACCACAACCCGGGATCGAATCGCGCGTCACGTCTCGAAGAAGGGAGTTCGTCGCAAGAAAAACCGAATCACCTGGGATGAGTCAATTTAGATGCTTCTTAAAGAATCATACCTATCAGCATTGGCTTCTCCGAAGGTTCCTACCCAGGAGAGCTGACAAAATAAAAGAATCGCCTTCGGATTGGACATTGAGGCACGGCCACTGGAAACCTTCCATTTGGACGACCGTTATATGAAAGTTATATGAAATTAGAAATCGAAATCCTGCAAAGACGGGGAGAGTTTTTCCAACTGCTTTATCAGCGCTTCTGGCAGAAGCTCGTCGAATTCTACATCAACTGCACAATCTTCGAGGAGAGGGAAATGGATTGCTACGATCGTCCCACTCTGACTGATCACATGCGCAGAATCCATGCGCGGGTGAACATAGCTGACGCGAAGCCTCTTTCCGAACAGCTGACTGGCTCTTTCTCTTTTCGTAATCCTCACAAGAAAGCTTACCCCACCCCGGGATATGTTGCACACGTCTACTTTGAAAGGGTTGCCGACCGGGTCTTCGGATAAACTCATCAGCTGCACTATTGCCTTTCCAACGGCGTCGACTCTTTTATAACGGCGGCGGTCAATTTCGGCGGCTTCCAGCAGGTCCGCAATTTTTTCCGTACTTGACGCAAAGGTTTGTAATTTGGATTCGAGCGCCGGAGCAGTGGTCCTCCACACCTTCAGAATTTCTGAATCCAGGTATCTTGCCTCTATCCTGGATAATGCTATCATGGTTGCCGTGCAGAGCGTAAACGCAAAGAAAGCGTCGTCTCCCGCGAACTGGCCCGGTTCGACAGCCTTCAAAAACACCTCCCGACCGTCCCGGAAATAAACGAGTTTGGCGCGTCCAGTGTCAATGAAATACAGTCGAGGCTTCCACTCACCCTGCTTGAAAATCGTCTCCCCTGTCTGATAGTTTGCTTTTGTGAACGCGAAGTAAAGGGCGTTGGCTTCCTCAACGCTCAAGCTGTCGTATAGTTTGGTCCAGATTTCAAGGTGGTCTCCATCGATGGCCTGTCTTTTTTCCTCTTCGATGATTTCGCCGGAACGGATTATCTCGCTGAGCGCCATCTCGTCTATTTCGAAGATGCGGGATCTCATGGCTTCCGCCGCTTCGAAATTCTTCTCTTTGGCGCAGGCGACAACGAGGTCGAAAAGCTGCTTTATCGCCGCTTCCTTGTTGCCCTGGTCGAGATAATTCCTTACGAGTTCTTCCTTCTCAATTACGCTTTCCATTTTCTTTCCAGGCGCTGAATTCTTTTGAGCTCATCCGAAACCCCCTATACATCGGGAATGATGAGTCAAGTCGTGCGCTACGCATCCGGACTTTCACTCCAGAACCTGATTTCTACCCGGCGAAACTTGACCTCAAAAACCCCCGGACCATCATTTCCCTATGAAACGGTGCAAGTGATATGCCATGAGGCGGCTATTATGCAAGCCGGTTTTATCCGGCCCGAACGGCAACCCGGCATTTCCTGTACATGGGGTGTTATAAGAGGAAATAAGCTGATCTTCAGTCGAACCGTGCGAGAGAAGTCAGGTTTGAAGCAAAGGAAGTCGACAGATTCCTATTGAACGATCGAGACAAGGTATTCGTGGTTCCGCTCGGCATCTCCAACCGCGAGCAAATCGACAGAATAATTCTTCTTTTTATGTCTAAAGCGCTCCGGCCGATCGATCCCGACGCACAAAGTCTTTTTGTCATCGCCAGCCACAAGCCTGACAGCAGCAGTTGAACCTTCGAGGCATTGACTATTCTCCGCAGGTTCATCAATTACAATGACAAAATCGACATTGGAAACGGTATAAGGTTCACCGCCTTTGATCCACGTTGGCTCTAAAACCAGTTTCTCGGAAAAAATCTTTTTCAAGCCAACTGTCACTTTTTCATAATCACTCAATCGACTGCTCAAAGATAGAATCGAAGTCTCTTTTTCTTTGATTTCAGAAATGAAATTAACGTTCACGTTCTGACACGTATGCAAGTCCGCAGTCAGGGAGGATATCTTCGAATTTAGTCCGGCCTGCGCATCACGGGTTTGTCTTTCCAGCTCTTTGAACTTTGCGTCCATGCGGTTTAGTTTTTCAGATACTTGCTCGTAATCGCGTCTCATGCCTTCGAGTAAACCGCTTAATTCATCCCTGTTTTCAATAAGTTCAACGCAGGTATTATTCAGCGCATTCACTTCTTTTTGGTGGATTCGATCATAAATAATGCATGTCAGCAACACAATGTTTGCAATGACAAACACAATGCAAATACCGGTAAGAATTGGGTTATCTATGAGATAATCCAGAAAGAAATAAATTTTATCCTTCTTCATTTGATATGCTTTCAGTTGAACGGTCCACCGAGTAAAGCCTCTTTCGGTCTAAGGCTGGTACCCGATCCAGACACGAAAAACCCAGGTTTAAGATGTCTGCGGGCGGTTCATCAAAAAGGCCGGGAAATGAATGCAATATTTCTGGAATAGATTCATATGCTTGTGTCATCAGCTCTAATTGAACGGCATGCTTTGAGGGCGGTTGATAAATTACCGGAAACGGATCGACGGATGAAGCCTGCGTTTTCATGTGCGAAACTGCACAGATTTAGGAAATGTTGACAAAAAGCTTCAAAAACAGTGTAGTCCTCCGATGAAATCTTATCCTGTATGGCTATGCCACTCATTCTTGGCGCTTCCAGGAGTAAGTCCGGTCGGAAAGGGTATCGGCGCCTCGCGCCATGCCAAAAGCTTAGTTCAATAAGGGATTTTGTCAAGTTATCGAGAAAAGGAATCCGGCAAGCCGTAGTCTTTGGTTTTCGGCTTCCACTGCTTTGCTAAACGCTGTGCCTCTGCGATCTGGGATTTTGTCATCTCCCTGGCGACCTTATCTTTGTCTCTTTGAGCTTCTGAATCGCCTTGCTCTGCCGCCAGGTCAAACCACATATGCGCCTGCACTAAATCCTTGGACACGCCCTGGCCCAGGCCGTACATCATCCCCAAATTGTATTGGGCGTCCGCAAGTTCCTGGTCAGCGGCCTTGCGGTACCATTTCACGGCTTCAGCGTTATCCTTGGGAACGCCCTCGCCTTTCATGTACATCACCCCCAGGCTATACTGGGCTCGGGGAAACTCCTTCTCGGCAGCCTTGCGGAACCATTTCAACGCCTCGTTATAATCCTTATAGAAAACGCCCCGGCCATTATAATACATCATGCCTACATTATACTGTGATTCTATGTTTCCTTCTTCAGCCAAGGCTTTAAATTCATTGAAAGCCGTCTCATAATCGCCTCTGTCGTAAGCTGCTTTGGCGTCCTCAAGACCAGCGTAGGCAAAGGGGACTGCAGCTTCATGAAGACATGCTCCAAAACAGAGCACCAAGATAGAAACTATGACGAGTCTTCTGAACATGACACTTCTCCATCGTTGAACTGAAAGGTAAAAGTCAACCGAAGTCGACAGATTACACCAAGACCGAGCGCGGCGCATCTGGAAAACACCGGCGTCTTTCCGAGCGATCGCGCGCAATGGACCATGTCCCGGCAAATTCATCCTGAGGTGTCTGAAATTGCCAAGACCAAGATCCCGGCGAAAACCGGCCCCTACCTCTCCAGCTTTCGGTGTTCTCTCTTTAAAGTTTTCCAAAGTGCTTCACGGCGAAATCGAAAAATCGATACCGGGATTCAGCAACTTCGCCATCGTTTACAATATTACCAAATTGAGGGTTTGTTGCACAATATTTTTGACCTCCGAAAAGCTGGATGAAACCAACGCGTTGTGGCTGAGAGCCGAAAAAGAGCTGCTTTCGAATGCTCCGGGTGTTCTGCATCCTGGGGGGAATGAGGGGGGGAACGACCGAAAAAAGTAAGCCTGATCTCTTGAGGCTGTGATATATTCCACCACCGGCGGCATTGGAACAATCGCGCCTTACCTCAACAGCAGGTTGTGACAAATGCTCACATTGGCCGAGTATATAAAGATATTCACCGCCTTGCTGGTCGTCGTGAATCCTATCGGCGCCGTGCCTTTGTTTGTGACCATGGTCAGCAACCAGTCACAGCAACAGCGCCGCAGCATTGCAAGGCTCACCGCTTTTTCGGTAGCCATAGTTTTGGCCGCAGCTTGTATATTTGGAGAATCGTTGCTGCAGTTTTTCGGCGTTAGCATGGCCTCATTTCGCGTAGGAGGCGGTATCCTGGTCATGCTCATCGCTATAGCTATGTTTCACGCTCAGCTCAGTTGGAGCAAGGCGACACCGGAAGAGACCAAAGAGGCGGAGCAAAAGACGGACGTAGCCGTTGTACCGCTTGCCATACCGCTTTTGTCCGGCCCTGGCGCCATAAGTACGGCGATCATTTTCGCCAACCAGTCTTCGGCCTTGGCGCATAAAGGTCTTCTCGTAATAACGTGCATGATGGTTTCCTTAACCGTATGGATTTCGCTTCGCTTGGCCATACCTATCGGCGCATGGCTTGGAAAAACCGGTATCAACATCGTGACGCGCCTGATGAGCTTGATTCTTGCCGCCGTCGCCGTCGAAATCGTTGTCGGCGGTCTAGGCAAGCTCCTGCCTGGATTAATCAGAGGATAGGTAAAATGTATTTGGAACTTCACCAAAAGAGCTATCGGGGGTGAGGAGGATGGAGGACTTGATTGAAAGAACAGCCAGGGAGTTAATACGTTCGAGATATGCCGTTGCGCTCACTGGAGCCGGCTTTTCGACTGAGTCGGGCATTCCTGATTTCAGGGGACCTTCGGGTATCTGGAGCAAGAATCCCGAAGCTGAAAGGATGGCCTACATCAGCTACGAACATTTCCTGGAAAACCCAAAATCATGGTGGGAAGAAAGATTGACCGGCCCGAGTCTATTGGGGGACCTCGAAAGGGCGATGCCGAATCCCGGGCACTACGCTTTAGCCGATCTGGAAAAGATTGGTATTCTGAAGTCGGTGATAACTCAAAATATCGATGGACTTCACGAAAAGGGCGGAACGGAAAACATCGTGGAGTATCACGGCAGCATCCTGAAGTTGAGGTGTGCTGTCTGCAGTGCAAGATTTCATAGAGATGAATTCGATTTAGCGAAACTCATGCGGGATAATCTGCTGCCTCCCCATTGCCCGGAATGCGGCAGCATAATGAAAACCGATGTGGTCCTGTTTGGGGAACCAATCCCTTCGGACGTTGTCCGGAAGAGCTTGGAGAAAGTTCAAAAATGCGACCTCATGCTGATCTGTGGGACTTCAGCCGTGGTTTATCCATTCGCAAACCTGCCGAGGATGGCAAGGCAGCGAAAATTGGAAAGCTTTGCAATGCCGGAAACTGGGCCGTATTCAGGAAAAGGGTCTCCGGATGTCATCATAATAGAGATAAACGCCGATCCCACACCTCTAACCAAAGAGGGTCTTTCAGATTACCTGATTCAGGGAAAAACCGGCGAGATCTTACCGAAAATCCTGGAGGAAGTAAAAAAACTCAAAAAATAGGCGTCTGAAGAGAACTCCCTTCAGGGTACGGCTCATCTTCACAAATATCAAAAATCCACCGCAGAGAGCGCGGAGAAAAGACAAATTTACTTCAAAACAATAAAGGCTTGAGCGGACCCTCACTTCGTTTCGGGTCTCCCGCTTGACGCAGGGGCGTCACATGATGCGAGCCCTCACTATGTTCGGCCTCCGCGCTATAAGCGTGTGCTGTGTCTATGCGGACCCTCGTTCCACTTCGGGTCCCGCGCTGTCCGCGTGCGCTGTGTGCAATGCGTCTAGTCCGGCGCCCGATGTTTCACGAGGGCGCAGTCCGCGCCCGATCTTTTGTGAGGGCGGACCGCATTTTGGCGAGGCCTCAGACAAATCGGATGCTGGGCCGCGAAGAAAGCGGTGAAGATAGAGGTGGAAGCAAAGGATGGTCCCTGGTTTAAAAGAATGGGACTCCCTCAGAGAGGAGTTATCATGGCTGCCAGGCGTTTCATAGATTTAAGTATAACAATCGAACCGTCCCTGCCTAGCGATCCTCCTATGATGATCCCTAAGATAGATTACCTCGACCATGCTATGGGCGCCGTGCAGATGCAGGACTTCTTCCCCGGTCTGAAGCAGGACCAGTTGCCCGGAGGACTTGGTTGGGCCTTGGAATTTTTGAGTCTGACCACTCACTCCGGCACCCATTTGGATTCGCCTTATCATTATCATCCGACTATGGACATGGGGAAGCCGGCCATGACAGTGGATGAGATTCCAATCGAGTGGTGCTTCAGCGACGCCGTCCTGCTTGATTTTCGACACAAGGGAGACGGAGAGCGAATAACTCGGGAGGACGTCATCTGCAAACTCGATGAGATCAAATACGAGATAAAGCCCCTGGACATCGTCCTCATTCAGACGGGAGCGGACAGAGCCTGGGGAACCCCTGAATACCTGGTCAAGGGCGCCGGTATGGACCGTGAGAGCACTCTCTACCTTTTGGAAAAAGGGGTGAAGGTGGTGGGGATAGATGCATGGAGCTGGGATAGACCGTTGCCCTTCCTGGCCAAAGAATTTGAGAAGACGGGCGACCCCAAAGTCATTTGGGAGGCCCACTTCGCTGGAATCGAGATTGGATACTGCCATATGGAGAAGATGGCGAACCTTTCCGCCATTGGGAGACCCCATGGCTTCACGGTCTGCTGCTTTCCAATCAAAATCAAACGTGCAAGCGCAGGCTGGACCCGGCCGGTTGCTATCATCGACCTGTAGAAGAACCATCCCGAGACAGTATGCATACTGAGAACTTGGATTACATGCTCGGTATTGTGCTTATCCTATGAGTGAACTAACTTTAATGGCGCAGATCATAACGGGGGAGTGGCGGTACCATGTTCAGCTCCAAAAAGCGGCGGCGGGAAAAACTTCGAAACCAGCCTTTTCCCCCTGCATGGCTCGACATAATCGAAGAAAATGTTCCCATTTATCGCAGGCTGTCAGGGGAAGACCGGAAGGAGATACAGGGGCACATCCTTATTTTCCTCGCCGAAAAGAATTTTGAGGGTTGCGGAGGGCTGGAGATGACCGATGGGATAAAAGTCACTATAGCCGCCCACGCCTGTATTCTCCTGCTGCACCGGGAAACCGATTATTATCCCGGACTATACTCAATTCTTGTTTATCCGGGCGCATTTATTGCCAAGGGATACGTTGAATTTGCCCCAGGTTATTACGCCGAAACGGACCAGGTACATCTCGGGGAGTCATGGAAGCGCGGAGCGCTTGTTTTATCCTGGGATGATGTCCGAGCCAATGCCGAGAATGTTAACGAGGGACGCAACGTGGTGCTGCACGAGTTCGCTCATCAACTGGATACCGAAGATGGTTACGCAAACGGCGTTCCACCGCTGCCTCAACGATCGATGTATGCCGCCTGGTCCAGGGTTTTGCAGAAGGACTACGCAAAATTGCGGGAGGACGCGCAACAGGGCCGCTCAACGGTCTTGGATGAATACGGCGCCGTAGACCCGGCGGAATTTTTTGCTGTTGCCACCGAGTGCTTCTTCGAAAAGCCCGCCCAGTTGCAAATGACCCACCCGGAGCTCTACGAGGAGCTCAAGCTCTACTATCGGCAGGACCCTGCAAAATCAGCGCGTGAGTAATAAGAGCGGGATTAAGGGTCTCGAGTCCACGCGGTCTGGCGGGCAGGACCTGAAATAGTTCTCGCAATCTCTGGGCAAAAAAACAAGTATATATGAAAGCAGCCGGTTCTTTTGCGAAACAGCTTTTCACGTCCCTTCGGGACACCCTGAAACCATGAAAAGTTCGCAATTTCGGTAGGGCTGAGGTGTAGGCTTCCAGCCGCGGCGAACTTTTCGAGACAGCTTTTCACGTCCCTTCGGGACACCCTGAAACGATGAAAAGGGCCGTAGGGTGGGCTAAGCGGAGCGCAGCCCACCAAGTCTTTTCGAAGCAGCTCTGATGTTTGTTCGTCGAGCGCCCGATTCCCAGAAACATATTGCCGTCAGTGGATCGGGTAGAACCAGAAAGAAGTCTTCCCTCGGCCGACATCTACGGCTCGCCCCTGGTAGCTGAAGGCCATAGAAACTGCCTTGGGCGGAAGATCTATCCTGCGGCTAAAAGGGATCGGATCCAAAGAGTCGCGATTAGTCGCCAGCCCGATTTCTTCAAGGACCCTGCCGTTCTCGTCCAAAATTATCGCGCCAAGACGAAACTCCCGCAGGCTCGAGTAACCCATGATTAGAGAATAGGAAAACCTGATTCTGCCCGACAAATCCATTATCCCTCGATCTCTTGAATAACTATATTCGACGGTAAGGTCATTGCCTTTCCACTGTCCGGAGTATCGGGGTTGCTCGATGGACAGGCGGTCTGCAGGTAGAACAACTCCGGCGCCGGTATCCGCAGCAATTAATTGCGATGCAGCAATTAAAATAATCGCGCCGATCAAGGATGAGAGATAAAGAATGCCGCTTCTCATACTCCACTCTTAAATAAGATGCTCCGAATTGACGATCCGCTGTTTCCAACTCCAACAAGATAAGCGCCGATTCGAGAAAAACCATACTCTGATGCAGAATCAGTCATATCGAGCAAATGGAGGCCAGGTGGTTATAATAATTGCGGATCATCAACTCCTGAGTTACACCTTCAAACTGCATGTTGAGATCGGATTTTTGCCCGAAAAACTTTCGTTGCGCCCCTGAGACCCGCAAAAACCATACGATTTCAGATCGGACATGCAAGAGACATCTCACTGAGATCCGTTTTTGCGATTTCTGGACGCACCTCCATCCCCGAAGTTTTATAACTCGCTTTCTGCCTGTCGGAGTTAAGGGGGTCAGTCGAAAATGATTCGATAGTAACGAGGGAGACCCTCAAGGGACAAGCGGGCGGATTGCGTTCGACAACTCGCACAACCCAGCGATGTGTTTAGGGGGTTTCCAGTTGATCCTTATCCGGAGTATTCCGAACTCCGTCTCGACGACCTCAATGCTACAAGGCACTCGTTTTTATGAGCCGGATGAACCATTTTTTTCTCAAGGTCTTTACCTGTTCTTCCGATTGTCCCTGACGGAAACCTCTGTCAGGATCACAACACGGGGACCTTTAAAACAACATTAAGGAGAAAAAGATGAGAAAGATACTTGCATTCGGACTCGCAGTGTCATTTTTGTTCGTCGGCCTCGCCTTCGCGCAGATGACAAAAGCAACCGAAGAAAGCTGCCAGGCATTGGTTAAAAAAGCCGTCGAGCATTACAAAACAGTCGGCAGGGAACAGGCGCTCAAAGATTTCGGCGCTCCGAGCAAGATGTTTGTTGACGGCGAGAACTATCTTTCGATCTATGACATGCAAGGGAATTGCTGGGCTCATGGAATGATTCCATCCACGGGAGAACCGGCGCACATGTGGAATTTGAAGGACAATCACGGTAAGTTGTTCATGCAGGAATTTGTACAAAAAGCGGATAAGCCCGGGGCGACCGGTTGGGTGGAATATTACTGGACGAATCCATCGACTAAACAAGTTCAGGCCAAGGCGGCCTATTTTGAAAGAGTCGACGATTTAATTATCCAGGCCGGCTATTACAAGTAACGCATTAAGGGTCCTTCCAAAAAAGGGACCCAAGCGTACGCTTGCCCGGCGATGTCGAATTAACTGACGTCACCCCCACTGATGAACGGGGTATGGCTTGAGAAGGGTGAAGAGCAACTGTTGAAGGCGGACATTTCTGTATTAGGCCTTCATGGCCCCTGCTATCCGGCCCAGGCTGAGGATAGGAGTTGAAAAATGATATGGCTGCTTAAAAATCTGAAACTATCTCACAAGATGTGGATATCTCCTCTTATTACACTACTTTTTATGCTAGCCTTATTCTGGGGCGTGTGGCACGGATTCAGCAAGCAAAAACAATACATGGACGATATACTAAATGTCAGATTTAAAATGTCCGCAAACACCTTCAAAATAAAGTCCGACATTTTAGATGCAAATAAAAAGATATACCAGGCAATTAGCTGGGCCAGAGCAGATTATGATCGTTCTATGATTGAACAGCTAATAAATGAAAACAAATCACTCCGTGATAATACCACTAAGCTTCTTGAAGGAATAATCAACGATACTAATTTAACACCTGAGGAGAAAAAACTATATACATCATGCATGGAGATATTTAATAACTCTAAAGCAACAACATTAGTGATTATGAATTCAATTTTAATTGATGTCAATGTGGCAACTATGGAATTAAGCGCAGCCGAAGAAGATTTTAAGGCTCTCGAAAAGGCCATTTCTGATTTGACAACTTTGGAAGACAAATTGAGCAAAGATAAATATAATTCCGCATTGGATAATTCCAAGTTGCTCATGAAAGCGTTTACGCTTGCAGCTTTTGCCTCTGTTATCATAACATTCATAATCAATATAATTGTTTCACGCTTTACGAACTCCACTATTTCAAAGACAATATCGGTGGTAAACACGGTAGCACGCGATGGCGACTTAAGCGTGGCCATTGACGTGGCTTCAAATGATGAGATCGGCCAGCTGGCTCGCGCCGTGGAAACGATGCGCGAAAAAATGGAAGATGCTGTCGGCCAGGCTTCATTTATAGCTGGGAAACTGGCCGAATCATCCTCGGAAGGCGCAGCATCCATCGAGGAAACTTCGGCCTCGTTAAATGAAGTGTCCTGCATGATCGCGCAAAACGCCCAGAACACTTCCCAGGTAAACGGCCTGTTATCTCAAGCTGAGAAGGAAATTAAAACCGCCAATGATCAAATGGAAAGCCTGACTGCTTCGATGAGTCGAATTGGCACCGCAAGCGAAAGGGCTCAGCAAATTGTCAAAAATATTGACGGAATTGCTTTCCAGACCAATCTTCTGGCGCTGAACGCCGCGGTCGAGGCCGCCAGAGCCGGAGAATCCGGAGCAGGGTTTGCCGTTGTCGCCGATGAAGTGCGAAACCTGGCCATGCGGGCCACGGAAGCGGCAAAGAACACTTCCGAGCTGATTTCGG
>Ga0326728_10017730_pt1 | contig 14187 bp, 10 predicted proteins | sample MB3enrmetagenome_FD_207602 | JGI IMG/M metagenome (GOLD analysis project Ga0326728, IMG submission 207602) | Lab enriched peat soil microbial communities from McLean, Ithaca, NY, United States - MB31MN | ecosystem: Environmental > Terrestrial > Soil > Wetlands > Peat | place: USA: New York...
CCCCGCCCGGCCCATCGGCGGGCAAGGCCCTCCTCATACCCCAAGTTGTGAGACGGCCTCCCTTGGAGAGGGCTGGGGTCTTCTTGGTGCGCCCCCGCACCCTTCAATCATTTGCCTCTCCCTTGGGGAGAGGGAGGACCGCAAGGCGGAGGGGGCCCCACGTTTTGCAGGTCGTGGGGGTGAGGGGGTTCATCTGTCACCTTATTATGTAGCGGTCAGTAAGCGTGGCCCCAGCAGACAAACTAACCTCTTGACAATCTAGGGGAGAGGGTTATCCTCATCTCGACAATCAATAGGAGAAATCCATGACGGACAGAGCTAGCGGGCTTGTGCAAGGCACCCTGGACATGCTGATTCTGCGAACCCTGGCGCTGGAACCCATGCACGGTTACGGAATTGCGCTGCGCATCGAGCAGATCAGCCGGGGAGTGTTTCGGGTCAATCCCGGATCGTTATTTCCCGCCTTCCGCCGCCTGGAGCGCGCGGGGTGGATCAAGCCGGAATGGCGGCCCACGGAAAACAATCGGCGCGCCAAGTATTACACGCTTACGGAGCGTGGGCGCAAGCAACTGAAAACCGAAACCGCGGAATGGGGAAGACAGATCGCGGCGATCACCCGAATCATGGAGATTGCCAAATGACGATTGAAAAGGCAGTGGCTAGTGGTTAGTGGCTGGTGGCTAGTGGCACAGGCACTCCTGCCTGTGCTGAGGATTGATGCATTCCATGCATAGGGGACAGGCAGGAGTGCCTGTGCCACTAGCATCAATCGAAAATCGGCAATGGGAGAGGGGCCATGTCAATCTCGCGAAATCTAACGGGCGGACTGCGGGCGCTGTTCCATAAGGAAGAAGTGGAACAGGAGATGGACGAGGAGTTGGGCGGATATCTGGATGCTGCGGTGAAAGAGAAAATGCGTTCGGGGATGAGCGCGGACGACGCCCGGCGCGCCGCGCGTGTCGAAATGGGCAGCGTGGAAGCGGTGAAGGAAGGAATCCGCAGCAGCGGGTGGGAAGCCGTCATCGAAACATTTTGGCAAGACGTGTGCTACAGCCTGCGCCAGTTGCGCCGCAATCCCGGCTTCACGGCGGCCGTCGTCATCACCCTGGCCTTGGGCATAGGAGCGAACACTGCGGTTTTTAGCTTGGCGAACGCGCTGCTGTTCAAGGACCTTCCCGTCAGGAACCCTAGCCAGCTTGTCATCCTTACCTGGGCCGCCAAGAAGGCACCGGAAAGCCTCATGTTTACCGGCAACAGCAGTCCGCGCGATCCACGGACCGGCGAAGACCTCATGAACGTCTTTAATTACTCGGTCTTCAAGAGGATTCGGACCCACACACAGACTCTTACCGACGTATTCGCATTCGCCCCAATGCTCAGGGTTAACATCGGCGACCGAGGATCGGGGCACAGCGGCATCGCCGTCACCGTCTCCGGGAACTACTTTTCGGCGTTGAGCGTTCAAGCGGCGGCGGGACGCCTGCTCGTGGAAAGCGATGACCGGGCGAATGCCCCCTGCACGGCTGCCATCAGCTATCGTTTTTGGCAGTCGGCGTTTGGAGGTGATCCCTCGGTTCCGGGGAGGACGATGACCCTGAATGCTACACCCTGCACCATCGTTGGCGTCACCCCGAAAGATTTTCTGGGGTTGGAGTACTTCGGCTTCATCAGCGCGCCCGACGTGACCGTCCCGATGATGCAAGGGGAGCAGATTGGCCGTTGGGAGTTTGGCGGGCAGTTGCCTCTGCTTACCGCTGACAACCGCTGGGGCTTGCAGATCATGGCACGGCTGAAACCTGGCGTTTCCGAGCAGCGGGCGCAGCTTGAAACCAACAGCATTTTCCAGGGAATGCTGACCCCCGAGTGGACGAGCCTTGCCAAGGAGGCGGGTCTCCCGGAGATCGTCTTACTGTCGGGCAGCAAAGGGCCGAATTTCGGGGCCCAATCCTCTGCCAAGCCCGTAACCATTTTGATGGTGGTTGTTACCCTTCTGTTGATGATCGCATGCGCGAACGTGGCAAGTCTCTTTTTGGCGCGGGGCGCGGCCCGTAGCCGGGAATTCACCGTGCGTCTGGCACTAGGATCCAGTCGAGGGAGACTGATCCGCCAGTTGGTTACGGAGAGCATGGTTTTGATCTCACTCGGCGGCGTAGCGGGGTTCCTGCTGGCTTGGTGGGGCGGTCGCTACATGCTTCAATTCCTACCTAGCTCCTCATTCATGAACCTCGGATTGAATGTGAGTCCCGACATGAAGGTTTTCGGCTTTGCCGCCGGGCTTTCCCTTTTCAGCGGCATCTTGTTTGGCCTGGGCCCGGCGGCACGAGCCACGCGGGTTGAACTCTCCGATGACTTAAAAGGAGGCGTACATCCGGGCCGGCACGCGTCTGGAAAGAGCCGGCTGTGGTCGCGGAAGCTCCTGGTCACTTTCCAACTTGCCGTCTCCCTCTTGCTGGTGGTGGTCGCGGGGCTGATGGTTCGAACCCTTCAGAATCTCCAGTCGGTCGACCTGGGATTCGATCCTCGGAATGTTCTCTTGTTCAGTCTCACCCCATCGTCCAACGGATACACTCCGGAGAAGCTCTACCCGTTTTACCATCGCCTCCTGGACCGGCTCAGCGCGATTCCCGGAGTCGTCTCCGCCAGTGCCTCGAGCGACATCCTGATCAGCGCCGTGGTCGTGACCGGTAGGAATGACATCGAAGTCGAAGGTGCTCCTCTTTCCAGCAAGCGCATGAGCGCCAGCACGAACTACGTTGCGCCGGGCTTCTTTGCGACTATGGGTATTCCCCTGCTTATGGGCCGTGAACCGCAAAGCGGGGACATAGCCAGTCGGCCCAAGGTCGCAACGATCAATGAGACTTTTGCTCGCAAGTATTTTCCCGGCACCTCGCCCTTGGGAAGAAGGTTCCGCTGGAAGGGCGGGAAAGACTGGATCGAAGTGGTGGGCATTGTCGGCGACACAAGGTTTTACAGCGTCCGCGCCGAACCACCGCCCATCACCTATCTTCCCTACCTGCAAAGCCCCTGGATGATTGACATGACCTTCGAAGTTCGAACGGCCACCAGCACCGCCCCGGTCGCAAAGGAAATCTATTCGGCCGTCCGCGATCTCGACCCGGACTTGCCGGTGGTTGAGATGAGGACCCAGGAACAACAGGTCGCGAGCTCCCTGAATACGGAGCGACTCTTCGCCAGGCTTGCCGGACTCTTTGGGACACTCGGCCTTACCCTGGCCTGCGTTGGCCTGTACGGGATCATGGCTTACAACGTGACCCACAGAACACGCGAAATTGGCATCCGAATGGCGCTCGGTGAGGCCCGCGGCGGGATTTTGTGGCTGGTCCTCAAGCAGAGTCTTCCTTTGGTAGGGGCCGGCCTGGGGGCGGGATGCCTCCTGGCTTTGGCAACCACACGGTTGATCGCAAGCATGCTTTACGGTGTCGCTCCGACAAATCCAGTGACGCTGGGCGTGAGCATCGTGTTGCTGTTTCTGGTGGCGACGCTGGCCGCATGGATACCCGCGCGGAAAGCGACCAAGGTCGATCCCATGGTGGCGCTGAGGTATGAGTAAGGCGGGGTGGCTGGTGGCACAGGCACTCCTGCCTGTGCGCCATGCATGGGATGCATCAGCTTTCCGCACAGGCAAGAGTGCGTGTCCCACCACGAGGTCCGACGAGGCGCATTCATCGAATAAACTTGACGCCGTTATTTCTTCTGGCCGCATGGATTTGTCCGGACGGAGCCCTCAAAGCTTCTCCTGCTCCCAAGACCCAGGCCTTGGTACGACGAGGCTACAGGCGATTGCGCAGCACTTCCACCGCCTGCTCGGGGGTGTTGATGAGGGTGACGATGTCCATGGCGGGAGCGACCCAGTTGGGGTTTCCATTCTTCAATTGACCCTCCTGCTGAAGGCAATCGATGACCGGCTGCCAGTAGGGTGCCATGACCAGCAGCGGCTTGCGCCCGCCTACGGTTTTCGAGAGGCTGCCCTTATTCATCATCTCCCAAGCGAGCGCCAGTTCGGCGAGCGTTCCCGTGCCGCCGGGAAGCGTCAAGTAAGCGTCGCCGCGTTCGATGAGGGTCATCAGGCGCTCGGGGAAATTCTGCGTGCGGACTTCCTCGACAATATAAGGATTGGCGGGGCGCGGCCAGATGACGCAGGTGACGCCGATAGTGTGCCCGCCGGCTTCGCGCGCGCCCCGCGCCGAGGCTTCCATCAGGCCCGCGTAACCGCCATTGCAAACCGCATAACCCGCCTCGGCCAGCAACCGGCCCAAGCGTTGCGCCTCAACGTAAGCCGTGCTGCTTTCACCGGGCAGGGAGCTTCCAAATACCGTGACGATTTTCATTCGAGGGGATCCTTTGAGAATTCTCAATTCGCGAGGATCTTAAGCTGCGGGTATTACACCATGATTAACGCTGCTTTGAAAACCATCGATAAATTTCCATGGCAACGGCGTCGAGCGTTTCCTGGCCTGCCTGGTTGGCGAGGGGATGATTGTTGGCCATAATCGAGAAGACCAGGCGTTTTCCCGTGGGCAAGTCCATGTAGCCGGAGAGCGTGTTGACGTGCTCTACCGAGCCGGTCTTGGCGTGAATTTTCCCTCTCACGTCATCGTCGTAGAAACGGTGGGCCAGCGTGCCGTCGATGCCTGACACCGGCAGGGAATCGAAATACGCCTGGAAGTGCGGCGAGCGCGCCATATAGAGGAGCAGTTTTACCGCGGCGTGCGGCGCCACCAGGTCTTCTCGCGAAAGCCCCGAGCCATCGGAGAAATAGGTTTCGCCGGGGAGGATTCCAACCTGCTGCGCGGCAAACGCGTTGAGAGCTTCCAGCCCACCGGCCAGACTTCCGCGGTTATTTATCGCGCGCCCCAGCGTGCGCAGCAGCATCTCCGCGTGCAGGTTTTCGCTCTCCTTGTTGACCACCTTGATCGCCTCCCTCAGCGGGGGAGAAGTGTGATCCGCCAGCACGACGCGTGCCGACGATGGAGGAGCAGGGTTGGGCGACGAAGCGGCCTCCAGGCGCGTCAAGTGGTGAACTTGGATGGGCCCTTCTACGACAATTCCCCGCGCCCGCAGCGCGATGCGGAATTGTTCCGCCATCAACTGGGGAGGGTTGGCGATAGCGATCGTGTCAACATTTTCCCCACCATCAAGGGGAATCTGCCCCCACAGGTCGAGTTCCATCGAGCCGGGTTGGCGCTCCAGAAGGTAATGCTTCTCGGTAGCCTTCGCACTCGTCAGGATATGATTTCTCAGGAAATAATAGTCAGTCACAGGGTTCAGCCGGACCTCGGCTTCGTCACCGGCGTTTTGGCCTGGCTTCACATGAAGCGTCAGCAAGTTGTCATTGAAGGCCAGCGCCGAGACGGGAGCCCCGTAGCCCCAATCGAGGTCGTCGGCCGCCCAGTTGGGCGCGAAGGGTTCCCAAACAAAGTAGCTGTCGTCCGCCACGAGCTTTCCCACCACCGCGCGCACGCCGTGGGCTTTGACCTGGTCGGCCAATTCCTCGAGGAACTTGTCCACCGGCTGCTGCGGGCCGTGATAGGTGTAAGGGAATGTGCGCACCCCGAGATTCGGGTCGCCTCGTCCCACCAGGTAGAGGTCCCACACACGCCCCTGAGCATCCGGAGCGGCATCGCTTTCCACCGTCGTGTGATAAATGAAGTCAGGGCCCAGTTTCTCCAGCGCCGCCGCGGTGGTGAACATCTTCATGTTGGAAGCGGGGATAAGGAGATGGCTCGCGTCACGCTCGTAGAGCACCTTGCCGCTCTCCAGATCAACCACCTGGATGCCCCATGATCCACGTTGCGCATCGTTTCGTGCCAGAATCTTGTCGATGCGCTGATCGAGTTCTGGGATGCTGGGAGCTTTCTCAGCGAGCAGCGGCATAGCGGGCTGCGCTGCCAGAGCAACGAGGAGCAAGAGCAGCGCACGAGTCCAGCCTGCATCGAGGTAATGAAGGGTTCTATGCAAAGGATTCAAAATTCAAGATTCAAAATTCAAGATCGGGGTCAGGGTTCAGGATTCAAAATTCAAGATTCAAAATTCAAGATTCAAAACTATGATTCGAAAATGGGTTTTGAATCTTGAATCTTGAATTTTGAATCGCCTTCAGCCCAGCAGGCGGGCCACCTCTTTGGCGTAATAAGTGAGGATGATGTCAGCGCCGGCGCGGCGTATGGAGGTCAAGGTTTCCAAGATCATGCGCTCGCGATCGATCCAACCCAGGCGCGCGGCGGCTTCGATGAGTGAGAATTCCCCGCTGACCTGGTAAGCCGCGATGGGAACATCGAACTCGCGGCGCGCCAGGGCAATAATATCGAGGTAGGGAAGCGCCGGTTTTACCATAATGATGTCAGCGCCCTCTTCCAGGTCGAGGGCGATCTCGCGCATAGCCTCACGCTGATTGGCGGGGTCCATCTGGTAGGATTTGCGATCTCCGAACTTGGGAGCGGAATCCGCCGCCTCGCGGAATGGACCGTAAAATGCCGAGGCATACTTCGCGGAATAGGCCAGAATCGGCACTTGCGTATGGCCGTGCGCATCCAGTTCCCCGCGAATGGCGCCCACACGGCCATCCATCATGTCGGAAGGCGCCACGATGTCCGCGCCGGCTTCGACCTGGGTCAGAGCGGTCTTGGCCAAAAGCGGCAGGGTGGAATCATTGTCGATTTCACCATCCTTGATCAACCCGCAGTGGCCGTGGCTGGTGTATTCGTCCAAGCAGACATCACAGATAACGATCAGGTCCGGCAAGGCCTTCTTCACGGCACGCACGGCGCGCTGGACAATACCGTCCGGGTCATACGCGCCCGAGCCCACTTCATCCTTGCTTTCCGGAATGCCAAATAGAATCACGGCGGGAATGCCGAGGTCGTAAGCGGCCCGGCACTCCTCCACCAGCCAGTCCACTGACCACCGGTAGTTGCCCGGCATCGATTTGATCTCATTCTTGACCTGCGTGCCGGGGCAGACAAAGAGGGGGTAAATGAGGGAGTGGGCGTTCAGGCGTGTCTCGCGCACGAATCCGCGCAGCGCCACGGTGCGCCGTAATCGCCGTGGACGGTGGATGGGGAAGGGCATGGTATCAATACATCAGTATTTCGCGCGGTTTCAAATTTCCGAAGGTACCGACATTGGCCAGTGCCAACGCAACGCGGAACTGGCTCTCATGATTCAGCGGTCCGAGGTTGTAATACTGGTACTCGACATCGATCGCGAAACACCCGAAATTATAACTGACTCGACTGATGACGTGCTGGTTTATCTTCTGCTGAAAGTTGTAATCGATCCCGAACGCGCCGCTCAGCCCCCGGCGGTTCGAGTCCCCATAGGTCATCACCGTGCCGAGCAAGTTAAAGGCGGTCAACGGCTGCGGCGTGGTGATGGGCGTGGTAGTCCCTATTAGCGAACCCAAGTAGGACGAATGGTTGACAAAGAAGTCGGTGAAGGCCAATTCCATTAACCCGTGTTTCACGTGAGAAGAAATGCCGGCATCCAGAATGCCGCCCTCGCCGCTGGGGTTTATGTCGGTGCGGATTTCCGTATCGTAGTTGGAGAAGGGGGCGAACCTGAACACCGAATCGACCGGTGAAAGCCGCTGCCCGTGCTCGAAGCCAAATCCCGTCAGGTCGATGGTGGAAGCAAACACGTTGGTTTGGCCCGGCACCAAAGCGCCGCCAAAGGTCGGATCAAAGTAATACTTCTGCGAAATGCGCCAGGAAAAGATATTCCTCGCCTGGGGTGTGTCCGGTGAATTATCCGGCACATCTTTCCGGGCCAGGATGGAATTGGTCAACGAATACTCAACTTCGTTCGTCTCGGTGAAAATATCCATGGCATCGAAGCGGATGATGTCCAGGATATCCTCCCGGTCGCGAGCGCGCACCAGGTGGTACTGAATATCCGGCTCGATCACATGCTTGAGGCGGTACCCCCGATAGGATCGGGTGAATACCTTTTCCAGGGAAGGCGGGCGCAGGTCAAGCCCTACCTCGGCGAGCAGGCGGTTCACGGGAGTGTGGTCCGGCGCCAGGCTGACCCCATACTCCGTCGTCCGAAACCCGAGCGAGGGGATGAAACGGAAATTCCAGAACTCCTTGGCCCGCAGCAGGAATTGCGGATGAAAATCCAGGCGATCCTTCAGTTGCGGGAGCGTGAGTCCCGGCTGGGTGCGGCCCACGGCGTCAGCGGAGGTCTCGAAGGAAAAGTAGACGGGTGAGTTGCCGATTTCCCGGTCTTCCCCGGCCAACTGAAAGCTCGGGAGGTGGCGGATGATGACGGCGTTCGCCGGCACCAATTGTGTGGAGAGAAAGTCCTCATATCTTTCGGCGGAGACATTGAAGCTGTATCCATCCCAATTCTTGGTGATGAACCCGGACTGCAAGGCTTCCGAACTGACGGCTTCCGTATAATTCGACGACCACGTCAATCGGAAGGCCATGGTATTGACGTAGTCCACGTTGGCGACGGCGCGGAAACCGTCACCGATGTCGTCGTCTTTGCCGACGGCGCGGATACTCTCCCCGGGGGCGCGCAGCGACAAGTTTGCATCCTTATCGTTTACCCCAAAGTAGTGCACGGTGAAGTCCGCGTTCGGGCTGGGCTTGGCGCGAAATTCTCCGCGTTCGGCAAGTCCGCGCTTGCTGTAATCCTCAACCCCCAACATCAAATCCGCGCTGGGGTTTATGGCCCAGAAGAATCCGTCGCCAATAATGTAGCCTTTCTGGGTGGAGTTGCCAACGTGCGGAAGCAGGAAGCCGGTCTGCCGGGGCTCGCGCGCAATCGAGTCCGCCACGATGGGGAAATAAAAGATGGGGATCCCGAGGAAGCGGAAAACCGCGTCGTGGGCCACTACTTTATCATCCACGACGACGCGAGCCTGCCGCGCGGAAAGCAACCAGCCGTCTTTGGCGCAATCGCAGGAGGTCATGCGGGCGTCATCGAGCAGGTAAGTATCCTCGTCCAGGCGGTCCACCGTTTTGCCCCAAATATAAAAGGGATTCTCGGTCTTCAGGACCCGCGGCCGGGGGGGGCCTTTGGAGTGAATATACCCTACTTCATTGCTAAACCATCCCTTCTTGGTCTGGATGTTGTAATGGACCTCTTCGGCGGTAAGGTGGCTCTTGGGGTCGTCAAAAATCACATGCCCGCGCGCCATCACGTCGCCCGATGCGCCGTCGAACGAAGCTTCGTCCGCCGTCACTCGCATGTCTTCGTAGACTATTTGGACATGACCGCGCAGATGATAAGTGTCCTTATCCTTTTGCTGTGAGTCCGCGCGGATCGTAACTTCTTTCCCGGGCCCTTTGGTTTCCAGGGAGATCGGAATCTGCTGCGCGTGCAAATGCGTGGAGAGGGCAAGAAAGAGCAGGAGAGCGGCGGGAAGCCGCAAGCCATTGCCTCGAAGGGAACGAAGGATATCCATGAGCACGCAGAAGGGCCATTCTACTCGAAAGCACTTTGTTCTTCCGAGTGAATTTGCTAAGATGCCTGCGGATAAGCGAAACGCTGCCTGGAGGACTGATTACCCCCAGTGAAGTGCCCCAAGTGTGGATTCGTCAGCTACGCTGGACTTGAGCAATGCAAGAAGTGTGGCTATGCCTTCGTGAAAGCCGCACCCAAGGGATCTCCATCCTCGCTGACCTCCTTGTTCCCAGCGGGAGTTCGTTCGGTTGCCCAACCTCCGCCGGAAGCCCCCGCCCGGCCCAGTGAGAACCCACCCCGCGGTGAGCTGGAGCGACCAACCCAACAGACTTCACCTCCTGAGATGGCGCCCGCGCAGAAATCTTCTTCCCAGGAAAAACTGAATGTGGCAGGCCGTACGCGCGTGGATGAGCAGCCCCAGAATTGGAAACAAGAGTTGTCGGAACGAGTTGAAACCTTCCGCAAGCGTCGGGCTCGTCTACAGCCAGACACCGATCCCGCGGGGAATCTCGAACTGGACTTTGGGGGCCCCGGCCAACCCCAGGATAATTCTTCCCTTGACGACGCGCTGGTGACGGAGGATAGAGATTCGGGGTTCGATTTGGAAATCGGCGAATTCGCCGCGGCCACCGGCAAGGAGCGCCCGTCCCCTGAGAACCTTTCGCTCGATCGGCCGGTTGACCCGATGATGGAGATTGATGCCGCCTCCGTTGGGGGGGAGGAGATGGCCTTGGGCGAGCCGCTCGAGAAGAGTCCTCCCATGGAAATCCTGGTCGACTCGCCCCTCGAGGCAACGCTTGAGGAAGACGATCGGGAGGAGGAGATTTTCCTCGCGCCAATAGGCCGTCGCTTCCTGGCTGGCTTGACGGATACCCTCGTGCTGATTCTGGGGGCAGCCGTGTTCGGGATGATTTTCTGGAGGTTCTGCGGGCGGTTGTCAATGGGTCCGCTCAACATCGCGGTCCTGGGATTTGTCGCGGTTATTCTCATCTTTGCTTACTTCGGGTTGTTCACGGCCATTGCTTCCGCCACGCCCGGACTGCTGTGGATGGGATGCGAGATCCGCAATTTGCGCGGAGGCCATCCCACCGTGAGCGAATCCTTCTGGCGCGCCTTCGGGGTTCTGGTTTCGCTATCGGCGCTCATGCTGGGTTTCGTCTGGGCCTGCGTGGATAGCGACAGCCTTACCTGGCACGATCGCATGTCGGGAACAGTCATTACCGAGGTGAATGACACCGATGACCCCGCCGGCCTGCAAGCGGAAACCTAGGGCTTTCACTTCAGCGCGCCGTCTCGACCTAGCCTCACCGTACGGCTTCTCTATGGGAAAAGGAAGGTTCGTCAACCAAAAGCTCGGCAAGCGCGTTAGCCGCAAGTTCGACTTGTTGAAATCCGAACTTGCCGGCCCCACCAACCGCAAGGCGTCATCCCATCTCCCCAAGCCGTTTCCACCCAAGCAGGAGACCTCCGGGGGGAAACCGTAACGAGTCTCGCGCTAAGCTGATTCGATTCAGTCAGTTGTCCCGTCCCGGAAGCCCCCGGAATAATCTCCCGCGCGAGGAGCTTCCTCTCTCATTTGTGCATCAAATGAAATGCCGTGTTATACTTGTAGAAATCAGGGCATTGTAAGCCCAAGGTGAAGGAGCTACCCCAGCATGACAAACCGTATTCGAGCCACACTCATTTCCATTTCCCTCGTCGTAATGTCCTACGTTGTCGTAGGAGGGTTGCTGGGGAAGACTGAGACATCCTCCGAGAAAACCTATCGCGACCTGGGTGTTTACAGTGAGGTCCTGAATCGCATCAAGCAGGAGTACGTGACTGATCCCGATCTGAAAAAGGTCACCGACGGGGCGATCCGAGGGCTGCTCGAATCGCTGGATCCCTACAGCACGTACCTGACTCCCGAGCAATATCAGGATTACCTGCAACACCCTGACCCGGGGCCGGCGGATGTGGGGATCTTCATTTCCAAGCGGATGGGATATGCCACCGTGGTTGCGGTTCTTCCGGGGAGCCCCGCGGAAAAAGCCGATGTCAAGCCTGGCGACTTGATTGACGAGGTCGATGGGGCGCCTACCCGCCAATTTTCGGTCTTGCAGCTTGAGCGCATGATGGCGGGACAACCCAATTCGACCGTGAAGCTCACCCTGGTTCGTGAGAATCGCGTCGATCCCCAGACTACTGCGATCACCCGCGCGGTTTTGAATTACCCACCGGTTTTCACAAAAATGGTGGATGACGGAACCGGGTACATGCGGGTGGCGACCTTCAACAAAGGGAAGGCGGGCGAGATTGCCGCCAGGATCAAGGAACTCGAATCGCAAGGCGCTCACAAAATCATCTTGGATTTGCGCAACTGCGCCGGCGGCGATGTGCAGGAGGCGGTCGATACCGTCAGCCTGTTCTTAAATAAGGGCCTGGTGACCTACCTTTCGGGGCAGCGCTTTCCCCGACAGAATGTGGAAGTTCATCCCACCAGTGCGGTGTGCGATTTGCCCCTGGCCGTGCTCATCAATCAGTCGACCGCCGGACCGGCGGAGTTAGTGGCCTCCGCGACGTTGGGCAACAAACGCGGTGAAGTGGTGGGCGTGCGGAGTTTTGGCGTGGGCGTCTATCAGAAACCTATCCCCGTCGGCGATGGCTCGGCCCTGCTCCTTTCCGTGGCCAAGTATTATGGGTCGGATGGTAAATCCATCAACGAAAATGGGGTAACCCCCAGTGTGGTCCAGCCCGCCAGCCCCGAGGCTGAAAATGCGGATGACGATAATCAGCCGCAAGAGCCGGAGCAATTCGGCGGCAAAGATGACTTGCAGCTTCGCAAAGCCATTGAGATTCTGGGCCAACCTGCGACGTCGGCCAAGGCCGCGTGATTCGAAACTGGAAACTCGAAACTGGAAAATCGAAATTCGAAACTCGAAATTGGAAACTCGAAGCTGGAAATTCGAAACTGGAAACTGGAAATTCGAAACTCGCGATTAGAAACCCGAAAATCCTATAGCGGCTCACGATCTTCGAATCTCAGATTGCAAATATCAAATTTCGAATCGCGAGTTTCGAGTTTCGATTTTCCATTTTCGAGTTTCGGATTTCGATTTTCCAGTTTCGAGTTTCGAGTTTCGATTTTCGAATTTCGGATCCTCTTCTTCCTGTCATTAATCCTCGGCACCCCCGCCTGCAATTGGTTTCATCCGCAACCCTTAACTGAATCCGACCGCCACGCGCTGGCAGGACGATTCAGAAACGTGGTGGCGGACGCCGGTGGCGCTCAGGTTTGGATCAAACATTCGGCCAAGGGGTCCCGCCGGCCGAGCTCCGGCCCGTCCTTGCAAGTGCTCGCTACTCCGGCGGCTTACCCTGCGGTGCTGTCTCGCGTGCGGCAAGAGTCGGACAAAGAGAATCTGGATGTCGGGACCTCGTCGGTAAACGCCGGAGGCGGCCTGCGTGCGGTCACCCTCAATGTCACCGAGCGCGGGCAGCGCATTATCCAAATTCATCTGCGGGAAGTGCCCCGGTTGCTGCGCGCCGCCATCGTGATCGACGACATGGGCAACGACCTGGAGGCAGCGCACAAGCTCTTGGCGCTCAATTATCCCCTGACCTTTTCGGTGCTGCCTTACCTGCGTTACACCCAGGTAACCGCCCAGGAAGCTCACCGCAGCGGGCACGAGGTCATGTTGCATTTGCCGATGGAACCGGAGCCCCGCGCGCACGCATCTCCCGGCGAAGGGGCCATTCTCGTGGGGATGAATGCGGCGGAGGTCGAGAGGGTAGTACGAAATGATTTGGATTCGGTTCCCTACGTGGCGGGTGTGAACAACCACATGGGATCGCGGGCCACCCGGGATGCAGCCCTGATGGCCGACGTCATGAAAATCCTGGCCGATCGCCGGCTTTATTTCATCGACAGCCGCACGACGGCCGAAAGCACGGCCCTTGATGAGGCGCGACGCCAGCGCCTGCCGGCGTTTTATCGCGCCGTGTTTCTGGATGACACGGAAACGGTCCCCTATACGCTGGGGCAGTTGCAAGAATTCCGCCACAGGGTGGAGCAGGAAGGCGTGGCGCTGGCCATCGGGCACCCCCACCCCACGACCATTGCCGCATTGGCAAAATTCCTGCCGGAGTTGGAACAGGCGGACATCGAGATGGTCGCGCCCTCCCAGATCGTCCATCTGCCGGAAGTCGCGCGCCTGCATCCGCCCGCCAGCCCGAAATGACCCGCCGGCCCTCGTCGATGCCGAGGTGCGAAGCACCTTGGACTGCGGCGGCTCGACGCCGCCTTGGAATAACCTCGAAGCCTAGAGCATTTCCATAAATAATGTAGCTTGCTAAGAGCAGACTTTTGTGGCAGAGTATGCTCATGCGAGCCATACCAATTCCGATCCGCAAGCGCATTTTGGAGCTCTACGACCGCGGCCGGAGCACGCGGGAGATCGCCCAGTTCTCGGGCTTCTGCGTCGCGGCGGTGCGGCGCGTCCGCCAGCAGTATCGCCAGCGCCGCACGCTCGAACCCCGGACGCGTTTCTGCGGGCGCAAGACGCTGCTGACCGAAGAGCGGAAACAACGGCTGCAGCATCTGTTATCCGAGCAGCCCGACGCCACGCTGGCCGAGTTGGGCGCGCGCATGGACCGATCCTTCCGCACCTCCACGATCGATCTCTGGCTGCGGCGGCTCGGCTGGAAGCTTAAAAAAAACTCTGGCCGCCGCCGAACAAGAGCGGCCCGACGTCGCCGAAAAAAGGGCGCGCTGGC
>Ga0326728_10017731_pt1 | contig 14186 bp, 7 predicted proteins | sample MB3enrmetagenome_FD_207602 | JGI IMG/M metagenome (GOLD analysis project Ga0326728, IMG submission 207602) | Lab enriched peat soil microbial communities from McLean, Ithaca, NY, United States - MB31MN | ecosystem: Environmental > Terrestrial > Soil > Wetlands > Peat | place: USA: New York...
GCTCGAAGCGGCTGTGGGAGAGACGCTCTTTGACCGCGCCGCGCGGGATGGTTCGCTGACTGCGGCCGGGGTGCTGTTGCGCGACTATGCTTTGCGCCTGCTGGCCCTGCGCCGTGAGGCCTCCAGAGCCTTGGATGAGCTGAAGAACCTGGAACGGGGCCGGCTGCAACTGGCGGCCAACGAGTACACCTGCATCTACTTGCTGCAGGCCATCGACCGCTTCCGGCGTGAGTTTCCTCACATCACCGTGACCGTACACCGCATGTTGGCCTCGCACATTCCCGAGGAGCTGAACTTGCGCACCTTCGAGCTGGGGATGATCTCCTACCACCCCGATCCGGCGCACTTCCGATCCATCGCGGTGTATGCCGACAGCCTGGCGTTGATCGTCAGTCCCAGCCATGCGCTGGCTAGAGCCAGGCGTGTCTCCATCACTGACCTGGGCGAAGAGCTGTTTGTGGCCCATAACGTGGCCTCGCCCCTGCGGCGCCGGGTGATTGAGGCCTTTCAGAAGTTCAGAACGCCACTCAACATGGGCATCGAACTGCCCACTATCGAGGCCATCAAGCGCTTCGTGGCCATGGGCAACGGGGTGGCGCTGGTCCCTCATTTGACAGTGGCCAGGGAACTGGAGGCCGGCGACCTGGTGCGGGTAACGGTGGACGAACTGGAGGTCAAGCGGGTGCTGCGCCTGGTCAGCCGGCGCCAGGCCACGCTCTCCTACGCCGCCAGGGCCTTTTTGCGCACCGTCAGGGCGCTGGCACAGGAGCAGGGTCCGCCCTTCTATTACCATGTGGAGCGGGCCGGCTGAACTCCTATAATCTGGGTGCCCCAGGTCCCTCGCATTTGGGGACCTGGGATTGCTCAACTCCAAATATATGGGTGCATCACTCTCGCCGCGTTCTTGTTCTTGCGGCCAGGGCGGGATATTTAGAGCTCAAAAACACGCGAAAATCCCGCATTTCAAACGAATTTACCACCCAGTAACGCCCCTTTGTCTTCCCCCGCGTCTATAGCCTCAGAGGTTTCCGGGCCATGGTTTGCGCCAGAAGCCGCCCCGGCCAGTTACAATGCTGAGAGTGGAGCCCGGCGCAATCCGAGGCGCCGGAATCGAAAAGCTCGTTGCCAGCCAAACGGTTGAGCAGTCGTGAGGATCAGGACCGCATGAAGAAGATCGCCTTATTTGCATTTCTGCTAGTCGTATGCGTGGCAGCAGGCCGCGCCCAGGAAAGCCGCCAGGACATCAGCCTTAGCGGATCGGGGTATATCGAGCCGTTCATCGCCTCGACAACCGACGTCTATGTTCATTCCAACTACGCCTTGGGCGCATTGCTCAGCTACCGTTTCATGCTGACGCCTTCCAGCGCCGTTGAGGCCAGCTACGGCGTCACCTACCAGAACAAGATCACTTACCACACCAATCCCAACGTATACCAGGTGCTGACCCGCACCCAGGAGATGTCGGCCGCCTACGTCCGCAGCTTTAATTTCCGCAAGTACAATCCCTTTGTCGAGGCCGGACCGGGCGCGCTCATCTTCCTGCCCATCCGCAACTCCGGCACCACCACGCTGGACGCCAAGCAGCAGACCCAGATGGCCGCTTTCTATGGCGCCGGCATTGCTCGCGAGATCAGCCCCAGCTTCGACATCCGCGCCGAATTTCGTGGCATCGTCACCAAGGTGCCCACTTTTAATGAGACGGTCTTCACCACCAACAAGTGGTACAACATTTACACGCCGGTGATCGGCGTGGCATACCACTTCTAATCCCAACGGATAAAGCAGTAACAGAAAGGGATGGGCCTCGGCTCATCCCCTTCTGTTACTGCCTGCCTCCGCAGGCCTCGCGACTTGGCATTAACCCATGTATTCTCAGCCTATGAACAAGGACGTCTTCCCCACGCCCGCCAACCTGCTCGAACACTCAGCCTCCTCCTATCTGCGCTCGGCGCGCCATCAGCCCGTTCGCTGGCATCCCTGGGGCGATGCGGCCTTCGCCCGCGCCCAGGCCGAGGACAAGCCCATCCTGCTCGACATTGGCGCCGTCTGGTGCCATTGGTGCCACGTCATGGACCGGGAATCCTATGAGAACCCACGGATCGCCGCCCTCATCAACGAAAACTATGTGGCTGTGAAGGTGGATCGCGACGAGCGGCCCGACGTGGACGCGCGCTACCAGGCGGCCGTTTCGGCCATCACCGGCCAGGGAGGCTGGCCGCTGACCGCCTTTCTCACTCCCGACGGCCGTCCCTACTTTGGCGGCACATATATTCCCCCCGACGACCGCTACGGGAGGCCGGGCTTTGGCCGCGTGCTCACTGCCCTGGCTCAGGTCTGGCGCGAGCGCCGCGATGAGGCGCTGGAAACAGCTTCGAGCACCATGGCCGCCATCGAGCACAATGAATCCTTTTTCGGGGGTGGTGGGCAACTCTCGCTGGAGCTGGTAGACAAGATCGCCTCCTCAATCCTTCGTCAGTTCGATCCGCGCAATGGCGGTTTCGGTGGGCAGCCTAAGTTTCCTCACCCCGGCGCTCTGGACCTCCTGCTCCATGTTGGGATAAACCGCATTCCAGAGCAGCCTCCTAAACAGGCTGCGGCAAAACTCGATGCCAGCTCCCAATCGTGTCAGGGCACAACATCTGTCGCACCGGCCTTGTATCAGGGCGCGACTTCAGTCATGCCGCAAATGCGCCAAATTAAATCTGGGGCTTTAGCCCCTGAGGTGCAGGCTTTCTCTGCCACACTCGAACACATGGCCCGCGGCGGCGTCTACGACCAGCTCGCCGGCGGCTTCCACCGCTACAGCGTGGACGAGCGCTGGCGCGTTCCGCACTTCGAAAAGATGCTCTATGACAACACCGAGTTGCTGCGCAACTACTTGCACGGCTACCAAGGCCTGGGCCGAGAGGATTTTCGCCGCATCGCCGAAGAAATTGCCGCCTGGCTGCAAGACACCATGAGCGACCGCGAGCAGGGCGGCTTCTACGCCTCGCAGGACGCCGACATCAACCTCGACGACGACGGCGACTACTTCACCTGGACGCTGGCCGAGGCGCGTCTGGCGCTGCTTGCGGCAAACTTTTCTTCGGACGACCTCGGCCTCGCTCTGCGCTACTGGGAGATCGGCGAACTGGGCGATATGCATCACGATCCGGCCCGCAACGTTCTCCATGTCAACCGGACCATCGAGGAGTTGGCCGCCGAAACCGGCCGGAGCGTGGAAGAATTGTGCCCGCTCCTGGACTTGGCCCGCCGCACGTTGCTGGCGGCGCGCGCCCAGCGCCCCACGCCCTTTATCGACCGCACGCTCTACACCGGCTGGAACGCCATGGCGGTGACGGCCTGCCTGGAGACGGCGCGAATACTGCACATCGACTCGTTGCGCGATTTCGCGCTGCTCACGCTGAACCGGCTGCTCCACGAAGCCTGGGATGGCGAGAAGATTCTGCGTCATGTCATCGCTTATGGCGAAGGGACTGCCAAGGGCGTGTCGCAACCGGACAATGTCCCCGGCACGCTCGACGACTATGCCTTCACCGTCCACGCCTGCATCGATGCCTGGCTGGCCAGCGGCGAGATGCGCTACTACCAGGCCGCCGTCAACCTGGCCGACGACCTGATCGCCCGCTTCCACGACCGTGATGCCGGTGCGTTCTACGACACTTATAATCTTGTCGCGCCGCTGGGAGCTCTCTCCGCCCGCCGCAAGCCCCTGCAGGACTCGCCCACCCCCGCCGGCAATCCCACCGCCGCCTCAGCCCTGTTGCGCCTCGAAATCTTCTCCGGCCGCGCGGAGTATCGCCAGATCGCCCAGGAGACGCTCGCCTCCTTTGCCGGTATCGTGGAGCACTTCGGCCTCTACGCCGGCTCCTACGGTCTCGCCCTGGAGCGGCTGCTCCTCGATCCGGTACAGGTGGTGGTCGTCGGCGCAGGCGCTGAAGCCGACCGCCTTGAATCGCTGGCCCTGGCACGCTTCGCCGTCAACAAGACTGTAATCTGCATCGCTCCTGAGAGGCTGGTTACGGGTGGCATTCCCCCGGCGCTGGCGGAAACCCTGCTTCATGCTCCGAAGCCGGACGGCGTAAAGGCCTGGGTCCTCGTCTGCCGTGGGCACTCCTGCCTGCCGCCGATTACCACTGTCGAGGCTCTCGCAGAAGCCCTGCAAAACCTGGCTTGAACTTCAGTATTCCGTCTGAATATCGCCTGAATCACTTCTCCATAGCTCGCAAAGGCTAAAAAACAAAAGTTTTTGCACACGATGATCTTTTTTTAACCCGAATTGCCGATGAAACCTATACGGGGCGTTTGCATCTGGCGCTAAAGTTGCGCGAAGGAAAGCATGACGCGGTTGGGTTTAATCCGGGTGTTGGCGTGCTGGTTGGTGTTTTCAGCCATCCTGCAAGCGCAACGGTATGATTTTCATGTCTATCGGCAAGCCGAAGGACTGAAGAACCTTGCCGTCAATGCATTGACGACCGACAGTTCCGGTTTCCTGTGGGTGGCCACAGAGAACGGTGTCTATCGCTTTTTAGGTTCCAACTTTGAGCAGTACGGCAAGGAGCAGGGGATTGCCGAGCGTGACGTTGAGGACATCTATGCGGACCCAAGCGGCGCCGTCTGGGCGGGCACAGACGAGAATTTGTACCGTTGGGACGGGCAGCGCTTCCAAGCCGTCGGCAAGGTGCCGATTCAAATCCAGGGAGCACGGCGCATAGCCACCGAAGATGCGCGCCACCTGCTGGTGGTGGACAAAGGCCGGCTTTACCGCCTGGAACACGACGCCCAGGGAAGGATGCTCTCTTACGCCCCGGTATTTTCTGACCAGATGCTCGCTTCTATCCCTGAGCTGAGCCAACTCACCAGCTTGGGCGTTGCTGGTGACCGCACCGTCTGGACGGGCTGCGGAACAAAGCTATGCTCATGGATCGAGGGGCATGAGAGCACGGTGACACAGTGGGGGACGGACAAAGGCGTTCCTAGGAGCATCTGGCGTTCTGTTCTTATGGACCGTGCAGGCACACATTGGGCCGCGGACCAGTTGTACCACGTGGTCGCGCTGCCAAGCGGGGCAACGCGCTTTGTGAATCGCAGCATATCCAGCTCCGACCCAAACAGTGTGTACCAGCACGCAGCTTTGGTCGAAGACCCGGAAGGCCGAGTGCTCGCCTCAGCTGCGGAGGGAGTAGCCCGTTGGGAGGGAGCAGGCTGGCGGATAATCGGAACTTCCAGCGGAATGCGTTCCGGCCACATTACCAGCATGTCCCTGGATTTGGCGGGAGATCTGTGGTTGGGCGGCTTCGGACGCGGGCTCTTTCACTGGATCGGTCTTAAAGATTGGGAAGGATGGAGCGAACTCGTCGGCTTACCAAGCCCAAATATTTTATCTTCCTTCCCGGTCCGCCAGGATCGAGTACTGGTCGGAACGGAGAAGGGTCCTGCCTGGATCAATCCACAAAACGGATCGGCCGGTTCGCTCTTTTCAGGCCAAATGTGGACCTATGGGCAGGTCAGCGGCATCGGGACAAACCGGGACGGCTCCGTCTGGGCCGGAACTTTTTCGGGCGCCGTGCTCCGTATCGATCCAAAGACCCGACGCGTGAACCAGACCGCCAGGCTGCCGGCGCTGATCGCGCACGCCATACAAGACCCTGCCGGGCGCGTCTTCTTTATCACGGACAAGGGAATCTATCTGCGCGAGGCTCGTGCCCCCAACGCACCGCCGCACCGCATTCCTGCCGTGGATGCGCTGCTGGGTGATTACACCAGGGTGGATGCCGGTTGCGTTGCGCCTGATGGCGCGGTCTGGTTGCTGGCTGATAACCGGCTGTTACGGGAACAGGAGGGGCGCTGGACAGTTCTGCCGGTCGACAACCTTCCAAAGCTCAATGGGCCGCTGCTCTATTTGTCCTGTGGTACGAATGGCGTCATGTGGGCTACTGGCCAGCGGACCGGCATATTACGGTTCACGTTGAGCAACGAGCGGCTGAAGGCTTGGAGGTTGGTGATTCCCCCGGAATTCAGTACGCTCGCGCCCCTGGCCATCCTTGCCGATCGTCGCGGCTGGGTTTGGCTGGGAACTGACATGGGCCTGGTTGTGTGGAATGGCGCTGAATGGCGCCACCTGACCCAGGAAACGGGGCTCATTTGGGACGATGTGAATAAAGGAACCTTGACGAATGGCCTCGATGGCTCGCTGTGGCTTGAAACCAGCGGCGGCCTCTCTCACCTGCTGCATTCCGAGCATGTCTTCGATCCGGCGCTGCTTACCGTCTCGGTGACCGGGATCCAGCGTGATGATCAGGTGTATCAGTCCGGACAGCCGCTGATTCTGCCCTGGTCTGTGGCCCCGTTGCGGTTTCATATCTCTTCCCCCAGTGAACGAAACCGCAGCGAACTGATCTTTAAGTATCGATTGGAAGGGCTGCAAACGGAGTGGATCGAAAGCCGCAACGGCATCGCTATCTATTCCGCCCTTCCGCCGGGGAAATATACCTTCATGACCATGGCCAGCAATTTGGGCCTGAGTGCCATTTCACCCACAGTGAAGATCCAAATCCAGATTCTTCCTCCCTGGTGGAAAACCATCTGGTTTTACGCGTTCTGCATCCTGGCCATTCTGCTGTTGCTGGGAGCGGCCGGTCATTTTTACGTCCGGCAACTGCGCGCCAGAAGCCGGCATCTGGAGGCGCTCGTTTCCGAGCGCACCAGGGAACTGGAGCATAGTCGCGAGCAGTTGCGCGTCCAGGCCTCCCACGACGGGCTCACCGGAATGCTCAACCGCACGGCTGTCCTTAGAATTTTAACGGCGGAGATGGAACGCGCCCGCCGCGAGAGCCGCACTGTGGTCATTGCGCTGGTCGATCTGGACCACTTCAAGCGTATCAACGATAGCTACGGGCACCTGGCCGGCGATGAGGCGTTGCGTTGGTTCGCCGCCGCGGTCGGCGCCGCCATTCGACCCTATGATCATGCCGGACGGTACGGCGGCGAGGAGTTCCTGCTGGTCCTCACCGAGCTTCCGCACGAGGCGGTCGAACAGAGATTGGCTAGACTGCATGCCGCCATCTCCAACCTTAAGGTCTGCGAACGCGGCATACAGTTCATGCTCAACTGCAGTATGGGCGCCACGGTCTTTGACCCTACCGATCAAGCCGGCAGCGTCGAATCACTGCTCGCCATCGCCGATCAGGCCTTGTATGCCGCCAAAGCCCAGGGACGCAATTGCATCGTCTTCCGCGCACACGTCAACGTCGGCTCCCAGCAGCAGGAGTCCACGCAATCTATAGCCCAAGTTGATCAACACGGGAACTAATCCCTGATCCCTATTCCCTGTTCCCTGTTTTTCCCAAACACCCGGTTGGGATCGCCAGGTAGCAACTGGTTCTCCTCCAGCGCCAGCCGGACCCGCCGCCGGAACTCCCGCATGGGGGCGTACTGCTTCATGGCCAGCGTCTTGAAAACCACCGGGAAAATTTGTTCCGAGCCTTTGATCGCATCCACGCCCAGAATCTGCGGGTCGGCCACAAATACATCCCGGAACTCCTCGCTCGCGCGAATCTCCATGGCAATCTCCTTCAACAGCTCCAGCACCTTGTCAGGATTGGCGCTGAAATCCACGCTCACGTTCACCGTGGCCACCGAGTAACCCACGCTCAGGTTGGCCACGGTAGTAATCTGCGAGTTGGGAACAATATGGAGAGTCCCGTCGGCGTCGCGGACAGTAGTCTTGCGCAGCGTCATCAACTCCACGGTTCCGGCCACCCCGGCCAGCTGCACCGTGTCCCCCACGTTGAACTGGTCCTCAATCAAAATCAGCATGCCGTTGAGTACGTCGCGCACGATATTCTGCGCCGCCAGCCCGATGGCTACTCCGGCAATTCCGGCCGAAGCCAGCAACGGAGCCAGGTTGACTCCCACCGCGGCCAGAAACTGCAGGCTGACGACCACGCCGATAATGGCCAGCCCCGTGGTGCGAATCACCCCGGACAGCGTTTTCACCTGGGCGATGTGGCCTGGTCCAGCCGCGTGCTGCTCGGCAACGTGGATCATCCGAGCCGTCACCAGGTGCAGCAAGCGGCTGAGTACAAAGGCAATGAGCGCCACAACAAGCAGATGTGGCAACTTGGCGCGCACAAACTCCTGGGCATCGATAGCCCACTCATCCACCACGCGCCCCAAAAACCGCTCTTCCGCAAACAAGCCCGTTCTTACTGCCAACAGCAAAACAATTGAGTGCATCCCGTTGCTCCTCTCTCTAATCTAATCTGTTGTCAGGGTTAGGGTTGCTCTGTATAAGGCGATGTCTTGAAAGGGCACGACTTCACAGGTTACGGAAAAACTCGAAATCAAGCTCGTTTTGTATCAGGGCACGACTTCAGTCGTGCCGTAAATGGGACAAAATGAACGCGGGCTTTAGCCCCTGAGGGAATATCCCGCGAGGAATCGGGCTGAATCAGAGGTTCCTACGGGTTGCTACAATCAGGATTGTAGTTCTTGCGTCCCCGCAATTCAGAAAACCATGAATTATGGAGTGAAGGGAATGGAACGGACAGCTTCCAGCGCTCGTGAGTCCCTGTCGGCAGCCGCCCCCAGCCTGAGCCCGCGTCAGTTGGTTGAAATCTACCGGCTGATGTTGCTCTCCCGCCGCGTGGACGACCGCGAAATCCTGCTCAAGCGCCAGCAGAAAATCTACTTCCAGATCTCCGGCGCGGGCCACGAGGCGTTGGGCGTGGGCGCGGCCCTGGCCATGCGTCCCGGCTACGACTGGTTCTTCCCCTACTATCGCGATCGCGCCCTCTGCCTGGCGCTGGGCTTCACCCCTGCCGACATGATGCTGCAAGCTGTCGGCGCGGCCACCGACCCCTCCAGCGGCGGACGCCAGATGCCCACCCACTGGAGCAGCACTGCGCTCAACATCGTCAGCCTTTCCTCCTCTACCACCACCCAACTGCTCCACGCCGTCGGTTGCGCCGAGGCCGGCCGCTACTTCAGCCTCCATCCCGAAGCCGCCGAAAAGACGGTCACCGATTACCGCGCCTTCCGCGATGTCACCTTTCACGGCGACGAGGTGGCCTATACCTCCCTCGGCGAGGGTTCCACCTCCCAGGGCGAGTTTTGGGAGGCGCTGAACACCGCCTCCAACAAAAAGCTCCCCATCATCTTCTGCGTGGAAGACAACGGCTACGCCATCAGCACTCCGGTTGAGGTCAGCATGCCCGGCGGCAACATCTCCCGCCTGGTGGCCAACTTCCCCAACTTCTTTTTCATCGAGGTGGACGGCACCGATCCCGAGGCCAGCTTCCACGCCTTTCAAGCCGCTGTGGCCCACTGCCGCGCCGGTCTCGGACCAGCCTTTGTCCACGGCCATTGCATGAGGGCCTACTCCCACTCGCTCTCTGACGATGACCGCCTCTATCGTCCCCAGGCCGAACGCGAAACCGACCAGCTCCGCGACCCCATCGTCAAAATGCGCGCTCGAATCCTCCGCGAACGCATCCTGACCGAAGCCGAACTCACCGCCCTGGAGCACTCTGTCGAGCAAGAAGTCTCAATCGCCGCCGATCACGCTCTCGCCGCCCCGCTGCCCAAAGTTTCTGAAATCACCCGCCACGTCTACAGCGACAACCTCGACCCAACCAGCTCAACCTTCGCCACCGAGCAACCCTCCGCGCCGGGATCCGTCAGCGGAGGCAAATCAGGACGCGCCGCCAGCGCCGGACCCAGAACCATGGCCGACCTCATCAACGCCTGCCTCCACGACGAAATGCGCCGCGACCCCCGCATCGTTGTCTATGGCCAGGACGTGGCCGACGCCAGCCGCGAAGCCGCCCTCGCCGAAGTCAAAGGGAAGGGAGGCGTCTTCAAGCTCACCGCCGGCCTGCAAACCGAGTTCGGCTCCGAGCGCGTCTTCAACTCCCCGCTCGCCGAGGCCAACATCGTCGGCCGCGCCATTGGATATGCTTTACGCGGCATGAAGCCCGTCGTCGAAATTCAATTCTTCGATTACATCTGGCCGGCCATGCATCAGATTCGCAACGAGCTCTCCGTCCTCCGCTGGCGCTCCAACGGCACCTGGGCCTGCCCCATCGTGATTCGCGTGCCCATCGGCGGCTATCTCACCGGCGGCTCCATCTATCACTCCCAATCCGGCGAAAGCCTCTTCACCCACATCCCCGGCCTGCGCGTCGTCATGCCCTCCAACGCCCTCGACGCCAACGGCCTGCTGCGCACCGCCATCCGCTGCGACGACCCCGTCCTCTTCCTCGAGCACAAGCGCCTCTACCGCGAGACCCACGACCGCGCGCCCTATCCCGGCCCGGATTTCGCCATCCCCTTCGGCAAGGCCCGCATCGTCCGCCCCGGCTCTGACCTCACGCTCATCACCTACGGCGCATTAGTCCCCCGCTCCCTGCAAGCCGCCGAGCGCGCCAAGCGCGAGCACAACATCGACGTAGAAATCCTCGACCTGCGCACCCTCAGTCCCTATGATTGGGAATCCATCGCCGCATCAATCAAGAGAACCAGCCGCGTCCTCGTCGCTCATGAGGACATGCTCAGTTGGGGCTATGGCGCGGAGATCGCCGCCCGTGTCAGTGACGAGCTCTTCGACTCCCTCGACGCCCCCGTCCGCCGCATCGGCGCCATGGACACCTTCGTCGCCTACCAGCCCATCCTGGAAGACGCCATCCTCCCCCAGCCCGACACCATCCTCAAAGCCATCCTTGAACTGAAGGCGTTTTAGGGACAATCAGCAGTGAGCCTTGTATTAGGGCACGATTTCAGACATGCCGCAAACAGGCTTATATAGAATCTGGCTTTAGCCTCTGTGGTCTTTGTTCTCAATTATTTGCAATGAAAAATATCCAGTTTACATAGATAATAGGTATTAGATGATTGCTCCTAGTATCAGAGGCGATCCTAGTAGCTAATTGCTGCTAGATTAAGGCCCGGTATCAGCAGATGTTCTGAGATGCTGCGGAAAGCAAACTAGAGCGTAGGAATGAAGCTTGTAGAAGGAGAGCAGATTTTTCAGAATTATTCTGCGCTTTTACGGAAAAAATGGTATTCTGCCTACATGAAACCATGTAACAAGTGTTACATGGTGGGATGCTTTTGCGTAACTTCTTTAGAATGTTGAGTGGAGAGAGTGGGAATTGAACCCGTAGCGTTCACGGCGTTACCCATCGGAGCTTATAAGGCCCCTGCTAGGACCACGAAGCGGACTCTCTCCAAAAGGATGGTTCAGAAAAGGATCGATTCTCCAGTCGACCATCATACCGTTCAGCGTGGCCTGAACGCAACGAGATAGGAATTTATTATGGCAAGCCCAGCTCAGGTTCATATTCGAAAGATCGGCTCTGTCAAAACAAAGCCTGCTACCAACTCGCGTGAAGAAGAAATACTTAAGGAATTTGAATCCTTCTTCGGTCGCCATATTGGTGCCATGAATTCGAGCCAATTACGAAGGTATAAGAAACGTTCAGCAGAGATACTGGCAGAGTCTAGGAGCCGCCGCGCGAGCGAATCCGTTTTAGCTCACGAAAAAGCCGAATCTTCTCTAAAAGCTCACGCGGGCTGATTCTTGGGTCCGCCGCTTTTATCTGCTGCACAAAAGCATCCTCATCCCCATTGTCTGCATATTCGATAATGTCGTCCTTAGCGCGTTTAACGGCCTGCTCGCGAAATCTAACCTCGCCTTTATGCGTCCTTGGCTTTGCGATTTCAAACGCGCTTATCTTTGCCATCGAGCCAGCCCACCATTTCTATCTCACCATAGACTTAGAAATCCTGCAAGTGCCCTTTCCAGTATATGAGTGTAAGTGACTCAACCATTATGTATAGTTATGTGCCGTGTGCCCCGGAGCCTGTACTGAGCGAAGTCGAAGTATCCCTCGCATTTGGGAACCCGGGATTCCACGAATTCCATGGTGCGCAAGCGCCGTCTGTCGCACCGCTCCTTTTAAACTCAAGCACGGACCTTTTGCGAGCGAAAAGCGAGCGGCTGCCCCACCGCAGAGCCTGCCCTGAGCATAGTCGAAGGGTGGTGCAGATTATTTCCCCACTTCGTGCATAATGTTCCTCAGAAGTCTTTCCTTCAATCGTCCCGGTACGCCCTCTTCGCGCCGCCATTAAGCCGGAAGAGGCCGAAATGGCCCGTAACTCCTTATCCTGGACGATTTTGCAGGGAACTCCTTTGTTTTGACGATCTTACAGCGCAACCCTGCCTGTAACCTCAAGAAAACAATGCGTTTGCGTCCAAAGTATGGGTGGGGGTGTACCACGAAACTTAAGCGAACCTATAGTGAGCAGTTGGCCCCACCACCGGGTGCCCCATCCTTTTCATGTTCGTTGCTAAAAGGGTGGGCCATCACAAACCTCAACCGGCTAGTCCCTAGTCCCTTAGTCCCTAGTCCCTCAATGCTCCCCCGGCGGCAACTTGCAGCAATCCCCGGCTTCGGGAGGTTCATTGGCCCCAGCATCCAGCGCCACCTTCCACTGCCCATCCGCCTGCTTCTTCCAAACAGTAATATATCTCCCTTTAATCGTCACCGGAGCGCCGCTGGCGTCCTTGCTGTGTCCCTCGAAGTGGCCCCAGGTGTAGCCCATGTCGCCCGACGGTCCCATCATCGCGTCGGTCGGCGTCCACGTCAGTTGATAAACCTTGGGATCCCAATTGGCGGATTTCTGAATCGCCACCTTGCCGATCAGCGGAGCAGCCGCATTGCCCAGCGCCACGCCATCCGCGGCAAACCAATCGGCAAAGCCCGCTCCGCCCCGCGCCAGCACGTCCTTGGCAAAGCGCGCCTCCAGGTCATACAGCAGCATCTTGCCGGGATTCACTGTCGGGTTAGTCAGCGGATTGGGCTTATCCTGCGTCGAAGCATCCGGAAACGCCAACTGCGCCCAGCCTGTCTGCCAAAACATCCCCGCCAGCATCACCGCACAAAAAAGTACTCTCCACCTTCCAGCCATCTCTTGCACCTCCGTCAACAAAAAGGGTATAAGTCCATCGACGATTACGAGCCTCTAAGCCCCTTCCAACGCCGCCAGAATCTGCGGCCCCAGTTGGCTCACGCTGCCCGCGCCCAGGGTCAGAATCAGATCGCCCTTCTTCGCCTGAGCGGCAACGGCAGCAACAGCGGCGGGAAAATCAGCGGCAAACTGCACCTGCGGCCCCTCGATGCGTTCAGCCAGTTTCTCCGCCGTCACGCCGGGGATAGGCTCCTCGCTGGCGGCGTAAATGGGCAGCACGATCACCGTGTCCGCATCTCGAAATGCGCCGGCGAACTGGTCCATTAGATCGAGAGTACGCGTAAACCGGTGCGGCTGAAAGACAACATGAATCTTCTTGTATCCGCACTCGCGAGCGGCGGCCAGCGTGGCGCGAATCTCCGTGGGATGGTGGCCGTAGTCGTCCACCACGGTCACGCCGCGCGCCGTGCCGCGTAGCTGAAATCTCCGGTCCACGCCGCGAAAGTGGCTCAACCCCTCGGCAATCTTCGCCGCGTCAATCCCCAGTTGATGGGCGATAGCCACCGCGGCTGTGGCGTTGAGCACATTATGCCGGCCAGGCACGTGCAACTCGAAAGGCCCCAGCGGCCCCAGCGCAGTCATCGCCTGGAACCGCGCGAAGGTTCCTACTACTGTATCAAGAAACTCCAGCCGGTAATCGGCCTCCGCAGCCAATCCATACGTAAACACTCGCCGCTGAGCGCAAGGCAAAATCGCCGCCAGCAAAGGATTGTCCACGCAGGCAGTCACTGCGCCGTAAAATGGCAGCTTGTTTATGAAGGTCAGAAAGGCCTGCTCCACGTCGGCCATGTCCCGGTAGCAGTCCATGTGCTCACGGTCGAGATTGGTCACCACCGCCAAAATCGGCGACAGCTTGAGAAAAGAGCGGTCGCTCTCGTCGGCCTCCACCACCATGTATTGCGACTTACCCAGCTTGGCGTTCGAGCCTAGCGCATCCACCCGCCCGCCAACCACCACAGTCGGGTCAAGTCCGCCGGCAGCCAATACCGCGGCCACCATCGTGGTGGTGGTCGTCTTGCCGTGCATCCCGGCAATGGCGATGCCGTATTTCAGCCGCATCAATTCGGCCAGCATTTCGGCGCGCTGAATTACGGGAATCTTGCGCGCCCGCGCCTCCAGCACCTCAGGATTGTCCGCATGAACGGCCGAGCTGG
>Ga0326728_10017732_pt1 | contig 14186 bp, 11 predicted proteins | sample MB3enrmetagenome_FD_207602 | JGI IMG/M metagenome (GOLD analysis project Ga0326728, IMG submission 207602) | Lab enriched peat soil microbial communities from McLean, Ithaca, NY, United States - MB31MN | ecosystem: Environmental > Terrestrial > Soil > Wetlands > Peat | place: USA: New York...
GGCGGCAACCATCGCGTCGATGACCGGTTTCCAGGGCAGGATTGTTTGGGATACTCGACAGCCGAATGGACAGCCGCGGCGATGTCTTGACGTAAGCCGGGCGGAACGAGAGTTCGGATTTCGGGCTGGAACACCATTCGAGGCCGGTTTGCGTAAAACGATCGACTGGTATCTGGGTAGTTCGCGATTCCCCGAAACACGTCGTAGTCCTGAAACACTGTCATTGTGACGGCATCTCAAATCGGTCGGCGGCTTGGCCGCGAAGAGCGTAAGTCTCAGATTCTTGTCGTCTACCAGAATTGCGTCGATGACGCCTTGCCACTGTCGCAGCTTCGGCCGGTGAACCGGCTGCTGACGCTGTAGCCCGGCGTCATTGAGTACTCCAGCATCTTCCGCACTTCCTTCCGCTCCACTCCAAAATCTAGGGTTACCGCCCGCCGGCTCCTGCCCTCAACCCGCACCGCTCGACACACCCGCGCATACAACTCCACCGTGCAGATGCCTCCGGTGTTCCACGGCTAACACGGTCTCTCAAGGGCCACGAATCTTCTTCGTCGCCTCTTGGAAGCCCCTGTTGTTCGTGAAGCCGGAACCTGACGGTAGTCTGCTTTTACTCCGCCACGTCACGTCGCTAACACGGCGTCACGCGGCCTTTTTTTGTTCCGGTGCTCATCCCACGGGGCCACGCGGGATGCGTGATTGGGAGATTGCAAGGGCGTCCATGACCCGATCGAATACGCACCCAGCCCTGCGATCTCTATGGAAAATTGCCCGTAATCTTGTACAATCCGATGCCGCTCGGTTGTGATCTTGGACACCGTCGGCTCCAAGCGTTCTGGTATCCTAACTGCTGGCAGTAATCAACACCTCGCTGACCATGGCCTGCATCATCTTAGTCTGATTCCCGGAAGCAGAGTTTTTTGCAGTATCTCGCAAAAGTTTTTGAGGCAGCAATTCCATACCAGAAAGCCAGGAAGATCACACGCGAGTGATCCAGATTACATAACGGCATTGGGGATGGAAAAGCCGAGAATTCCTTTGTGCTCAAGCATCTGGGAGTAAACCATGCACGAGAGTCCGTGGCATGTTCTGCATGTGATTGCGAACCACGAAAAAAGCGTAGCGAAGCATCTATCCGTGCGTTCTTTGGAGCACTACCTGCCGCTCTACACAGAGCGTTCCCTGTGGGCCGACCGATCCGTCATTCTCGAACGGCCGCTCTTCACGGGATATGTGTTTGTCCGTTTCTCGCGCCAAACTTGGCTGTCCGTCATTTCCACACCCGGCGTGATCCGCCTCCTGGGCGATCACGAGAGCAATACAGTGAGTTCCGAGGAAATCGACAGGATTCGCGAAGGATTGGCAAGCGGATGCCAGTTGCGGCCCCATGCTCACGTCTCCGTGGGAACGCCGGTGCGGGTGTGCAGCGGTGTCTTTGAGGGAGTTGAGGGCATTGTGACGGAGCTCCGCCATCGATGTAGAGTAATCATCGCCCTTTCTGCGGTGAAAGAGTGCTTTTCGTTGGAGGTGGAACTCGGAGACATCGAAGTTCTTCGCAAGACGGCTGCGAGGGTCGAATTCCCTGACGACCGTAGCTTTGCGGTTAAGCGAGCCTAGCCGAACCGGTAGCTGACGACGTTTGTCGTGACTGCACCGGCTTCCGCCGGCTACCGTTTCCCTGCTTCCCGCTCCTGTCATCCTGGGATTGCTATTGCGTCCGCACAAAAAAGCCCCGGCTTGGCCGGGGCTTTTTCTTGGGAGAAAACCGGATTACATCGCGGGTACGAAGTTGGGAACCATGTCCCCGCCATTCACCTGGAGCAATTCCGCTGTCCGCGCGGCCATCTCTGTGTACATCGACGCGGCGCGGGACACATTCGCGCAGATGCTCTCGTTCACTTGGCTGAATGCATACTTGGCAAGAGCCGTAAGAACGCAAACTCGAATTTGCATGGCATCGCTGCGCAGAGTCGCAAGCAGCTCGCGATCGACCGAGTCGCTGTTGCGAGCTGCGTAGTCAGCCATCTCCAGCATCACGCGGGCGTTTTCATACATCGTCCAAAGACCGTGTGCGCCGCGAATAAGCTGCCATTTCTCTTCCGGCGTCACGTCCAGATCCCCATTCCAGATCGACCGGTCGCCCAGCCTCTGGGTGCTCGGGTCCAGTCGCAGCCGGGCCACGATCGAATCCCACGACTGCGCATTCCGGCGGCGCATACTGGCTCTAAAACCGCATAGGCACATCGCGGCGACCGCAATTGCCGCGATCTGAAGTAAAGGCAAAATCATCGTTTCTCCTCAGACCGGAAGGTGAGCGCTTCGGGGGATTCCGGCCCGTTCCTGATGTTCTTACTGCGGTTGGCTGTACCTAAACCTGTAGACCTCTGTAACTTAAAGCAACGCACCAAGAGGGTCAATGACACTTTCGGGTTAAGATTTCCTGACCCGGAACCGCATGCCTGTTTCCGCAAAAGCAACCGATTCTGCACGTTATATGATCGAGGAATATGAAGGAAATGCGCGGAAAGCCGGGAAATCGCCAGGGTTGCGCCGCGCAAATTCCCTTCTCAATTCAATCAGGGCTGATGGTGGGCAACAGTTGCTCACTGAAACCAGGTACATTTGGCCGCACCAGGGACAGTACCTCAATGCTTCCAACCAGTTACGCGGCACACCCAAAACCCCAACAGCGCTCTGACTCCCCCCTGGGACCCTCCAGCGCGGCTTCAATCCTGGCCCGCGCCTTTGCACCCGTTCCGGCCACAATTCAGGTACCTGTGCAACTTCAGGACCTCTTCTTACCCTCTCTCCCCGCTATCGAAAAAGGATTATGTGATGACCAATCTTGAACCCAACGATCTGTTGCAGCAGTTTGCAAGCGACAACTATGCGGGCATCTGTCCCGAGGCGTGGCGCGCCAGCCAAGCCGCCAATCACGGCCACGCAACCTCGTATGGAGACGATCCCTGGACGGCCAGAGCTTCGGATGCTTTTCGCGAGCTCTTCGAAACCGAATGCGAAGTCTACTTCGTCTTCAACGGCACCGCCGCTAACTCGCTTGCGCTGGCCTCGCTTTGCCAGTCTTACCACGGGGTCATCTGTTGCGACCAGGCGCATGTTGAGACCGATGAGTGCGGCGCGCCGGAGTTCTTCTCCAACGGCTCCAAGCTGCTTGTTGCTTCCAGCGCCGATGGCAAACTTACCCCGGCAGCCATTCGCGAACTAGCCACCAAGCGCCAGGATATCCATTACCCCAAGCCGCGCGCCGTCACAGTTACGCAATCCACCGAAACCGGGCGCGTCTATAGTCTGGCGGAGTTACAAGCTATCTCGAACGAATGCAAGACTCACGGCCTTTCTCTGCACATGGACGGCGCGCGTTTTGCCAATGCCTGCGCGAGCCTGGGTTGCCGGCCGGCGGAGATGTCATGGAAGAGCGGCGTGGATGTTCTCTGCTTTGGCGGCACCAAGAACGGGATGGCGGTAGGAGAAGCCGTCTTGTTTTTCGATCGCAAGCTGGCCGTCGATTTCGATTACCGCTGCAAGCAGGCCGGTCAACTGGCATCGAAGATGCGCTTCCTTTCCGCTCCATGGGTTGGAATGCTGGAGAGCGGTGCATGGCTCCGCAACGCCACCCACGCCAATCATTGCGCCCGGCACTTCGCCGCGCAGGTTGCCGACCTTCCCGGCGTGCGCTTGGCCGGGCCGGTTGAGGCCAATGCGGCATTTCTTGAAGCGGCTGAAGATGTGCTTAACCGGGTTCGCGAGCGCGGATGGAGGTTCTACACCTTCATCGGTGGCGCCGCACGCATCATGTTTTCGTGGGACACCGACCTCGCGCGCGTCGATGCTTTCTGCCGCGATTTAAAAGAGTGCGCCGCCCAGGGCCAGCCGGCATGACGGCAGCTTTCAAACTTTCAGAATGTTATGCAGCGCAGCAAAAGCCGCTCATAACTTGCAGCATGATTTCTTACAACGATGGAATAATGCCATTCTGCAAACGACAGAAGACTGTTTTCGTTTGCAAAATGATATACGAGCGTCTATCGTAATCTTCTGGCGGGCAGCTTGTGTTGTGTTGTGAGTTAGCCCCGCAATGGTCGGAATCTCGCCTGGATTAATGGAGGATTTATGGGAGTATCGGAAATTCTGGCAACCGTCGATCGTGAGATCGCCCTGCTGAAACAGGCACGCGCGCTGCTAAGTAGTATTGCCGCGCCGGCGCCGAAGAAGAAGGTAGGAAGGCCCAAAAAGACAGCGGCGGCAGTTACCCCCGCCGCCCCAAAGCCCGCGAAGAAGGTTGCCAGAAAAAAGAAGAGGCATCTCTCGCCCGAAGGCCGGAAGCGCATCGCCGAGGCTGTCAAGCGCCGTTGGGAAGCGCAAAGAAAAGCAGCCGCTGCCGCAAAGTAGAAAATAACAGTAAAGAGGCCGGGCCGTGTATCAGTGACGATATGTCATGTCGTGCGCCTCCGCACGTGCACGGCTCCTGGAGCTACAGAGACCTTCAATAGAATTTGAACGCTGGACCTTCGTGTATTCCATTCTGTGAGTTAGCTGTCCCCAGGTTAGCTGACGTTGCCAGGCGCTATCCTTCCCCGCACTGGCAATCCCTTACCGCTGTGGAGTTACCCATTGGCCTGTGCGTGCGGAACTGAAGACGGCTTCAATCACGGCCATATTCCCGATCGAGTCTTCAAGGGGTACTGGAACTTCAGTGTCTTCCCGCACGGCCTTGGCGAAAGCCTCGCCTTGCAGCGTGTACTGATCGCACATCGGGAAGATCTCTGACGTAATCCCGCTGCCGGTCAGATCACCGGTGCTATCGATGAAGATGCGAGACGGCCTGTCCGGAGGAGCGTTGAATGGTATCTCCAGTTCGATGCGGCCGCGCGTACCCAAAAAGTGAATGCGCTGGTAGGGAATCAGCTGTGTGCTGCACGTGAAGATCGAGTGGCCGCCGGGAAACTCGAGAATCGCCGAGGCCAGGCGGTCGGTGTGCATCTCGGGATCGCGGTCCAGGCAAGCCACCACGCGCGCGGGCTCCTGCCTGAATGCGTAGCGCGAGGCGTGGATCAGATAACACCCAATGTCGTAGACGCCGCCGCCGCCGGTCTCCACCTGGTTGCGGATGTTAGACGGGTTCACGTTGAAGTAGCTGAAGAAGCCCGTCACCGAGCGCAGTTCTCCGATGCGCTTCTCGTCGAGCAGTTCGCGCAGCCGGAGCCACTGCGGGAAGCTGCGGATCATGAAAGCTTCGCAGATCTTTACCCCGGTCCGGGCGCGAACCTCGAGCAGCGTCTTGGCTTCAGCCACGGTGAGACTAATCGGTTTCTCGCACAGAACATGCTTGCCGGCTTCGGCGGCTTTGATGGTCCAGGGAACGTGCAAGGGATTAGGCAGAGGATTGTAGATGGCATCGATATTGGGATCGGCGAGAAGCTCTTCATAGGAGCCGTAGGCGGTCGGAATATCGAGAGCCGCTGCCGCCTGCCGGGCCTTGGCCAGATCGCGGGATGCTATCGCGGCGATGGTGATGTTTTCTCTCTGCTGCATCGCAGGAAGCACTTTCTTGAGGCCGATATTTGCGGTGCTGAGAACTCCCCAGCGGAGCTTTGCTGACATAGGAAAATCATACAGCCTGAGAACAAAAAATTAACGTTAAAGTTTTACCGGCAGCCAGCCAGCCTCACCGCTTCAGCCGCGCTCGAAGCAACTAGCAGCAACTGCCGGTTCTCCGCTTTCAGGAATCCCGCCGCAACGGTGGAATCCAGAAACTTCAGCAGCCCATTCCAATACCCCGCGGTATTGATCAGGATGCAGGGCTTGGCGTGCATGCCTAACTGCGCCCAGGTTACTGCTTCCATCAATTCGTCGAGCGTCCCATAGCCGCCCGGCAACACCAGAAACGCATCGGCCAGCTCTGCCATGCGGGCCTTGCGCTCGTGCATGGTAGGAACCATTTCGAGAGCGGTCAACCCGGCGTGGGCAATCTCCTTGCCGGCCAGCACCTCGGGCAACACGCCTATCACTTCAGCGCCTCCGGCCAGCGCCGCATCGGCCACTGCGCCCATCAGCCCGACGTTGGCCCCGCCATACACCAGCCCCAGTCCGGCCGCTGCTATCGCCTTGCCCAGCGTTGTAGCCTCAACACGAAATGCGGGATCGCTTCCATCGGCTGATCCGCAATAAACGGCCACCCGGCGCGCGCGCTTCCGCCCCTCATGCGAAGGCCCGTCGCTGCGAGCGCCGGGCTTATTCGAGTTAGTCATTGTTACTTCAGGATAACTCGACAGTGACAAGGTTCATTCCAGTTCCAGATACGCCGTCGGCGAAAGAATGGCAATACCGCGAAAAGGATTAAGCGCCAGTAAGTCCAGGTCGCCGGTCACAATCAGATCGGCGCGGCCATCGACGGCAACTTCAAGAAACTTGTCGTCCCGCGGATCGCGGCACGCGTGGATGGATGTGGATACCGAAACGAACGTGGCAATAGACCGGACCTTCTCGAGGTATGGTTCAAGGGTCCCGGGGCGAATATAAGCAGCGAACTTGGTACGCTTGAGAACCATCTGCAACTCTGTCCATGTGGCCTCCGAAAGCAAAGTTGTCGCCTCAAGCCAGGCCTTGTCTACTGCCCTTCCCGGAATCGAGGCGACTCGCAGTGCGCGACTGACATAGACATTGGTGTCGATGACGATCAGCAGGCTCATCCTTTATCGGCTAGGAGCTGCTCAAGCAGTTCATCGGTCATCCCTTTCGACTCCGCATAGCGCCCCATCTCCTCGGACGACCGAATGAGTTCCTCTGCGCGCAGTCTGCGTACGCGCTCATACTCTTCCGCGGACACAAGCACAGCCACTTCCCGATCGTGGCGGCGAATTCTCACCGGTTCGCGCTGCGCGGCATCTAGAATTGCGGCAAAGTTCTGTTTCGCATGGGTTGCAGAGACCGTAGTCATAACACGAGCTTACATCAAAACGTACATTTTGTACAAATTAGACAAATTGTACAAAATGTACGTTTTGTTCCCAATGCTCTTCCACTCCTCCGCACCCTGTCCGTCACCCGAGCCCTACGCCGCCACAGTCCCGAACGATACACTGAATAAAGGACGCTTCCCGCCTGGACCTCGCCTTGCAGCTGCTCCTCTCCAACCTGAATCCCGAACAACGAGCCGCCGTCGAGGCCACCGAGGGCCCCCTGCTCATTCTTGCCGGGGCGGGTTCCGGCAAAACCCGCGTCATCACCAGCCGCATCGCCTGGCTCATCCAGGAAAAAGGCGTCGCGCCCGACTCGATTCTGGCCGTCACCTTCACCAACAAGGCCGCCGGCGAGATGAGCGAACGCGTCGACCTGCTGCTCGGTCATGCCTCGCTTGCCAAGCCGTTGATCGCCACTTTCCACTCCCTCTGCGTGCGCCTGTTGCGGCGCGACATTGAGGCTCTCAAGGTGGGCAATGAGGGCCTTACCCGCTCCTTTGCCATTTATGACGAGAACGATCAGCAGGGCATCGTCAAGCAGATCATGCGCCGCATGGGGCTTGACACCAAGCAGCTGACTCCGCGCACGGTGCTCGGCCGCATCTCCTGGGCCAAGAGCCATATGGTCGATCCGCAGGAGTATTACCTCGCCTCCAAGGATCCGAACAGCGAGCGCATCGCCCACATCTTCAAGGGCTACCAGACCGAATTGCGCAGGAACAACGCTCTCGACTTCGACGATCTGCTGCTCGAGGCGGTGCGGCTGCTGAAGGTGTCCAGCGAAGCCCGCGAGCGCTACCAGCGCCGCTATCGCTACCTGCTCGTCGATGAGTATCAAGACACCAACCGTCCCCAGTACGAGCTGATGAAGCTGCTGTCCGGCAAGCAGAAGAACGTCTGCGCCGTTGGCGACGAAGATCAGAGTATTTATTCATGGCGCGGCGCCGACATCCGAAACATTCTGGAGTTTGAGAAGGACTTTCCCAACGCCCGCATTATCAGGCTGGAGCAGAACTACCGGTCGACCCAGGTCATTCTGGAGGCCGCGGGCGCAGTGGTGGCCAACAATATCCGCCGCAAGGGCAAGACGCTCTGGACCGATCGCCAGGGCGGAAGCCCGATCGGCTTTTACGAGGCTCCCGACGGCGAAAACGAAGCCCTCTTCATCGCCGACCGCATTCAGACTTTTCTGCGCCAGGCGGACTCATCCGAAACCCAAAATCCCGGAGCGGCCGGGCACTGTGCCGTTTTGTATCGCACCAACTCGCAGTCGCGTCTGGTTGAAGAGGCGCTGCGCCGCTACAACATCAGCTACACCATGGTCGGCGGCTTCAGCTTTTACGAGCGCGCCGAGATCAAGGACATGCTCGGCTACCTGCGGCTGGTGCGCAATCCGCACGACTCGATGGCGCTGCAGCGCGTTATCAACACCCCGGCCCGCGGCATCGGAAAAACTTCGCTCGAAACCCTTGAGAGGCTGGCTCTCGAAACCGGTCAGTCCACCTGGGACGCCCTCGGCGCCGCCATTTCCAACCACCTCATCTCTACCCGCGCGCTAATGGCCCTCGAGTCTTTCCGGCAGCTCATCCTCGACGCCCAGGCCATGATGGACCCCGACTTCGCCGGAAAACTCTCCGCCGACGCGGCGCAGCAGCAAGACGCCGACACCGGCTTCGAGTATGGGGATGGCAACGCCGAAACAGGCAGTCCAAAGGGGGAAAGCGCGGAAGCGCCCACAAACTTCGACTTCGGCCGCAATCAGGACCAGATTCCGCTGCTGGACTCCTCAACCTTTTCGCCCTTCGCCGCACAGCCAAAGCGGCCGTTCCTCGTCATGCCGAAGAAGACCTCTAGTTCTGACCCGGGTTCTCAACCAAAACCAGAAGAAGATTCCAAAGAGAAGCCGGCATTCAGGGCTCCGGGCGATTCCGCTACTCTTCCCGAGCTGATCCGCTTTCTCATCGACCGCACCGGCTACATCAAGGCCTTGGAGGCCGAAGGCTCTCCGGAGGCCTTCAGCCGCATTGAAAATCTGAAGGAACTGGCGAACGCCGCTCACGATGCCGAAGTCCGCGGCGAAACCCTGGCCGAGTTTCTTGACCACGCCGCACTCGCCTCCGACACCGATCAATACGACCCCGAGGCCCGCGTTACGCTCATGACCCTGCATGCCGCCAAAGGCCTCGAGTTTCCCCTTGTCTTTCTGGCCGGACTTGAGGAAGGCCTCTTTCCCCACTCCCGCACCCTCTCAAGCCCCGAGGAGCTCGAAGAGGAGCGCCGCCTATGCTATGTGGGCATGACCCGCGCCATGAACTCGCTGATCCTGACCCGCGCGCACTATAGGCGCAGGTACGGAAACGACGCTCCTGAGATGAGCGTTCCCTCGCGCTTCCTTGAAGAAGTTCCCGGCCAGCTGATCGAGAACCTGGGCGGTCGCAGCCCCGCATGGTCCACGCCCGCCTACGGCGCAGGGCGTCGCCGAGCTCACTCCCACTCCGGCGACTTCGACGGCCGGCATTTCAACTACGAGGACGAGAGCCAGGAAGCCTACAACCCGGCCGCAGCCGGTAACAAGGGATTTGGAGCAGCCGGAAGAAACTCAACCTCCAAGCCCTTTATGGCGTCGTGGATGACCGCGAAGGCCGCCCCGTCAGGCCACGAGTCCAGTCCAAAGAGTGAAAGCGCGTCAGCGCCGCAAGCGCCGCCGAACTCGATCGACAACATCGCGCGATTCTTCGGCGGCAAATCGGGCTTCGGCAAGCCCGGAGCATTGGCGCGTCCGGTCAATCGAGGGGCGCCCGGGGTTGAAGCTCAAACCCACGGCGAATCTGAACCAGAACGAGAATCACCCGAAGGGCCTCGCGGCGCCGCCGGCCTGAAGAAAGGCCAGCGCGTCCGCCACTCCAAGTACGGCGAAGGCACGGTGCTCATGCGCGAAGGCAACGGCGATGACGCCAAGCTGACCGTGCTGTTTAATCGCCATGGGATGAAGAAGCTGATGGAAAAATTCGCGAATCTACAAAAGATCTAGTGTTCTGTCTCTAAAGTTCATCTCATAAATGCTGTCATCCTGAGCGACCGTAGCGAAGCGCAGGGAGTCGAAGGATCTGCGTTTAGGACGCTTCCGGCATGACACCAAGCCTCAAAGAAATGCAATGAACTTCTGTGACACCACGTGCAAAAAATCAATCCCGTCGCGGCAAACGGTGCTTCAACCGCAAGCCGCAAGTGCTCAATGTTCACAGTCCAACTATTTCTGCGCTCCATCACTGCGGCCGGCCGGGCAGTGTAGGTAACGGCGAGTTGTCTTCTCCGCCGTCGACGTGTGTCACGTGGACGCTGGCCTGGGTTTCGGGAACCGTGCCGTCGTTGACCTGGACCTCAGTAGGCTTGCCGAGGATGAGGATTCTCTGCACGGCTTTGCCGCGGCCGGGAACGACCACGCGCTGGGTAACGGAGTTGGTGTCGGACCGGACGGTGACGGGCACTTCGGCTGAGGCGTAGCCGGAGTTGGAGATGTTGACAGCGACCAGCCAGTTACCGGCCTGCGCGGGGGCGGGAAAGATGCTGTCGATGGTCAGGTCGGGCAGTCCCTTATCGGCATCCACCCAGTCGGCGAAAAACCAGGAGAGATCGCGGCGCACGCTGGCCCGTTCAAGGAGCTTTTCAAAGCTGCCGGGGCCCTGGTCGCGGAGATAACCGAGGCTGGTGTCGTCAGCGGGATTGTAGGCGCGCAGAGCGGCGGAGAGCGTAGCGTCGCCGGCGATGTCGCGGAGCATCCAGAAGGCATACGTAGCCTTGGTGCGGTAATAGATGGGCGAGATGGCGAGGGCCAGAGGCTGTCCTGAGCTTATGCCGGGACTCGGCGGCTCGGCCAGCGCCAACGCGGGCCGGGAGGCCTCAAGTTCTTCGAGAGCCCGGGTGCGTCCGAGCTGCTTTTCCACCCACAGAGTTCCCATGAAGTGAGCAACGCCTTCACTGAGCCATGCGCGCGGAGATTGCATCCACGCATGGGTCAGGGCGTGGGCCAGGACGCCGTCCAACTGCTCGGGCGTGGCTTCGCGGATGGACGTGGCCAGCATTGCGCCGGTCTCGAACGGCGCGTCTTCGGGGTCGGGAAGGTCAAGAACGACAAGTTGGGAGCGCGGGCGCTGGCCCAGCCAACTCTGCAGAAACGGCGTGACCGTTGCGGCGGCCGCGCTCCAGGACTCCGCGGCAGCCTCGTCGATGGGCAGGGTCCAGAGGGTAGTGTTGGCAGCGGCGTGCGGCGCGCGCGCGGCGACAAAAAGGCTGGGAGCCTCAAATCCGAGAACCGAGTTGTCGAGCGTAGCGGTGGCCACGCCGCTTATCTCCGGACCGACGCTGTCGACACTGGTCACCGTAAGCGGAGCCGGATGGCCGTTGATAAGAGCTACGTTGGGTGCATGACCGCGGGGGAATTCGACGGTAAGGCGCAGGCGGAACTGCGCGCCGGCGATGCGCAGTTTGTGCTCGCCCATCTCGTCGAAAACCCGGGCGCCGTCGCCCAGAATCGCGGGCACGCTCGCGACTGGATACCAAACCACATTTCCGAAGCCGCGCAGACCCGTGAAGGCGACGCTGATTCCGTCCCAGTCCGAGTGGAGGGCCACATCGTTGGGAGTCCCGATGACCAGCAGGCGCTGGGCGGATTTGGCGACGGCGCCGGAATAGGTGACGTCGAGCTGGATGCTCTGGCCGGGGCCGAGCGGGACGTTGAGAGGAACGGCGGCCTCGTGCAACTGCCCCGTGTGGTCGGCGTCGGAGTTGAGCGTGGCCACGGGAAAGGCCACGTCTCGGCCGAGGACGCGGATGCGCTCCCAGTTGAGCGAAGAGGAAATTTGCAGCGGGATGTGGGCGAGCGGGGATTTGCCGTCGTTGCGCACCGTTACCAGCGCGCGGACGGCTATTTGCTCCTCGGCGGTGCGCAGGTGAACGTCCATGTCGAAGCCGACAAACGTAACAGCCTGGCGCTCGGCGTCGCTGGCGGTTGGCGCGCTGGCAATTTGGGGCGTGGCCAGGCCAGGCTGCGTAGTGGGCTCGCCGGTTTCATCCGTAGAGCGGGAAAAGATAACCCGGCCGCGAGGTTGCTCGTTGGGCTGGGGCGCTGTTTGCGGTGGCGGGGGCCCCAGATCGTGGCTCTGTGCCGAAGCGGGCAACACTGCGAAGATTAGAGCCGACACGGAGAGAATCACGGTCCGTGCAAGAGAGAGCTTCATGAGCCCAAGCCTTTCTGTTTGCGTGATTTAGACGCGACTTCGGCACCAGCGGGAGCGCCGGCCGCGGCGTTGCGGCGCTGCCGGAAGGCTTCAAAGAGCACCACCGCTCCGGCGGCCGACACGTTGAGGGAGCTGACGCCGCCGGCCATGGGAATGCGGAGCAGGTGGTCGCAGGTTCGCCGCACCAGGTCGTGGAGCCCTGCGCCTTCGCGGCCAAGCACGAGAACGCAATCGCCGGTCAGGTCGAACCGATCGTAATCCGTGCTTCCGCGTTCGTCGAGACCGATGATCCAGAGGTTATGGCGCTTCAGCTCTTCGAGCGTGCGAACGAGGTTGACCACCCGGGCGATGCGCAGGTGTTCGGCTGCGCCGGCGCTGGCTTTCACGGCGACCGGGCTGAGCGGGGCAGAGCGGCGCTCGGTCAGGACTACGCCGTCCACCCCTGCGCCGTCGGCCACGCGCAGCAGCGCGCCAAGATTCTGTGGGTCTTCCACGCCGTCGAGAGCCAGCAGCAGGCGGGCTCCGCCGGTCTTCGTCGCCGGGTCGGGCTCGAAAAGATCCTCGATTGACAGAAATTCCTGCGGGCGCACCAGGGCTACCACGCCTTGATGGGCGGGCGTCTGGGCCATCTGCGTCAATTGCTCTCGCGGCTCCTGGCGAACCCGGACGCCGGCCTCGCGGCACAGGGCCACAAGCTGTTCCAGGCGGGCGTCGTGGCGCTCGTGGGCCACCAGCACCTGGTCAAACCGGCGCCGTCCGGCCTTCACCGCCTCTTCCACCGCGTGCAGCCCATACAAGACTTCCATGAGGGATAGTGTAGAAGATCGAAGCAGATGGAGAAGTGTTTGCCTCTTGGCAGTTCATTTCACATATGGATAGAATCCATTCCTATGCGCAACCTCGTACCAATCGCCGCTTTCCTGCTGCTCCTCCCGCTCTCCGCCTTTGCCCTTCCCGCTTCCACACCCGCAATCGCGAGCGAAAGCCAGATCACCGTCACCGGAGACGGCATCCCGGCAGAGACCTTCAACCTGCCGCGGATCTACGGCGACTGGTTTGCGACGCCCGCGGATGCGCACGCCTCATTGACGCTGCGAACGGCCGCAGCTGCCGTGCACCAGGCCCAGTTGGGGATTGAGTGGGACGGTAAATCGCTGACGCAGACAATTGGTAAATCGCTGACGCAGACAATTCGAGAGGCCAGCAACAGTGGCGTTGGGGGCAACAACCGCTTCGGCTTCAGCCTGCATCTGTCCGGGAGCGGTGTAAACAACCAGGATGCGATGCCGCGCGGCGCGGATGCGATCACCGTGACCATCACCAGAATGGACGACCTGACGCTCGAGGCGGCCATCTCCGGCAGCGTCACCGGAAGCGGACCGCTGCAAATCTCGGGAACCATCAAGATCCATCGCGATGTTGCTCCTGGCCTGGTTTCAGGAAGCTTCGGTGATTGCGATCCGCATATCCGCGACAAGCTGGCCGGTGCGGAGTGGAGGTCGCCGTCGGAATGCGAGGTGAAATTCGACACCTATGTCCGGCAGGGCCTGGCGCCTGTGATCGCGCCGGTTGAGGCTTATCTCACCCAGGCCGGCTGGATCGAGAACAGGAAGCCGGATCTTGACCCCATTGATTCGATTCCGCGCCACTCCGAGAAGGCTCCCTACGAGCTGGTGAATCGCGGCGGCGGCGCCTTTGCCATGGCCTTCTCGTTGCGCCAGGATTCGCCGGTGTATCAGCAGTACAACCAGGCCGCCATGGATGCCATGCAGACGGCAATGAAGGCTGGCGGCGCGGGTGGATCCATGGATGTGGCGCAGAATGCGGCGCGGGCCTTGCAGGAGAATACGTCCATCGACATCACGATCGTCATCAACCAGGCGAGTACTGGGATTTCTGACTTCAAGGGCGGCCACACGGTGACGCCGCTGGCCGGCAGCTACTCGATCGAGGTGCCGTATGCGCAGCC